>Ga0247734_1001450_pt1 | contig 18046 bp, 18 predicted proteins | sample UWRJL103311B2_FD_180933 | JGI IMG/M metagenome (GOLD analysis project Ga0247734, IMG submission 180933) | Plant litter microbial communities from Arlington Agricultural Research Station in Wisconsin, United States - UWRJ-L103-311B-2 | ecosystem: Environmental > Terrestrial > Plant litter >... | reverse complement strand
GGGGGGATAATATACTGTATGTTGGATAGTTTCTTATTAGTTTGTTGCTTTACTTTATTATATTTACTTATATTATTACTGCAGTTCTCTAGCTGGCTGGGATTTGGTGGTGTGTTGTTGAAGGGAGGGGGAGAATAAGTCAGCCAGTCAGCCAGTCAGCCAGCCAGTCAGTCACTCAGTCATTCAGTTACTACATACAGTACGAAGCATGTAGCATACATATAGCATGTAGCAGGACATGAAATGAAGCTGTTTGCCAAAGGTGAGGTGGATTCTCTAGCCGGGATGGACGGCTGGCGGCAGTGGGTGGTGGGTGGTGGGTGGTGGGTCTGATGTACTGCATGTAGGTTCTGTAGATTCTGTAGGCCTTTTTCCATCGATTGATTGATGGATTGTTTGATTGTTTGATGGATGGATGGATGGAGGATGGATGGATGGCGCATACACACACAGACACACACTCTCTCTCTCACTCACCCTCGCATGGCATGGCATGGCATCCGCATCATTTCTACATGGGGAATCATGGGGGATACTGCTACTGTACACTCCTCCCGTGCTTGTTGCTTGTTCCTGTTATATTTATTACCATTACAGTCCTGTCCTCCGTCCTGTGCTGTGCAAGGCATTGCTGGATAGCGGGCATGCAGCCCCGAAACAGCTGGTCGCAATTTCGTTCTATCACATGCTAAACAAAACCGCGGTAGGGTTCGGTACTTGGGCCGAGAGACTAATGTCGGTTTATGTAATGGATGGGAGGGGGGAATAAAGGGAATAATAATAAAGGGAATGAATGAAGGCAAGAATGAATGCAAGAATGAATGCAAGGAATGCCAACAGAATGGGGTTATTACACGGTAGTACAGTACTGTACGGTAGGCAATGATGGTAGATTATGAGTACAGAATGATGGAATTGAGCTGGAATTGCAGTAGATATTACCACTCGCCTCTAACTCTACTCGGCTGGTTGGGATCACGTGACTGTCCCGGTTATGAAAGGACTAGCTGTCTATACTATACTTACTATATCGACTTTCGTATATCATCATATTCATATTCATATCCATACACACACATATATAGTATCTTCATATCCCCATACTGTACACAACATAACCCCGTCATCCCTCCAGGGTACCATTCCTTTCTCTTCTTCTTCTTCTTCTTCTCGACTTAGCTTACCCTACCTACCTACCTACCTACCTACCTACCTACCTACCTACCTACCTAACCTACCAAGAGTTTCGTTTCCCACCTCAAAACCTGTGCCGAAAACAGGTCAACCAGGTTAAAGCAGGTCAACCAGGTCCAGCAAGCCACTCGGGTCACACACTCCTATTGCAATCCGTTCTCCCGCTCATCGAAACTAGCTTTCCTCTCGTACCGCCCAAGCTAGCAGTCCGTTATACGTACTCAACTCGCAACTTCATACTTCATGCTACGTACTTCGTACGCACCATATCACCATACCGTACCGTACATTCATTACTTGTTGGCCACTCTGGCTTCGACCTCAATCAACGCCACTTTGGTTCGGCGCTGTGCATATCACCGACGTCTCTTCCAGCATTTCATCGGACCTACATGCCACACGCCTCAAGTGGCAGGGCGCCCCAGTTGTTTCGAAAGCGTACGGCCTGTTTTTCTTGCTTTCCCTTCATCTTCTTTCTCTTTCTTCATGTCCGAAAACCTCACTTTTTCGCGTATTTGAAACGTCCTCAAAACAATCAGTGCAGTTCTATTTAAAACCCTCCAACCTTTGGTGCATTGTCGCGAATCATGAGCCTCACCGGTTCTAATCGCCCACTCACACCTCCCCACAATCGCACATCTAGAGCATGATGCAATTTCTATCACTGCTAAACTGCATCGGAATCCGGGGTAAAAAAGGGAAACTGGGCTGAGAGTTCACCATACTCGTTCCTTAAAACACGGGGGTCGTGTTTCCCAGTACATAACCGAATGGACCGAGAACCCCTCCCCCCCTGGCTATAAGCAAATCATGCTAAAATATATTATTATATTACTGCATATTATGCCTAGGGTCATAATCCACCACTGCACAGTACAGTACACAAACTCGTCAATCTAATGCACGTCAGATCGATCTCTGGTACTGACTAGATTTAGTCCAGGTGCTACTATACAATACCGTACCGTCGAATTAGTAGATCAACATGGCCAAAACCAGCGCGACCTCACGTATTCGGATTGACAGAAGCAGAATTCTAGAGAAAAGTGCGCCACATCTGGTCCAACCTATTCTTCGAGCATATGCATTGGGTTACGCCTCCAGTACAGCACCAAGATTGTTAACTCTATTGTTAACGCATCTTAGCCGGAGAAGGAAAAACATCGATGTCAGGCCAGATGATCCTTTTTTCCTTTCTTTGATTCGGATACTTCGCGGCGGATTAGAGCTCCAACGTTTTCCTACCTTTTGTGCTGCTCTAGTCGGCGGTTCAACCTTACTTGAGGTATGCACGTTTGTTTCAATCCATAACTGCCAGAAACTTGAAACTAATCCTCCCAGATTCCGCTTCGGAAACTTTTCGCACAGTTTGCCTCACGGTTGACTGTACGAGCCCAGCTCAGGTATATATGCTCCTCACTTATTCTTGTCATTCTATATCGAGTTAATTGAAACTCGACACAATCGGGAATGTCTTGGGGCCGGTGGGTGGAGAAACATCTCACCACCTGGCCGGATAGTAACGCTTCATTTCAAACATAATTCTCCTTGTCATTCCTCTGTTTCACCATATTCATTGGGTTACAGGATGCTCCAACTAACACTCTCAACAGGCTTACCAAATGGCTAGCAACATTTGTCGCCGCGTGGTTTAGTTTGAAGTTATTGCAGTCAAAGAAAAGTGAAGCATACATAGACCTCGTCTCATACGATACTCCACATGGAGCTGAGCTGAGACCTACTCGGTTCGCTGGTCGAACTATGGACCTGACGTTGTTCGCAGTCACGCGAGCATTAGATGTCATAGTTGGCGAGTTGTGGTCCCAACGTAAGCTTCGAAAGACTGTGCTGGGGAAGTGGTCGACTGTGAGTGACATCCTTCTAAGGTCTCTGAAACGAAGACTAATTATTGGAAAGGTTGACAAACTAATCTCGAACCTAACTGACTCCGCAATATTTTCCACATCATGTGCTTTTATCATGTGGGCATGGATCTACTCTCCGGATCGCCTTCCACGCGCCTACGTCAAATGGATTAAATCAGCAGCTGCGGTTGATGAACGTTTGGTAATTGCTCTCCGTCGTGTTCGCTATGGAGAGATCAAGTACGGCGTCGAGACTGGCCAAGCACATCTTCTCCAAGGAATGTGTACAGATTATAACCTCCCCATGGATTATGGCGATCCCGTAAAAAGCATTCCATTCCCGTGTGAGATCGTACATATGGGAACTGGAAGTAGTTGTGAGTTCCACGCAGTATCAAGGATGTTCCGCTCGTTCATGTGGGCATTTTCCACCTACGTGCCACTCAATATTGCACTTTCACTCCGCTCACCTTCCATCAAGAGCCTGAAACAAGCACTGCAGTCCTCCTTTCGCTCATCTGCCTTCTTAGGCTCATTTATCACACTATTCTACTATGGAATTTGTCTCGCACGCACCCGTATTGGTCCTCGGCTGTTTGGAACTAGCATCTCCAAGTGTCAGCAAATGGACGGTGGAACCTGCATCGGTGCCGGATGCTCGCTGTGTGGGTGGAGTATCTTATTGGAGAACAAGGGACGCAGAAAAGACATCAGCTTGTTTGTAGCGCCGAGAGCACTGGCTACGTTGTTGCCACGACGGTACTTGATGGAAAACCAGTGGAGAGAGACACTGGCCTTCGCAATGAGCACTGCAGTGGTATTTACCTGCGTGAGTGAAAGACCGCAGAGAGTGAGGGGTGTCTTGGGAAAGGTTTTGCATAGTGTTTTGGCTTAGCGGTTGAGATGTTGTAAAATAGTGGATGTACTTGTAAATATAAATTTGTCAAAAAATTGCATTGTTAGAATAGAAAAAATTAGGAGCTTTTTCATCATGTTTGAAATAGTGCTCAATCATGACAATATATGATGGAATATCTGGTGATATAACTCAAATTGAATTCTAAACTCGGAAGAGCTGGTCTGTTATTGAGAGGTGTGTGGGCATTTCTCCATGGCTTTGAAAACCTACAGAAAACTCTCAACTAGTGCAGCTTTTGCCATAAGTAAATCTTTACATGGGATAATTCATTTCCTAGTACATACAACCCTATGTAAGTTCAGCCACTAAACCTCGAAATTAGCGAGAATAAACCTCGGTTAAAAAACTTGACTACGCAACCATACCCCAAAACTACTATATATCACCATATTACCAATTCTTCTTGTATTGACTTCGTATGTGATTTAAAATACTTCCTAAACCTTGTTTTACAAATCTAATTAGACAGAATCATGGCTCCACGTTTGGCAGATAAGTTAGGTGTGCAGGTTGATTATGACCTTCGGCAATATATTCTCGTGAAAGAAACACCAGATTACGAAGGGATGGCGAGTGTATATGGTATTTCTTCTAATGCAATTCGATATAGAAGGCGAGTAATTGAAGGAATTGATAGTATTGGGGCTGATATGCGAAGAAAACCTGGCCCTGCAAGAGCTATATAACCTCATATGGTAGAGGGGGTGATTGAGCTTCTAGCTGGCCGGCTGTTGTCCTACCAGGATGAAGTGGCACACTTCTTGTTTGATGAATATGGTATTAAGGTTACTTAGCCTACTGTTTCTAGGTTACTAAAGGAACTATGAATCACTAGGAAAAAGATGAAGGTGGTGGCGGCATAATAAAATGACGAATTACGGGAGGCCTGGAGATACAAGATTAGAGAGAATTACTATGCTGACCAGCTTGTATTTATTGATGAATCTGCCAATAATGAGAAGATTGGTGATAGGAAATATGGCTACGCTCCTGTTAATTAGAAGGCTATGATGATTCAATATTTAAAACGCTTATTATGTTGGTCAGTTTTATTGGCATATATGACTGAGGGGTATATCTGTGCAACAATGTACCAGGGTGGAATTAATAAGGAGATCTTTTACAATTAGTTAGAGTTAGAAGTCCTTCCTAAGTGCGAAGCTTGGCTTGAGAAACACTCGGTTTTGGTGATAGATAATTGCTCAATATACCATGGAAGAGAAATACTTGAATTGTGTGCGAGATTTAATGTAATAGTTGAATATCTGCCTTTATATTCTCCAGATTTTAACCCTATTAAATAAAGCTTTAATGATCTGAAGGCTTGAATAAGAAGAAACTATTATACAATGAAGGATGACTTTGAAGATTTTGAAGCTTTTCTTAACTACGCTATTATTACTATTGGTACAGGGGAAAAGGCCGCACGTGACGCCAAATCACACTTTAGGAAGGCCGAAATACGTTTTGATGATATTAATATGAGGTAGTTGTAATTAGGGGTAGTTTAGAATCAATATAGGGGGTTATAAGGCTAGATAAAGTTCATTATTTCCTGATAATATATTGAACCTCTAACAACAACTATTTACAAATTGAAAATTAAAATATATAAGAGAATTATTATATACTTCTAAATCTTCAATTTGTAATTAATTGATTAAGTATAAAGTAAGTTAAGTTAGTGCTAAAGGTTTTACAAATATCAATACTCGCTTTGCCTAATTAGAATATCTAGTTCAAAATACTAGATTGCAACTTTTTTTATTAATGTTATGAATATAATATTAACTAGCTTTTTAGTAGAATCTAAAGAGTATATTCAATTATATCAAATTATGAAAAACAAAGAAAAACCCTTCCAAGGGGTAAGTTGTATTAGTTGATCCTTACAGGGCTTATTCTAGCTCACTGTCACCCTCTACCCCACAATTGTCAGAATCAAGATCACCTTCACTACTAGCGCCAGTATCATTCTTCTAATCTTCTAATATCAACTCATAATCTTGGTGCTTAGTCCATATTCCTATAGTAAATACAGTATTACGAATGTCTGGGTCTCCATTGCTAAGAGTAGGAGAAGATCTTTCTACTAGTGGTTATGATGAATTAATATATCCTCCAAAAGTCTAACTATCGCCTCGTTTACTAAGAATAGGATTCTGACCAATCAGAGGGCTAGGATTAGGCTGAATTAGGTTTGCCCTAATACTAGCATCTGACCTGGCACCAGAAGTTGAGGTAATAGTCAGTACTGAAGGACTACCCCTATGATAGGGGAATCTGACGTATGGCCGAGGTACTGGCTTTACATATTGACTTTGCTAAGATTGAAGGTATTTTATAACTTTAGCGACAATATAGGCACGAGTGATCTTATGCCAGCCTATCTTCTTCCACTCTTCTGGTTTGAATTCAAGCTCAAGGATCAATTCGTAAGATATCTGATACTGAATTATTTCTTCAATATCAAGAGAAGCAAGATGATAGATAAACTAATTATGAGCACTATTTCCTTCAGTAGCCTTGAAATAATCTTTGAATTGAAGGTTAACAAGACTCTTTGTAGTAATACTAGAGGTTAGAGGTAGAGGGGATGATTTTGGTGATGGGGTCATCTAAGAAGGCTATGGATCAATATTCCTCTGCTGGATAGTTGATTCCTTCTTAACATCAAATTGTATTGGTTCTATAGTGTAGGGTAATGCTTTGTTGGAATTTAGATCAATCGGCGTGATATTCGCTCCACTTGCTCCATAGTGGTGATGAATGACCTTTGTATAACCTCCAGCTTCCTTAGACTTCTGTAATGCAATTTGTTCCCTTTTAGCCTGCCTTTCCTTAGAAGTAAGAATTATATTTGTTTGATAAGTCCTCTAATTTTCTATCAACTTGACAGGGGGGGTTTGTTTCGTTATATGAGAGTCTAATCCTCCTATTAGAGCCTTGACCCAAACTGCAATATCAGAATATCCAAGTATATAGTAGTTTGCGGATTGAGGATCAACCCAACAGTTTCGGCCATGATTATCGCACTTCTCATCCTTGCAAGTTGTAAAAGAATATATCTCTTGATAAGAAGTATTCTCGAGAGTCTTATATTTACTATCTAGCTCTGCCAGAAGCCTGAGTTGATTCGTAGTAGCGTTTTTCCTAAGCACCTTAATCAGAGCTGAAGGAGGCGTATTGTCAGTCAAATCGAAGGTCTCTTACTAACTAGGGCGGCCATCCTTTAGAGTGATATCGAGGTTATAATTACGTGTAATATTGACTATTTTTGGTGCCGCTCTTATATTTCGGGGAGGTGGTGATAAATCGAGGTTTCCACGAGTACGATATATCAACTTCATCCTAACCTCTGTAAGAGCTTTCCCTGTATGAAGCTTCCAACTCTCTATTATAGGGTCTAATTTATCAATATCATCTACTTCTATAATCCAGGAAGTTGTAGTACTGGTTTTCCCACTATTTCCCTTGACGAGGGGCCCATATGCCCGTACACCAGTTTGAGCTTCCTTCTTCAACATAGCAGCCTGCGCCTTCGCAGTTAAGGCCGCTAATGTACAGGTCTCCGGCCTATCTAAATGTATGATATAAGGGTAACTTGTAAGTGGAGTGTGCTCTAGGAAGGCGTCGACGTGTGCTGTAATCGGAGGCTTGATATTGACGCTAGGTGGTGGAGGGGGGACTCTAGCAGGAGCTAACGCAGAGGCCTTTGAAAGCCTACGTTTCTTCTGTGTAGAAATTGACTAACTAGTAATCAATATATCAGGTAATATATCACTATCACCTTCTTCAATTGCAGGTAAAGGGGGGGGTAGTGCTGGTGGGGTTGATTTCTTGACAGTTAGGCGTATAGGGCGTTTGGGAGCCTTATTACCCTTCGCCCGGGAATTCTTCTTTGGAGGCATGACGGTCACTGGCAACTTCACAATTTGACAATCAAGATATGCAAAACAAGGGTGGTTTAGGTGTGTAGAATGCCTTATTTACATTCGAATATTTCAATTATATGGCGTTGCAAGCTTTTTTTTACAAGGTTGCAGAGCCTCGCTTAAAATTCCCAATGTCGAGGTTTAGTGGCTGAACTTACATAGGGTTGTAATACAAGATTCCAAGACACACCCAGCGCCAAACCCAACATACTTCACACGTTTAATCATACTTCCCACTTTCCCTCACCAATCCTTTCTCTTCATTTTCCCTTTTACTCCTTCTCGCCCACTCCGGGGCCTCATCCTTACCCTCCTCTTCCTCCTTATCCCCCTCTTCCTTCGTCTTATGCACACTTCCCGTCGCATGTTCGGCCTGGCTATAAACCGTATACAGCACCAGAGGCACCTTGCCCGTGTTCACAAACTGATGCTGCGTGCCCGCCGGCACCACTACCAAATCGCCTGCTTGCACATCCTGGTCCTTGCCGGCGATAGTTGCACGCCCCTGGCCGGAGGTGAAGGTGAGGATCTGGTCTACCATGTGAACTTCATCGCCTATATCCCCGCCAACGGGCACGTTCATGAGCACGACCTGGGAGTAGAGGCCCGTCCAGAGGACGCGCCGGAACTCGGTAGAGGAGGAGGGCAGGGAAGTGGTCATCTGGGGGAAGTAGACCATTTCGTGGGCTGGAGGCCCGGTTTGCGCTTTGGATGCCATGCTGCGGATTGTGAACGGTGACTTGCTTGATATTGGTTTGACTGCTCTTGAGGTGAGGGTTGTGAGTACTCGAAGTGATGAGATTGGATTTTTGTGTGTGAGAAGACGCATTTTGCGAGAGATGCTTATTTATATATAGGTTAAGAGAAGGAGAATGCAACACTATAGCTATAAAAGGGAGGAGAGAGCTCTTGATTGATCAGTCAATGATTTCAACATGATGTCATGATATCTTCAAACAGCTGGAGTGGTTAGTCATTGAAACGAGCTTTTTCTTAGAGTTCTTCCATTGAGCTGGGTAATGTATGAGATGCATCACCGAGATTAGTCCGCTATAGGGATTTGACCATATTCATTGTCATACGATGTAGATAAACCTGAGCTGCTGCGGTGGTTAAAGTGAACCCACCCTCGGGATCTTCGGGTCGGCATTTGGACGGGAAACCCAGAACGGAACATTGTTCCGCCGTGACACAGAAATATCCGGGACCCTTGATGATGGCCTCATGTTCAAGCTTCCTTTGCGTAACAATTGAGCTTCACGATTACGATGAATAAATTCCCACGCCTGATAGCTGGTATAGCCCGCAGAGATGCACCTTGGACATGTTCCTCCTGTGCGATTTCCCTACGCCAGCAGTCAAAATCCCTTTACAGAACCTCAATAAGAAATATATCCAACTCCACGAAACCACAACATAATGCAGTACCGACACAAGAGCAATTGCGGGCGCCCTTTAAAACAAGGAATATATCAACGTTGTACTATACTTTTAGTATAATATTGGGGACGGTAGCTTTCTCATATGGCTCTGTGCCCTTCTACAAAATGGTGTGCAGATTTTACACTCTCGATTAGCTGGGACAGCTGGTTAACAGGTGTTTCCAGATCTGCCAAACGACAGGGTGGGGAGGTCAGCCCATAAAAGCACCAGGACATGGAGGTGTAGATGGTGAAGATCCCTCCTTACGACTGCAGCCCGTCACCGGCGCAAAACGCATACGCATCACATTCAACGGTTCTGTGTCGGATGTCCTGCCCTGGAAATTCACGCCCCAGCAGCGAGAAGTTCGTGTTCTACCCGGCGAAACTGCATTGGCATTCTACACAGCTACAAATAAGTCGGATGATGACATTATTGGGGTGGCGACATATAGCGTGACGCCGGGACAGGTTGGCCAATACTTTAGTAAGATTCAGTGTTTTTGCTTCGAGGAGCAGAGGTTAAACGCTGGAGAAACGGTGGACATGCCGGTTTTCTTCTATATCGATCCAGATTTTGTAAATGATCCGAATATGAAGGGGATTGAGCAGGTCACACTAAGCTATACCTTTTTCAGTAAGTGATTTTGATGGTGGAAATTGAAAGCAATAGCTAATTCCGAATAGGAGCGAGATATGACAAGAATGGGCAGTTGAAAGCTATGCCCGAGGGCATGTGATTGTATGATACTCTAAAGGATAATGTACTAGTACACCAGCAGCCAAGCATTGTATTTAGCAACATTCTTCTCAAGAGATTATGGTAGTTAAACTGGAGTCCATTAATTGAAGACATTTTACACCAAAGAGCTGCAGTTTGGGACTTATTCCAAACATTGATGTAATTGATGTTCGTCATCAGCTTTCAGCAGAGCTCAAATGGGATGCCAAGACCACTGGCGTATGGCAATGTATGTACGAAGTACATTTTGACGACAACCTTCGCCAAATCTACCGGATTGGCCTCGATTCAGAATACAAAGTCACATAACAACAAGATATCTGATATATATTAGTTGGACAAGTTGAATGATGGGCAGCATACTCTGTGACAAGGGACCCATAGTCTGTCAAAGGGATGGTCAGGCAACCGCACAAACCTCTCAGCCTCACGTCTAACCGTATAAGTTGCCTTTGGTAATGAATCAGAACTCGAGTGTGTAAAATCAGACGGACAGCCGGAAATACCGGACTTTTATCTATACACATAGAGCAGTTCTGGGGCATTAACAGGCCGTTGCTCCTGCCGGCTCAAAGCCTTACTTGCGCAAGCAACTATTCAATGCAATCGCTAGACATTGCCAAGTTAAGCTTTAACAACTCTACAAATCCACAAATTTTGGCTATTGGAATCGCGAAGCATTAACCCTCAATATTAATTGAGTTATTCAAAGAGACCATCTTTGCTAAGACTTGCTATCCCTTTGTCTATCGACCCAGCACTAGAATTATCCACTCACACCAACACCAGGCAGTATGTCGTCTCATTCATCCCGTTCGTTTTCATCTTCCTCGGGAGAAGTCCGTATCGAATATGACTTCCTATCAAATCAGATCCTGGGCTTAATCAACGACATGCCACCTACGCCCCCAGAAGATGAACCTGAAGATAACTCTCAGCCCAAAATGGGCAAGGAGATAGTACCGATCGACTGGGCACAGAAGGAGAAATGGAAAGATCTCCAAGAACCCTTCCTGCATATCCCAGCCGAGATACATCTTCTCATTTTTGCTCACCTGAATCCAATCGATGCAGTGGTATGTTTGACAAACGCTCATATATCATGGCATCAGCTGACCTCTTCAAGTGCTTGAGTTTAGTCAAGTATTCTAACCTAATTTTCTCAAAGTATCGAAAGTTCTAACAACAAACAGCAAATACATTTACAGTCTCGCCCAATACTCGGATGCTAATGCAACAAAATTGAACAGCACTATTCACTCAATACTTTCTGTACCGCTCTCTATAGGCGCCCCGGATAGCGCTTATCCCGTCGTGAAGCCATCTGGTTGCAAGTTCTGTACTCCAGTTCTTTACCAACCGGCACATTGCGAGCTGTCTTTCCATTTAAGAGGCTTTATGCCTATGCATCTAAAATGTTTGATGTCCTATGACTAAAAAACGGAGAACAAATATTGACCTAGATGTTAGATTGTGCTGGACCCTGTCAAAAATACACTCCTATCGATGAGCCCTCCCCGACAAAAGACTCCAACTGCAGCATTTGCGGAACGAGTTATTGGAAGCGCTTTGAGCGAGGAAGACGTCATATGTAAGTTCTCCAGCTGCACTACATTCTCTGAAGTTACCCGTGACCTCCGATTTGCCTTGGGGATTGGGCAATATCATAAACTTCAGGCTATCGACCGGAGATGCAGCACTAACGAGTTGAGCAGTGACATGCAGCGGCCTGGAGAGATACAGACGAGGCTACGGAAGTGGTACAACGTTGATGTTGAGGTATGAGTGAATGGCTTGTTTTATCTATATCTGAAGGTTTGGTTAGATGGAGTTAGGGGCGCGGTTCAATTGTAGTCCTACGATGATTATAAACAGGATATCAGTTTAATTGTCTTAAACTTTCTGAGACCTTTCACAAGGAAGCTCGCTTATTGACTACAGATATGTCTTCCTGATGTGAAATTTTGGTCTACTTGATGCGATAGATGAGTTGAGTATATGAAGAATCTACAGGTCAGAGCACATTTATGGCGCATTTAGTAGAAGGGAAAGAAGGTACTGCACAGGCATCTTAAAGAGACTAGATTAATATTCATAGTTAACTAAGCTCTCGTGTACTAGATACAGTTGATTGCACACCAAGTCTTTTCCGTGTACCATCCCAACAATTTTTAGTGCCTGCAGATTAACGCTTATTACGTTCCAGTTTCCGTCTCGACATCAGGCTGTCTACCAGCCAAACTACCCTTCTTTAGCGTTTTCCTAACCATGAATTTGGCTTCGTCCTTTGCGAATGCTAGGTTTCTCATTGGCTTCCATTGCATCAGGCCCCTCTGCTTCCGATGCAGACCTTTGCTGTTCTCCTTGTAGTCTTTGTATTGAGTTATAGGGCTCTTGGAATGGGATGTGCCTGAACTCGTAGCATTTACATCGAGAGGTTCGCCGTCAGGCTGAGCAGCTCCATTGTCGGATTCTTGGTTAGTTGATGCGTCGTGAAGACCCAAGTCGCTTTCATCAGAAGTAGAATCGGAATCGGTATAGTCGGCCTCTTCGTCATCGTCGTCACCAGCACGCTGGCTAGACTCCTCGCGGCTGTAGTCCGGCTTGCGTCGGCCTCTCTCGTCAACGAAGAGAGCGGGATCCTCGCCAAAAGCACCGCTCCAGTCTTCACCGGTCTTGGATAACCACTTCTTCTTCTCCTTTTCGTCTGCGTTGGCGAGAATATCTCGACCCTGGGTAAGAGATTGGTCATGGAGCTTCTGGACAGCTGGTGGAAGTTCTTTCGTCACTTTGGTAGTTCGAACCCCTTCAGCGTGGCAAGCTTCCCAGGTTTCTTGAGTCTCTCGAGAATCATTGTCTGAAACAAATGCGGCGTGGTCCTGATCGGTTCCGGTCTTGAATCGTCCCTTAAATTGCAGTCTACCTATCTCTTCGATCCGGATATCTGGGATGTCTCTAAAGTTTTCCTCGGTAATGTAGTTTTGAACAAGTCTCATCCCCTTATCAGTTTTCCAGATAGGAATGTTGATATCCTCTTCCTTGTTGTCTTCGAGGTGGTGTAACCAGACAACAGCATATGCGTCAGCTGCTCGTTTGCCCGAGGTATGAAATTCAAAAACAATTGGTGATCGATATCGATATTTCACCGGTAGGCGTACATTGTTCTTGCCATTGTCTTTCACAAGATCCCAGAGAACCCCGTCACCTTCCTCAGTCTTCTGGCATTGATTTCTAGCGATCTTTCCTGAGCTACCGCCGGTTCTCATCTTCAGTTTTGCGTTCGTAGAATATCCAGTAGCAAGAATCTTGTCGGAAGTGAACTCGAAAGTGCCAACATCCCAACCCAGCTGTTGTGGTGGAAGTCGGGTTTCGACGCTGCGGAAAAGTACCGAAATTCTCACTCTACCGAATCCAATTCCACCATCTAGAGGATACCATCGTGTGACCTGTGAACTAGTCTGAAGGACATCGGCAAGTCTGAGAGGAACGACACCCAAAATAGGATCGTGTTGTCTCATTCGCTGGTCACGAACGGTAATGGTTACTATCCCAGAACGCCAGTCTCTCATGAAGCGCTCAGTACCAGCATTGAAAATAGGCTTGCTACTGACAACCTTGGCACGTGTCCGGTATACCTACACAGCATTAGTCGTTGGGCTCATTTTGGCATGATTCGGAGATATCATTAGAAACTTACAAGTTCATCATTGAAGAGAATAGTGCAGTAACTGCTTGGAAGCGTTTTGCTTTCCTCATCTTTGCTCTCGCCACTTTCTTGCGCAGGTTCAAATTCCCTCCCCTTTCGCTTACCATCACTTCCCTTGATATTCTGAAGTTCAAGGTTGACGATTTGGTGAACAATAACACTGCAAACTCCGCTTGGCCACAATGGGTCTGGCGGGGTATGGACAACGGCATCCTCGTCGGCGTTGTCTAGAGTTCCCTTGTCGTCTTGCAGCTCCTTCTTATCCTTAAGCTGATCTGGGAGGTTAACATCTTTTCCAGAAGTTTTGAGTGCAGGACGAAACTGCGGCTTTCCGAAGTATCCCACTTCCCAATGAAGCTTTCCCGGCATGCTCTTCTCTGGATCCATGCCTCGCAGTTCTGACACTTGAGGATACATCTTGCCAGGATGTTGAATCATCTTCTGCATTGATAACTCAACTTTCCCAACAATGTCATCTGAAGTTGATCGATCAGAATCCCATAGTTCCATGGAGAGTTGTTCATCCGCCTTGATAAGATCTGGAGTGACGAGGAGAGCACATGTCTCCTCCCATACTGGGTTGAGGTCATCTTGAATAACACGAGTGCAGTACATTGGTTTTCCATATTTGGAAAAGCTCACTGTAATATATGGATCGGAGCCACCGCCATCACTTCCCCGGCGATCTTGCTTACTAAGACCTGTTGCTCGGTGGATTCTAATCCACAGGATACCCATTGCTTCGGTATCCTTCTGGATATCGTCGCCTTGTAGCATCTTCCCCATATCCAGTGTCATTGACTTTGGCGCAACATACTCATTAGCTGCTGCCGCGATAGCATAATTGACAAAGTTAGAAATCAGTGGCAAGTTAAGAAGATTGATCCCAGTTTTCATCATTGGTATGCATCCCGCTTGAACCTTTGGTACTCCCATGAGAGTAAAAGTTAATGCTTTGAGATATGGCGGCTCAGGGGACATCTGAAGACGAATTCGGACCGTACCAACTAGTCCTTGAAGCTCGACAAAAATAGGTAATGGTACTCCAAAGAGACCCTTGATACCGAGATAAAATACCAATTGCATGTGCATATTCTTGGCCTTGGACGACGCTCCTGAACCAGTCGGTAGGGCATGATAAGCAAAGGAACATTCTAGGTTATAATAATCTCCACCTTCTTCATCTGCAGCAAGTTCCTGCGGATCCTTGGTCTTTTCATTCTGCCTGTGAATATCATCCTTCAACTCTTGAACATGCCCGTCAGGTAAAGCACGTAAGCTCAAAATTCTAAATGGGTTATTGCCTTGATTGATCTCGGCAACTCGTACGTTTTCGATGATACCTGGTACAGAAGCCTGCATCACATCTTCGAGAGTATCAGCAACTGCTGAAAACATATCGGGGTCAATAAGACCCCACATTACGCCCAAGAAGGTATTCATCCATTCGACCGATTCAGGAATCAGATTTTGTGTAGCCTGTGTATTCTTTAGCATCTACACTCGGATGGTAACCAAAATAACTTACCGTCTGACCGCGAGTTTGCTCACTCGACCATTCAACGGCCCTCCCTGATCGGAGGACCTCTTTCATCCACAGGAAAACACCCGAGGAGATACAGAGGCCCAGAGGGATAAGACCAAACAGGGATCCACCAAAGAATTTGCCAAATACTAGAAGTTTTGAAGTCAGCAATACGTTTTTAAAAAGTTTCCGTTGTCAGGTTTGGGATGTTAGATGTTAATGCGAAATCACTGATGTGCACCTACCAACAATAGCAATAAAGACGCCAGCAATTAGTACAGTGGCTCTTGTTTCTAGAGCTGCGAAAAAGGGTTCGTAGCTGACTGATGGCGTAGGATGGAATAGAATGTTCGTCTTTTCTCCGTGTATAGGAACATCGGATGTACTGCCAGGCTCAACTGGATCTGGAGGTGCGGTGATGTCTTGATTCTTTCTGTATTCTTCACCCGATTGTGTTGACTCGGTCTTGACAGGGGTATCTTTATTGAGGTTTGCATTTGGGACAGAGAGCTTTTGAGATATTAGAACTGTGTCGAGGGAGATGTGGATAAAGCACTCACTGTTGGGTTATTCACCGCGTTCATGAAGTCTACATCGACATCTTCAATCTCCACCTGTCTGCCAGTTACAGGATCTGTCACGCTCTTCCTTGATTTTGGCGCACCGGTAGCTTTGTTTATATGATCCTTTGCTTCACCTCCACTAACAGACTGTGAAGCAGTGCCATTGGATTTAGACTGGGCTTCGATTTTTGCATCTCGATCCTTTTTCTCGGAATCTAGACTCTGGATAAATTTTTGAATATTAGGCACCGGGTTTGCTCCCGAATAATGACCACCTGGGCCTTTCTTCGCTGGGGGAGGTGGTGGTGCCGCCATTGTTTTATGCCCCAGGGGTGTTAGCGAGGCCTGTGACAAATCTGTCAATTGGAGACTTCCAATCTTCAGTTTTATAGGGAAAGAAGAAGAGAATCAAGGAGAGAAAAGTAGATGGAGGGCCTTGAATTCTGAGGAAGAAGAGTTTGGAGCCGAACATGCACTTCCATTCCAAGATATCTAGATATTGAGATGATGTCACAGGCGAAAGTCAAGCTGGCTAGCGAATGTGGCTTGATAGGGCGGACCGGTCTGAAAGCATCCACGTAGGAACTTGATATCGACATATGCCCGGGGTCATACAGGTACTACCAAACCACCGCATTGCACAATTGAGTCCTCGAATTTTGGTGGAAGGGTTGCTTCCAAAGATAGCATTGAACTAATTGTCTAAATAAAAGGTATTCAGCCGGCCCTGTCAGCATTGGTACTTTATGCCTATATACGTCAGGGTCAATATGATCGGCCCCAGGATTGAGTAAAGTCTATTCTCTTGGTGGGGAGGGGTACTGTACTGTACTGTGGCACTCGAGGCAGTAAAACTGTAGGGAGTTTATGGGTTACGTAAGCTCTATACGTAGGTTACCAGGGGTTGCGGGAATTGACGAAATCACGAAAGTACAGTTCAGTTCAGTTCAGTAACAGTACATTAAAGTTGTATACAATAGTAGGCAACGTTGAAACCACCCTACTCTTCCTTTTAAGTAAGAAATATTATTCCATCTCCATTCCTTCCAACGACTGTCCCACACTGACCTAGAACTGTCTAATATCTTCAGTTGTGAGTTGTGAGTTGTGAGTTGCATTTGCATTTCATTGCAACATGTATTTCCTTCTACACACTACATTATGTGAAGCATTTCCAAAATAAAATAAAGGTCCTAAGCATCATCTTTGAATGTCGGTGTCCTTTCTACCCTTGTCTTTATCACGAATTCAGTTTCAAACCCCCAACTCAATATGGATCTACAATACACCAGAATTAATCTCATGTTACAACGCTGATGCTATTGGCCTGCAGCATGTCTTCAGCTATCCAATTTATCAACTGTCGCCAGTGTATAGGTGGGACACTTGTGCCGTCCCCCCTCACAATCGATTCCACAAGTGGGCGAATTATACCAAACAGTCCCATTCCACCAAACACTCGAATCATCGATCTTCAAAATGGCATAATTGCACCGAGCTATCTAGAACTACAGATAAATGGAGCTCTTGGATTTCACTTTGCCCACTTCCAAAGCCCAGAATCATACCAAGAAGGTGTTAGGAAGCTTGCTCAATATTTGCCTTCGACTGGAGTCACTGGATTCTATCCAACTGTCCCAACGGTCGCCCCTGAAGTTTTCAAAAGTGTGTTACCATTCCTCAGTTCAGATAATGGATCTCCCAGGGTCGCAACAGTTCTAGGTGCACATGTGGAAGGGCCATTTCTCGCACCTGGCAAAAGGGGGGCACATGATGCTGCGAATATGCACATCCCAGCATATTCTTCGCTAGACCAGATCTATGGGAAAGAGAACCTGAGAAATTCAATACGGATATTAACTCTTGCTCCCGAGTTGCCTGGAGCTCTGTCTATCATTGAAGAATTAACTCAAAATTATGGAATTCGGGTTTCTATGGGACATAGCGCCGCAACTTATGATCAAGGCCTAGATGGTATAAAATCCGGTGCAAATCTCTTGACTCACACTTTCAATGCTATGTCACCTCTACATCACCGAGAGCCTGGCCTTGCTGGTGAGCCTAATTGCCACTCTTATATGAAAGAAAGTTAATTCACAAATAGGACTTATATCCAACCCATCGCCCCCTTATTTCTCTCTCATAGCCGACAAAATACATCTTCATCCTAATATCA
>Ga0247734_1001449_pt1 | contig 18058 bp, 17 predicted proteins | sample UWRJL103311B2_FD_180933 | JGI IMG/M metagenome (GOLD analysis project Ga0247734, IMG submission 180933) | Plant litter microbial communities from Arlington Agricultural Research Station in Wisconsin, United States - UWRJ-L103-311B-2 | ecosystem: Environmental > Terrestrial > Plant litter >... | reverse complement strand
GTCCTCACTCAACGTTACAGGACGTGGGCACGACGATGTCAAAACCAGGACGACAAAACGGCGGTGAGCTTTTTGCTGGTATGCAGTGACAGGGGTGGGGCAGACATGCCCAGACAACACTTGTCCAAGTAGTATAGCAGAACCGTAGTTAAGTAAGTATGTATGTAAGTGGGGTGGGGAGCAGCTATATTGGGGGGGGGCAGGCGGACAGCAGAGCGGAGACAAAAAGCGGAGACAAGCGAGTAGCGATCGAATAGCGAGTGACAGAGAGGCTGGATGTGGACGGCTATTGGATGAATGGTAAGCGATCTGGTTTAGGTGGGGTGGCTAGGTTAGTGGTGCCCCACCGATCTCCACTGGTGCGCTCTACACATAACCCCAACCACCCAACCAACCAACCACCCAACCACCAACTACCATCCACCACCCCTCACCTCTTTCTCTCCTTCACTCCTGTCCTCTCCTTGTTTCTCACCCCTCCTCTATCTCGCTCGCTACTGTAACTTACTAACTTCCTAACTTACTCCCGTACCACTCACTCACTACGGAACAGTACTGGCGGCACATCGTCCTGCACCAGTACCAGGACTCAATACCAGGGCCCGTACCGTACGTACAGAGTCGTCCGGAGGCAAGAGAGTCCGGTCCACTCACTCCACTCCACTCCCTCACTCCCTCACTCACTCCGGACTTCACGATAGCACGCAAAACGCCGCAAGGAGCGTATCATACGGGGTGGTGGGGGACCCTCTGGATGCGAGTTAAGCCTATAAAGGCCGGGAAACCCTTTGGAGCGCAGGTATCAAGTTTATCAACACAGCCAACCAGGCCACGCATGGCCAACCAGCTCTGCTCCCACTCCTGCAAGCGCAAGTAATGTTGCATCTCCCGTCCAAGCCATGATTATTTGGTGTTGAGAGCAAGGCGAGCAGGCGAGGAGGCGACAAAGACTCGAATCCTTCTCTCCAAAACCCATACTATACCCGGATCTGCTCTCACCCTCCGTGGCGCGTGACAGAGCGACACACTACTGACCGGAGAACAGGTCTCATATATATCAGACCATCCGCGGCCATCATCCATATGTGAACCAGAACCCAGATATCCTGTGCACTGGATCGTCTCAGCTCAGAAACATGCCGACACCAACCCGTGCACAAAAGGTTTGTGCTTTGCCTCTCCAAAGCCCTCTTCTTCCGAGGGATGATCATAACTACGGAAGTACCATGTAACAATGTCCAGTACAATACTCTCTCGTACGATAACTGTACTATCACGACGGTGACTGACCAACGCTGATCGTTCTTACCACACGCTTTCTTGTCCATGTCCTGTACTCTCCCACCCAGTCTCGCCCGGTCTTACTTTCTATTACTATACAGCTAGTTGTTGAATTTTGTACAGTTCGAGCAGGCCTACCCCGGTTCTTAAGTGGCTGGCTGTAACTTGTGGGAGCGATTATTATCGATCTCATCTGTTTGCCGTGCACGTCTCGCTGCCTGGCTTGCCGCGCTCCATAAGATCTACCACCGCGCGCACATGATATGATATCGACAATATAACTGTACATGAGATCTTCCCCTAAGCTCCAGATTTCCCACTTACAAGGACGAGGGCTTTCGGTGATGCAGAGCCTTACTCCTCAGTAACCAGAATGAACAGATTTTCCCGAAAGGATTGGAGGGTGTACATATTCAGTGGAGCGCTATGCCGCCATCAGCTTGAACTTGACACTTGAGGAGGGTCGTCCTTGCATCTATCGAAACGCCCTGTGCGAGGTTAAGCGAGAAAACGTGTTCGTCCTTCCAGCGATATCTCTCACAACTCACAAAACTACAGAATACGAAGTATACCAAAAAGCCTACGACAAACAGTCCGTACAGATCTAATGATGACTACTGTACCTCTCGTGCAAAATCAAGACGGCAGGAGCACGGAATACGAGTGAAGTAGTCTAGCAGAACCACCATATATACAGATCGCGTGTACCCGGTTCTTCTTTGCACTTGCAACATTACGCTCGAGATCGGCTCATGAGTTCTCTAGGCTTGCATGCTAGTAACTAAGGATTTATAATGTTTTCTCACGATAGTAGGTGAGCAGTGCCGGCAGCGGCGCGTACCTTGTGTTTCGCTATTGAACGCCGCCAAGTTGAGGTGGATTAGAGCCAGTTTGGCTAACCTCCGCCGGCACCGAGACTAATCGTCACCTGCATGGTCAATTTCATGCAATAACATGCAGCTCGCCATCGCGAAGGTGTGTATGAAAGTAGGTTGTAAACGAAATGTTGGCGGCTGCTCCAATAAGATGGCTGAGTTATATGAACTCCGCTCGCGGGCATATTGCGTGCATACCTACATTTTTCAGTAAACCTTCAGCTGAATGGTCCGTAAGTGCTTGATGCATCTTATTCCCTATCATCTCATCCCAACCCTACTCAAATTGAGGAGCCACTCGGTGATAGGCGAAAAATTGCGCAACTTGTGTGACGATAGTTTGAATGTAAGACTGGCTCGCTGCTCACTGGTAAGAGTACGAGCTTGGAAGGGCAAGCTCTTATCGTAGGCGATAAGATGAGATGTGACATGAGATGTAAGATGCGGGGTTGGCGTAAGATCGATATCTGGGGGTTGAGCATGGCTTCATGCTGGCTGCAGCCTTAGTTGTCCAACGTTGTGCAAAACGTTTCAGAAAGCAGAAAACGTCTGCAAAAGTCCACAGAACGGAACGTGGGTAGTCACAGTGCTGGCTGTTTTTTGAGCCGCAAGAGGCTCTCTGACTTCAATAAGAGGAAAGCAGCCAGCTCTCAAGAGAACACGGCTTCCAGCTTTCCAGGTTGAGGGCTGTGCTGATACATAAGAAAGAACTGCTGATCAGACTTGAAACGTGATTATATTATAAAGGTAAAAGGGGATGGTGGAGGTACTTCTTGACAGACTGATAAATAGGTTTTATAGTGGTAGATTTTTCGAGCACAGCGCACATTCTCCATCCATAATTCCCCTCTTGAGGTAATTTGTAAAGTTGCTATGGCTAGCGTAGCTTTACTACATCTGATGAGATAGATAGATTGTTTGAGCTCTGAGTATAAATTCTGATAGTGATAGTCGATTTCGGCTATTCCCGCAGAGATCCACTTTATATTCAAGATCACCACCACTCACCACCTTACTTTGATGCTGTTGTTGTCAAAGCCGGTTAGGGAACAATATCAAGAAACCCATGTTTTCAGTCAGAGGACAGGCCATTCATGAAGTTTCACGTCAAAGGAAAGAAGCACCACAAACCCGTGATATTTACAAAGCGCGCAATGAGTGAGAAGCAGTTTTTTCCATCTTCTACAACAGACTCTTCCAGTCTTGATCCACGCCTCGGCCAGCAAACTCAGCAACCTGGTTTTATCATAGAAGATCTATCCCAGCTCGACTCAGAGCCTTACCAAGAAGAAAGTTCCAATTACAGTAATTTAAGAACGCCTAGTATAATGTCCGCAGCGACCGCGCGAGCAAGCATGATACCGGATATGTTCAAAACTCTTCCGCCTCTAAGAGACCTTTTAAACACGCAAACCTCCCAAGCCCAAGAGCAAACCATTCAGGAATGCCTACCGTTTCTTTGCGGAGAGAAGTTAGAGACTGTATACAATGATCACGGGGTTCCTCATCTTGAAAAGAAACGGCATATTGCATTCTTACATAAATGCTTAAAAAGATTGCCAGCGCCATACGTTGCTGCTGATGCAAGCAGGCCGTGGATGTTCTACTGGGCCTTGGCTGGACTATCGGCAATGGGCGAAAATGTTTCGCAATACCAAGAAAGACTGATTTCCACCGTTCGTCCAATACAGAACCCAAGCGGTGGTTTTGGCGGAGGAAACGGCCAGATGTCTCATCTTGCTCCCACATATGCAACACTGCTATCCTTAGCCATTGTTGGTGGAGACGAGGCACTTTCAGTAATAGATCGCAAAGCAATGTGGAAATGGTTAGGTGCTTTGAAGCAGCCAGATGGCGGGTTTCTGTTGTCAGTTGGTGGTGAGGAGGACGTGCGGTATGATATGCGACATGAAATACATGGTCATATGGTCATATGGGCTGATTTAATTTAGCGGTGCTTACTGTGCTATGGTGATAATATCTCTGCTGAGCCTGCCCCTTGAGTTGCCCAAAGAATCACCAGCATGGACGAGCTTAGGGGAAGGCAACGCTACGTTTTTGACAAACTTACCCGAATGGATTGCACAATGTAAGTGGTGTTTTCATGCTCCTCTCTAAAAATAACATTCAAAGCATTCACTGAAAAACCCAGGCCAGACCTTCGAGGGTGGAATATCTGCAAAACCAGATGTAGAGGCTCACGGGGCATATGCATTCTGTGCATTGGCATGCCTATGCATTATTGGTGAACCACACGTCATAATTCCTCTGTAAGTATATCTCATGTAGGAACTTTGGACCTTCAGAAATTGATCGTTGTCGCCCCATAGATATCTCGACGTGCCACGTCTCATATCGTGGCTATCTGCCCGTCAATATGCACCAGAGGGCGGATTTGCGGGGCGCACGAACAAGCTCGTCGATGGTTGCTATAGCCATTGGGTTGGAGGGTGCTGGCCTCTTGTCGAGGCTTGTCTCGAGGGTCCTTCGTCAAATTCACAAAATGATAAGCCATCAGAATTGGAACGTGTAGACTCTGATGGAGACCTATATAGCCGAGAGGGTCTGATCAGATACATTTTGTGCTGCTGTCAAGACACTTCTAAGCGGGGTGGTTTGAGAGACAAGCCAAGTCAGTAAGTACACGTTATCAAGTTACTCATAGTAGTTGTAGCTAACATGCTAGTTCGTCCGATTCGTATCATACTTGCTATGTGCTTGCCGGACTTAGCTCCGCACAACACAAGTGGCGCTTCAATAGTCTAAGTATCAATGAAGCATCAGATGGCGGTTTAGATAGCCCTTACAAGTGGACTTCGGAAGCTGCTATGAGACAGCCTAAAATATACGACGAAGAAGATCGTTTGAATACTGTACATCCGGTCTTCGTCATACCCGAAGGAGTAGCTGAGGCAACAAGAGCATATTTTGCAACCAAACGTGGAGCTTGGGAATGATTCCGGGAGTTGGACGATGGACGAAGAAATGATATTTATGGATAGGCGGCAATTTCACTTGAAAAAGTGGCTACAGACTTGCAGCTTCACCGCTAGAGGAGAGGGACAAATGGCGGGAAACGTCTAAGAATGGAAACGTGGGACCTCAACAAAGCCGTTACAGCTTTCTATAACTACTTGGAACAAGAGGTTGGACCCCTAATGCACCTAAGATCCATTATTGGGAATGTATACAGGGGAGAAATACCTTAAGTTAATCACAATTACATGGTTGGGACATTTGCACAATACCGAGAGTTCTTCATAAAGTCTCCCACCAATGACGACACCAGTACTATTATACTAGTGAATCGGAAAATAAACCCAATGGGTATCTAAGCTTCGGCACCTTGAAACGTGACAATTAACGCTAGCATTGAATTACACTACACCAGTAAGTCATTCCCGAATTTGCCTACAGTAAGCTTAGGGATAAGGAAAGGCTATCGGTAATCATCTTGATTAGATTGAACGAAAGAAGAGTATCCGCGAGATCCAAGTTTTGCGAGAGTTTTATGATCCCGATGTAACCGTGTACGGCAGATCAGCTTATGTGTTGTACAGTACCGACGTTAATGATTCTTACTCTGAAAACCAACACATGATACTAATTCAATGCAGCTCCGAAAATGACAAGTCAATTTTATTCCACAAAACATGCAGTGGTTCGCGAACCATCCATCGACCCAAAGGGGCGTTCAGCGAGTGGTCCGCAATCTTGATGCTGAGGGTTTGCTTTGTTGGCTTGCATATTAAAATTGACCCAGTTCTATCCGTAGCCGACCAAACTCAATTGTCAGCAGTGTGAGACGATACCTTTCGGCCAAGACAAGTTACACACCATACATACATTGCACAATAGAAGCTCTCTTATATACTCTTATACATCTAAGTCTATTATTGCTGCTGATGAGTACCTTAGCACAGGAGATCATCTTCGCTATCTACTGTATCTTTTCCTGCAAGTCCGTTTGCGTGCCCCCGGTCGTTGTTAGTGCTGCAACAGTTGCATGCTGCAAAGCATCGAAACGCTGGAGTACGACCTCATCGCACGAATTAGCGCTCTCGATTGTTCAAGTTAACGCTAGGCCCAAGCTCCTGTGCCAGACTTTTTACAGCAGAACCAATAATGGCCGCGTTGGAAATCCAACAGCGTGCCATCCAACCCCAGCGGTCACCAGTCCCGAACCGCCATTTCTCCGTCGGCTCGTTCCTGACGCCGTGAGAAATTATTCGGGATTCTTCCTTCACGTACCTGATCTTGGTGTCAATATGACGAAGCAAGGATGCTGCACAAACCCCCCCCAATGGCCGTTTGCTGCAGACTTGTGGGTGTTGCCCCTCTCCCAAGTCTACGCACCTCGCTGTCATTGGTACAAGGGATCCGGATTTCTGAGCTGTCGATGAGGTTAAGAAGAAGAGCGCGAGCCTCTGGTATTCCAATTCAGCTCGCAGAAGCCATTGCGAGGTATCTTGATGGCGCTGGAGCGCCGCATAGCTGTTCTTAGACGCGACGTTGTCCCCTTCTCGAGGGCCCGGAGCGTCTCGCATTATTGTCAATATGCTTTTGCCGTATGCCTCTTTCAATTTTTACGGCATATGGACCTTACTGCTTAGGACGTCAAGCGAACTTGCCAACTCATCATTGCAGGGCCGCGATGCGGACAACCCCAGTCAACCGTTGCCTCGCTCTTTTTTCCTGCCCTTCCCACAGAAGATCGCGAGACGACGGAATGGGGGGGATTTGCTCTGAAATGGTCGCTGGCTCCAGCCACGGTTCATGCAATCAAAGGCTCACCGACTTCGTGTCAAGTCGTACTCCAGTCATTCCAGCGTCAGTCGCGGTGTTACTCGGGGATATTTCTGCAGATGAGCACCGTTGTAGTGCGGGGCATGAGAGAACACGCCTTCGTTCTGTCTCTTTTTCTTCGTTCATTATTTCCATACGGTTGGGTGTTTAGCCACCGTCAGCGTCTATACTGAGCTATTCCGGGATCTGGCCTTTGCTTTTGCTGCTTTTACTCGCTGCTTGGGTCAAAGGAGTTGAGGTCCTTAGAACTAGTCATACCATACAGCACTTGTCGCTTCTCTGACGTTTTCCGTGCAGCGAGTCCATGGTGCCATCGATTCCATTGCATTAGCGGCTAGCTAGGCGGATATTTTGGCACCGTACCGAACAAAAAAAAGTGAAGATTTGTTTCTCAAGACCCGTGGCCATGTCAAGATTCTGCAGCAGGCGACACATTGCCCGGCTACAGTGGGACATTGAGCCTTTCGCCACACGCCGCTTGCATCGTCAATTTCAACAATGCTGCAGGACAACCTTAGAAGAGCGAATTGATACTTCTGGATTATCAGAGATCATCCCCTAGCATGCGTTCCCATGTTGTGGTGGGGTAGCCTAATCTCCAAATGCTCTTTTCTCTGGCAACGACATACGCCAGCACATCGTTCGATGGGTCGCACTGAAAGAGCCGCAATGACTTGCATTCTGTTCAACCCATCGTCCTATCTTAGGAGCGTTTGAAAGTTTTCCACGGAAAGCAAATCCATAATCCTTGTCCCGCGCTAACCATAGACTCTGCAATAAATCATACATGTTTCGCAGTCGAGATGAAAGTCCTGCACAGAGCCCCTAGGACCACCCACTCGATCTGTCAGCCCTGATCTTCCAACACCACGTCGTCGACCACACATCATTGTCTTCACATTGACATTGTGCATATTTTTCCCTGTATAGTACGAGGTTGGGCTCAATTGCATCTTCAATTGCGCATTCTTTGGTTACTCAATTCCGATTATTCCTGGTGTTGGAAGGAGTTGTCATACCACACCACACCCCTTCAATCGAAGGGGCATTGCTCTTGGATTGATCTGGCAGCGTTGTGAAGGTGTTTGGATCATCAACAGAAAAGACAATGGGTGGCTTTTATATGGCATATCTGGAGAGTAAGTCAGGCCACTCGACGAGAATTCCATTTTGCAAGCTTCTTCCCTATTCCATCCGATATGTTGTCCAGACCTTGTGGCTTCGTATTTCAAGGAAATGGAGCTAAGCCCCATCTTGATTTCAAGGATCTAGGTTATCTCTTTTGCTGTGTTGTTCAATTGGCATATTTTCTGTCAGAAATAACTACTTTATTGTGGGAGCTTGTCCATGTCTCACGTTCCGCATCTGGCTACCCTACTCCATTTCATCAGTTCCTCACATATATAAATAACATGAAGGTTTTTCAAACGGCTTATCACTAACATCCTCACCAGGTTTGTGTCGGCGTCGAGGCTGGAGAGATCCCCTGTACGAGACATACCGTTCGTCATCTGGATTTACCTGCTTGGTACTCGTCAATGGTCGGGAATATCAAACAGATCTCGCTTATGAGTCTGATGGGCTTGCTCAAGAGAACGCTGCCATGCGTGCGTTCATGGTCTGCCGAAACTTCTCCGTGAATGGAGGAATGCTAGCTCGGAACGGGGTTGTTCAAGGACTACCTGCCAATGAGAGCAGCAGCCGACATAAGCACAGAAGACATGGACATTCTCACGGCCACCGCAGCCATTCTGTCAATCTCAGCAGCAGCTCCTCTACAGCTTCATCGGAGTAGAAGTTATAAGACGGGTTTAATGACAGGGCAGCTGAGAGATGGCTACCCGCTCCAGAGCATAGATTCTCGGCCGAGACTCCATATTTTACACACGGAAAGGCCAGCTTGCGAGAGGAATCCATTCAATTAACGACTTAACGACGCTGAAAAAGCTCGCGACGGGGCACAAAATCTTTCGATGATTAATAAGTTCAATCCATTAATGACCACGAATTTCATAACAATGAACTATCTGACAATAGTCATTTTTCGAAACGGCATTGGGAAAGACAGCACCAATCGTCAGCTACCAGAGGCAACTCAACATCAGTCACTACGGAGAGGTTTTTTCGATTTAAGCGATACCCATTCATTGGGGAGGTTTTGTGAGGATTTTGAGACTTGAAGATCCTTTTTTTTCTTCCAGATCACCTGCGATTCCAGCATTTAGCAAGCGTGGCGGCGCATTTCCTTTCGTTTCCCGATGAAGTCCTAGGTGCTTGGTTTATTCCTGGTCGAGGAATTGGGATGGAATGGTGGTTTCGGGTCTTTTTTGCAAAATGGACGTTTTATGGCGCCGATTTACGATAATGGATGATGATATCACGAAATAAAACACTTTGGGCAACCATGAAAGTAGTCATCCAAAAATGACGCTTTATACAAGCATGCGGCTTTTATTACCTATTCAATCTCTTATTCTAGAAACCCTTTAAAAGTGAATGGTTTTGAACCTTCTCAATTTCATTTTTCTACAATCAACGTTTGCGGGAGGTATTGGTTGATTATCTCTCAGATGCTTATTGAGCCATTGAGTAGTTCTCAATTTCCTTTCCCCGTGGTTAGTCAATGAATGCTTTGGTTCTCGTATATTAGCCAGATCTACGTTCCGACATTATACGCGTTATTAAGGCATGTTATAGGACAAGAGTTATCTGCTTCTAGGGCAGTAGGTAACACAGCAGAATGCTATAACAGACCCGCGAGATTCGTTTATTTCACACTTCTAGAAACAGTCGCCGTACAACATACAAATACAGGATCGACTGTGTTTGCCACACGATACGAAGTCTTGATTTCCCTAGTTTGCAAAACATGAGCACCAGAAAAAGAATCTGCCTCGTACTCTATTCTAGGTGGATTCGGAGACTTAGTGGCCATGTGGTATTATGCAAGTACCCGTACAGAACAGTGGTACTACTTTTCGTACCACGCAGTCAGTCACGGAGTTGCGTTGCCTTGCACCGCCACCAGCCCAGTTGACTTTTCGTGTTTCTTCAGATCTCGTGATGCTCGTGATCCAAACCGCAAACCACTCACTCGGACGAGGTATCGTATCCCACCCTGTCTCAAACCCCAAAATCACCGTCCCCCCCGCGCAAAGAGCAATGGCTGCCGTGGTAGCTGAAAATGGCCATCCAAGCCTTACTTCTTTCTAGTGCTGAGGCTTTTATTCGTAGTAAATGTCTGGCGGGAGAGCAAACCAACGTCCCATGACACTAGAATAGCCGCTTGCTCACCAAAAACCTCTCGCCCCATGGTTCTCCGCACCGAACCTTAAATTGTTGGAACGTGACAGGAGAGAGAGAGAGAGCAAAAAGAGGCTGCTGCCGCTCAATTTGATCGGAAACGTGGGCTGATAATTAATACCGCGCAACTGCTCTATGCAAATCTGAATGGAATTTAAATCTTAAAATTGTCCCCCTGAATCAATCGACTCGCCTGGGTCATTTTGGCTGTGAGTTGCCCCTATTTTGGCTTGCAGGGTTTGGCTTAGTGCCCGCCGCCTCCTAAACGAACAATTTCGGTGGCATTTTCCCTGAACGTGTCCCCTTCACCACCATCCAGATCATACCACAAACCAAAGCAACCACCGCCCTTACATCTCCCCTTCTATCTGTCGCCCCGAAAGATTCCAGAGGTTTTGTGAAGCTACTTCCACTGCGCCGTCTCCAATACCTTCCCTGAAAACCATCTTGTCAGCCTTGCACCCGAGGCTTACGTCTACTACTTGTGGGACGACTCGATACATCCCGTTCCACCAAATTCAACCCTCTACGCTTTCCAAATATGAAGGGCAAGTCGTGCATATCTCCCAGCTACGTGGGTATCTTTGGCTAACTCAATTCGTAGCCCTCATTCTTGTTGGTGGCTTCGGCACACGTCTACGACCTCTGGTATGTACTTCAGCAGCCCAAAACCTCTCAGCAGCTCAATGAGCCTCCTTATGTTCAGCATAGAGCGCAGGACTGATATACCACCAGACTCTCACCCTCCCAAAGCCATTGGTTGAGTTTGGCAACAAGCCAATGATCCTGCACCAGGTCGAAGCTCTTGCAGCTGCTGGAGTCAAAGACATTGTCCTTGCTGTCAACTACCGCCCCGAGGTCATGGAGAAGCATTTGGCTGAGGTAAGATAAACCCCAAGATTAATCTGGCCAGAGTGCAGATTCTGATTTCTGCAATTGTGTAGTATGAAACCAAGTACGACGTCAAAATCACTTTCTCCATCGAATCAGAACCTCTCGGGACTGCTGGACCGCTAAAGCTTGCTGAAGAGATTCTTGGAAAGGACGATAGCCCATTCTTCGTTTTGAACTCAGATGTCATCTGCGAGTATCCTTTCGCGGAACTGGCAGCATTCCATAACAACCATGGGCAGGAAGGCACGATTGTTGTCACCAAGGTTGAGGAGCCTTCAAAATATGGTGTTGTAGTCCACAAACCCAGCCACCCCTCGAGAATTGATAGATTCGTCGAGAAACCAGTTGAATTCGTAGGAAACCGCATCAATGCTGGTATTTACATTCTCAATCCATCAGTCCTTAAGCGTATTGAGTTACGACCAACTTCGATCGAACAAGAGACATTCCCTGCAATTTGCGCTGATGGACAACTACACTCATTCGACTTGGAAGGCTTCTGGATGGATGTCGGACAACCCAAAGATTTCCTTTCGGGAACATGCCTCTACCTCTCCTCCCTTACCAAGAAAGGCTCCAAGCTTCTTTCCCCTCTTAGCACCCCATACGTTCACAGCGGAAACGTTTTGATCGACCCCTCTGCAAAAATTGGCAAGAACTGTCGTATTGGCCCTAACGTTACCATTGGTCCAGATGTGGTTATTGGTGATGGAGTCCGTTTACAACGGTGTGTTATTCTAGCTGGATCTAAGGTCAAGGACCATGCATGGGTTAAGAGCACTATCGTAGGCTGGAATTCCACCGTAGGAAAATGGGCGCGATTGGAGAATGTCTCGGTGTTGGGCGACGATGTCACCATTGGTGATGAGATCTATGTGAACGGAGGAAGCATTCTGCCGCACAAGAGCATTAAAGTCAACGTTGACGTACCAGCCATTATCATGTAAAGATTCCACCAAGAATTCCCTACTTTTACAAAAATTTCGGTAGCGGTCGTTTGGCGTGTCTCTTTATAATATGGTTCGAAGTACCTTCAAGTCTTCGCACCTCATCTTTTTTCGCTATTCATGACATGGCATTCTCTCCTCTCCCTCTGCGTATTGTGTGTTCTTCGGAAAGCAAGCAAAACATTGGGTATGTGCATTTGGCGTCCGGGAAGAGGCTCAACCTTCGGTGGGGAGCAAGTTATTTTGTGTTGGTTTATCTATATCTACTTGCAAAATCGCCGGCATGGTCTGATTTAGTGCTGCGGGCTGGATTTGGATTTTTGGTCACGGGAAAAACAGAAGCGAAATGTGCATGTATGGTCAAACGCATCTTTAGATAGTAACAATCAAAGGTTTAAACCAAGCGAAGGGCGAAGGGCGAAGGGACCTAGTATCCAATCTTCTTAAAATCACAATGAAGGGTTTGGTGAAATGAAGCAGTACATGATGGACTTCGGAAAGGAGCTCGACGTGTGGTGATCCTCCTTTCTTATCAGTTCTATGACCTAGAAACATGTTTTTTTTTTAACAATGAATGCTACATGCCACAAAAAGCAGAGTAAGAAAACTTTTCCTCTCTCTCCTTAAAAAAGAGAGGTAAAGTAAAAAGGCAGTAAAGAGATTTGCTTCGTTACTTGATTGTCATTATCTATAATGTATAGCCTACGTACGAACGGCAAAGCGGGTGATATCAGGAGGGGGGGGGGAATTGAGTGTCAAAGCTGCTGGTGTTAACTTATATGCCAAAAATTATAGATTAATACTTGGATTTCTAGGATTTCTTGGATTTTTCATAGCGGGCATGATCTTGCTTTATTATGAGACAATATACAAAACCGTAGAAGATAGTTTAAAGTCGAAATAGGGAAAGTAAAAGACAAAGAGAATTGGAAGAATTTGGCAGAATTCAAGTCATATTACTTCGCTCTGATAGAAGCGATATATTAAAGCTGAGTAGTAATACAGAGTAAGGAGTCACCAGGCAAAGGGTTTCATCACTTCTTGACCTTCAAAACACCCTCCCATTCCTTCCGCAGGTCTTCCATCTGTCGCCAGCATTTGCCAGCTTGAACTTCGAAATCCTCCCTAGCTTCCTTGCTCACGTCAACGGCATTCTTCCTTCTCCCAATGCGTTGTTGCTTGTTGTCTCCTTCTTTAGCAGCCTTCACAGTGCCGTTCCATCCCCAACCCGGCACGTCTGTCTTCATAACTCGCTCGTTGCCCGACCGATCTGTCGCCGAACCCCATTTTGATCTATGGATGTGCATGCTATTCACTGTTTCTTCGTCCGCAAGTGCTACCCAAACACTTGCTAACGATGCCTTATCTGGGTCAATGGTATGCCATGGACTTCCCAACCATCTGGCAACTAGGAATACAAGCTTGTAAATCACAACAAGGACGAAGTTCAGCGGAAGAATTTCCGACGCAAATATACCTGGATGTGTCACATACATCCTTGGTTGAACTGCTGCTGCCTTCTCATTCTTTTCATTCGAGGTGGCTACATCTCTGGGATCGAAATATGTAGCTGCAACTCGCTTTACCGAAGGTAGCTCTGAGCTCAATGCAAGGACATCAAGAAGGCGTTTACTGCTTTCATAGGGTGCCTTCGACTCGAGTCCTTGGATATCATCGATATCGAGTAGATTTGGATGACCGCCAGCCTCTATGCTAGACTGAAAAATGATTTTCCCACCTGCATGGGAATTTTCTAAGGCAGGCTGAGAGAGAAGCGGCATGAGTTCGTGGGCGAGGATGTAGTGGCCAAACACATTCGAGCAGAACACAGCTCCAAGCGGAGGCTCCTTTGACTTCTCACCTTCGGATAGCAAAGGTTGAGTCTCTTCTCCTTCCGTCGTAGTAGATTTGAAAGACGACTGTGGCTTAACCAGCTCTCCAATCTTCGAAATCTTATATTGCGGCCAGGTAACAGCGTCAAGAAGATCGAATAAAATCTCCTTGATGGCATATATAAAGTCAACTCCAATCCAGCCTCCAATACCAGCATTTAAAATGACGGCATCCAGCCTTGGAATCTTAATACCGCTCAAGCCCCATCCCCAAGACCTTTGTGCACCGACCGAGCCTGGTTCCTGCGCCAGTGCCCATCTATCCTGCTTTATATCCGCGGAAAAACTCTGCGTTCCAGGCGATCCATGAGGCAGCTTTAAGCCGTCCATAGTTGTCGCATCGGGACTCCCAACCGTTCCATTAACAAGCTTATTTGCTAACGCATACACGCTCTTCAAGTCGCAGAGATCAACCTCCACACCAATAAAGTGGACTCTGCTCACCGTATTCTCCCATTTGTACTCGATTCCCTGCGCCTTCGCGTTGTTCCGTAAGTCTGTTGCATAGGGAGAGTTTTCAGCTACTCCGCGTAGATGCGCGCGAAGTCTGGATATGGTAAAACGGGTCTTGAGAGGGGTACGGGTGCATAGGATTAAGATTAAATGTTTGTTGGAGGGTGTATGAGGCGATGTAAGGAACTCTTCTATCAAACGTGTTGAAATTGAATGTCCCAGACCACTAATGAGGAAGTTGTAAGCATAAAGGAGCTACGAGCAATAACAGGGGTTGGGGGTAGCTACCTATTAGCACCAGTAATCAACGCGAAGAATTGGCTATCACTCGTTTCCCATGGTGAGAGACCCATCGTTGCGATTTAGTGTCAGGATAAAGATCGGGACAGATTCCCCTTCTCTTTTGATGGTTAATCTTTTTCTGCCCTAGTTAAGGGGACGATAATCTGGGGTAGCTCAAAGCTAGACTGAAACAGGACGGATATTACAGAATAATTTTACGAGCTTCCAAATTGAGCAAACATCACTATTACATACATATGGTGTTATAAGTATCCGATTTACAATTAACCATAACGTGCCAAATTCTATGAGATATTCAAAACCCTTGTGCAGGGAGCCACTTTGTAACTATCCCCTTGATCTAACTACTGGATTTGGAAATGATTCCACTTACAATTCCAATGGTTCCAATTCCTCGTACTTCCAACATAATCGTTCGGCTTAGGCGTATCACCCAATTACGTAGTAATTGACCCGTATTACTGTCACGACCCGTATTGTTGTCACGACCCAGCAATACGGGTCGTGACAGTAATACGAGTCGACCTTTGTAGGACTTATAAATTTCTCCAAAACAACAAGTAAATTATATTATATTAACATAAGTCCTACAATGGTCGACCCGTATTGATTTATCATATTCTATTTTGCGTTTTAATAATTGCCAGCTGTTGTTGTAGAACTTGCTTATAATACTGTCGACCCACCGTATTACTGTCCATCACCCAATTACGTAGTAATTGGGTGATACGCCTAAGGCCGAATGATTACCAGGAATTTAAATGTATTAAGGGGCTGCATACTGCAAATAATGACAGCAGGTAACATTAGTCCTCACTCCTTTAGACAATGCTCGAGCAACTGTTAAAGTACCTAATTGGAAAGATAATTCATTATGGTATCTGGGCAAACCGCTAAACTCCACAACCCATCCCAAGCTCACACCCCCTATACATTGTCTCACGAAAACAATCAAGCATTCTTTCTCTCATCCTCACTGTCATCCTGCTCTTGCTCCTGCTCTCGAGCATGCTCACTCTGTCTCCGTCTCAACTGTCCTCGCTCTCTCATAGCCCCCTTAATCTTTTGGCTGACTTCTTCAAATCCTGCTGATGAGTCGAGAGTACTGAAAGTTTTAAGTGGAAACCCTGCTGATCCAGATGCGCCACCATTGCTATTGCTCCGACTTCTGCTTCTCGAAGATGGCCTCGTGGAAAAGACCCCAATATTGGCGAGATTCTTGAAGGATTCATTTCGAGGAAGTTGATGACCACTTATGCCAGAACCACCGCCAATAGAAGCATCCGTATGAACATCCCTGCTGTAAAAGCCGCCTTGTGTAGGTGAAATTGGACTGTGGTCGGCACTGAAAGGATCTGCTACTATCCGGGCAGAGTCAAAATCTGGGAACATTTCTGGCCCGAGGGTATTGATTAGATCCGTCACCTCCGTGCTCAATTGAGTTCTTCTTTCTCGAAGTCTCACCACGGTATTACTCTTCGCTGGATTAAGGGATACCAGAAGCGGTCGTAGCGATTTGACAATATCCATACCAACTTCACCAAATCGGAGCGCAGCAAACGTGATTGCAGGAAAGACAATGTAACCAAAGATAACAACAGCCCATAGGGGAATCCAATCTGGCATATAGCCCTGGACGCGGTTGCGATAAGTCCAATATGTCAAGACAATAGTATAGAAATTGTAAAGAATAGGCGCCAGTGCAAGTGCCACAAGTAACTTCCAGGTGGCCATGACATCCCGGCCTTGGAGTTTTACTGTAGATGCAGCAAGAGCCTCTCTAGACTTCTTAATGCTAATAATTTTAGAGGCCACGAAAACTGGGGCAAAGAGGACCAGTCCTGGAATCACGCCTATTGATAGAACCGAAATCTTTCCCAGTCGGTAAAAAAGGAGGAAAAGGACCTTGGGTACCGAAAACTTGGCATATTCGACTTGATGATCTCGTAAATTTAGATAGCGTACTTGCTTGTTGTAGTCTAGAACGGATTTCTTCAGGGCCACAACTCTAGGATCGTCTTTGTAGTATGTATAGCCTTTGACTAGCCGTCGATTAAGTTCAACAACCATAGGAAGGGGAAGCTTTTTGCCGGTTGGGTTATACAATCTTCGAACGGCCTGAATCATCATCAAAGTATCATAATCCGGGCTCGTGACAGTCACCGAGACAAGTGCTTGATAGACGATATCCAGTAGCTGACTAACAGCTTCCCTTCGTTCGCCGTTCCTGTAAAGCTCAACAAGCTCTTTGGGGACTTCAACTGGGTTTCCGAACTCCACCACAGCACGAGATCGGAACTTGTGTGCGTGAAAATAGTTCATTCCGCAGGGAACGATCTTTAGCCCACTTTCAGGATTGGCCGCCAGAGCTCCAAGTGCCATGATGGCAACACCAGCTTTAAGAGGGAGTAATTCAGTTCGGTCATGACTACCACCCTCAGGGAATATTCCCACAGCTCCTCCTGCACTTAAACGATCGAAAACCGCATCGTAGACTTGAGTTTGATCCACCTTGGGTGCTGTCTTGTACTTGGAGCCCTTAAATCCCTCCTTGGTTCCTTTCACAGTCTCATCTAAGAACTTCCCAGCATCATCAATATCTTCCCTCCCGGTCAATTGGCTCATTGCAACTCGACCTTTGAAAGGCTTCTTCAACCTCAGCTCTGTAGCACTAATCACGGTTTCGATCTCGGAATTCGCAGCCGTTCCGTTGACGCTGGGCAAGACTAATAATCCACCAATCTGTATCTGTTTCCCTTCGAAATTGGTGCCAACCCCACGAACTAGCAGTGGATCTGCGATTGGGTCCGGAAGATAAACTGTCCCAGTTCCAGGTTTGACCATATCAAGAGCACGTCCAACAGGAACAGCGCCTACTTTGCGCGCAAACCACCCGATCAGAAATCTATCCATAGACTTTGCTGCGATAAGGAAAGCGGCGCGGCGATGGCACTCATTTCGAAGGGTTCGCATAAGAATGAGAGGGTCAACAAACTATATCAAGGCATGTTAGAATAGCATATAGACGTCGAGCACGGGGAAATACCTGATTGGCATGCGGTGCAGCTACGAAGATCAGAGGACCTCGTCGTGGTACTTTCCAGGAACCCCGCGGGTGCACCTCACGAAAGAACAGATCAACCAGGATGGAGAAGGTCCAGAGAAAGACATCATAGATCCAGTTGGTCATAGGGGCCCGCTCTTTGTGCTTGATATGATGAGGCATGTGCTCATGTATCTGCTGTTCTTTCGGCATGGTGATGTCGAGGGGGGGGGGGGGGGGGGGTTAGCAGGGAAAAACCTC
>Ga0247734_1001448_pt1 | contig 18064 bp, 14 predicted proteins | sample UWRJL103311B2_FD_180933 | JGI IMG/M metagenome (GOLD analysis project Ga0247734, IMG submission 180933) | Plant litter microbial communities from Arlington Agricultural Research Station in Wisconsin, United States - UWRJ-L103-311B-2 | ecosystem: Environmental > Terrestrial > Plant litter >... | reverse complement strand
CGGGGCGGGTGATGTCGCCGGCGATGGCCGCGAAGGCGGGCTTGCGGATCATGCCGGTGAGCAGCCGATAATAGGCCTTCATCCGCTCCATGTCGGCGGGCGCCGTCAGCAGGTTGAAGCGGATACGGGGCGGGGCGGAGGGATCAGCGCTGGCCAGCGTGATGCTGCCTCGGCTTTCCGGGTGCGACAGGCCGAAGCTCATCATCAGCTTGTGCGGCCCGGCTTTGGTGATGCCCGGATACCAGACCTTCGACTGCATGGTCGCGGCGGCAAGGTTGAGCCGCAGATCGGGCGAGCGGTCGACGGCGTTGGTCCGCACGGTGCCCATCGACACGATCGGCGGCCCGGCGGCTACCCCGCCAAGCCCGATGGCCCATTGCGCGAGCGAGAGCGCGAACCGGTCGGCGCGCAGGCTGCGGGTGAAGCTCAGCGGTTGGTTGACCGTGAACTCGAAGCTGCCGCCTGGCTGGTCGTTGAAATTGCGGCCCACGCCGGGAAGGTCGTGCACCGGCGCGATGCCCAGCGCGCTCAGTTCCTCGGCCGGACCGATGCCGGACAGCAGCAGGACCTGCGGCGAAGCGATCGCGCCGGCGGCGACGATGATTTCGCGCGCGGCGCGGACGACCTTGCGCTCGCCGTGGCGGTCGTATTCGACCGCGACGGCCTTTCCGTCTTCGACGACGATCTTGCGCACGTACGCGTGCGTTTCCATCGCCAGCGAGGGCCTGTCGGCGATGGGGCGCAGGAAAGCGTCCGCCGCGCTCACCCGCCGCCCGCGCGCGTCGACGTTGAGGTCGGACAGGCCGACGCCTTCTCCCTCGTTGCACAGGAAGTCGTCGGTCACGGACCAGCCCATCTGTCGTGCCGCTTCCAGGAAGGCGGGCATGAACGGACTGCGGGCGCTGACGGCCGAGACGGTGACCTCCCCGCCGCCGCCATGGACGGCATCACTGCCGCGCCAGTGATTTTCGATGCGCCGGAAGTACGGGAGGAGCGACGCGTAGTCCCAGCCATCGAGGCCGAGATCGCGCCACTGGTCGTAGTCGTGCGGGCTGCCGCGGTTGTAGATCGTGCCGTTGATCGCCGAACTGCCGCCCAGGCCCTTGCCGCGCGGCACCGGCAGCTTGCGGCCGCCCAGTCCCGGCTCGGGCTCGCTCCACAGGCCCCAACTGGTCTTGGGATTGAACCATAGCTTGGTCGCCGCCAGCGGCATGCGGTACAGCAGATTGCGCGTCGGGCCGCCGGCCTCCAGCAACAGCACGGTGCCGCCTCCTGTGCCGCTGAGGCGGTTGGCGAGTACCGATCCGGCCGATCCGGCGCCGATGACGATGTAGTCCGGGGTCATCGCAGGCGGTCACGCATAGAGGCTGTCCACTTGGGCCCAGTCGGCCGTGCGCAGGTATTGCCCGATGATCCGGGGGTCGAAATCCGCAGGCGGTGCCCCACCTGAATCGCGGATCGCGGCGAGGCCTTCCTGCATGGCGATGACCACCCGCCACAGGACCGCGGCGGGGTATATCGCCACTTCGATGCCCGTGCGCGCCAGCTCGTCGAGCGAGGGGGCGTACCAGGGCGAGCCGGGCACGATCACAGCCACGATCGGAATGCGCACCGCATCGCGCAGCCGCTTGTACGCATCGGCGTCGGCCAGCCCCGGCACGATCACGGCGTCGACGCCAAGTTCTTCGTAGGACGCGGCGCGCAGGATCGCTTCGTCCAGATCGACCGCATAGGCCGCATCGCTGCGACCGACGATCTGGAAGCCGTCGCTTCGGCGTGCTGCGAGGGCGGCGCGCAGCTTCCCCTGAATCTCCTCGCGCGGGGAAATGGCGGGTGGCCGGTCGAGCCGGGGCGGCAGCACGAGGTCTTCGAAGGCGATCGCCGAGGCGCCCAGCTTCTCGAAGCTGCGCACCGTTCGCGTGACCGCCTTGGCATCGCCGAAGCCATTCTCCCCGTCGACCATCACAGGCAGGCTCGAACCTTCGATGATCCGTGCCACCGCATCGCGATATTCCCCGAAGCTCTGCAATCCGGCATCGGGCAAGGCCAGTTGCACGGCGGCCAGCGCCGAGCCGCCCACGCCATAGGCCGAAAAGCCGGCAGCCTCGATCATGCGCGCGCTCAGGGCATCGTGCGCGCCGGGCAGGACCAGCGGCCGCCCTGTCGTCGCCAGGGTATCGAATGCGATCATGTGTCGAAGGCCTGCGCGGTATAGGCCAGGAGAGTGACGCCGCCGGATGCGTAGTTGGCGACGTCCGCGGCCACGGCCTGGCCCTCTGGCGATTGCATCGCCGCGGCTGCCGCTTCGGCATCGGCGAATATGCCGGTCCAGGTGCAAAAATAGGTTTCGCCGGGGCCGAGGGTCTCGACCGCAAAGCTGTAATGCATGTCGACCAAGCCCGGCAGCTTGCGCGCCAATGGCAGGTGGGTGCTCAGATAATGGGCGCGGAAGTGGTCGGGATCCTGCGGGGTTCCGTAAAGGGCGACGACGTGATGCATGGCTGTTTCCTTTGGGTTGGGCGTCAGGATCGGTCGGTCGGATCAGTAGCCGACGGTGAACCGCTCGCGATGATGCTTGGGATCGACGGCTTCCTCAACCATCGCGTAAGCATAGTCTTCCAACGAGATGTGGCTCTTGCCGTCCTTGTCGTAGAGCAGTTCGTCCTTGCCGTAGCGGAACTGCTTCGTGAGCGCGGAGGGGCGCAGCAGCGAAGACGGCGCGACGACCACCCAGTCGAGTTCGGTCTCGGGCTTGAGCATGTAATAGAGCGCACGGGTGATGCGGATGGCGGGCAGGAAATCGTCGAACCCGTGGTCCCACAGCGGGGAGTCGATGTACTCCAGCCCGTCCGGCGTCTTCAGGCTTGCAGCCCCGCCCACGGCGAGGAACCGGGGGACGCCGGCGTTTTTGGCAGCGGCGATCGCCGTGCGGTGCCCGGTCAGGTTGAGGTCGTGGTCGGCCTTATCCAGATCGCGGCCCGGATGGAAGGCATGGATCACCGCATCGTGTCCGGCCAGTCCATCGGCCAGCGCGTCCGGCTGGTCGATGTGCCAGACGGCAGAGGCGAGCCTGTCGTGCACTGGCAGCTTGGCGGGGTCGCGCACGAAGGCGGTGATCTCGACATTCGGGCGGGACAGCGCTTCGGCCAGTATCTGGCTGCCGACGTAGCCGGTGGCCCCGGTCATCGCGATTTTCATTCAGCTCTCCATAGCGGCGGGCGACGCGGCGATGCGCGCGGCGTTCAATGTCAGGATGCCACGCTCAACGGTGCGCGTTCGTCGCGTGCCAGCTTTTCGACGAGGCGGTTGAACAGGGTCACGCCGCGATCGGCGGTCGTGGGCATGATGCGGAAGTCCGGCGTCGCGTCCATCACGCGCTGCTGCGCCTCGATGATGTCCTTGTCCTCGCCGAACGCCATGGCCGCGATACCCATGAGCGTGTCGCGCAGCGCTGCGTCGCCATGGTCGCGATGCGGGCCCCAGGAGAAGAAATAGCGCGCGGTCTTGTCCGTCAGCGGCGTCACCGCCTGGCTGGTGAAGGTCACGCCCGCGATCGCCTTCGTCAGGTCGGGCGTGCCCCCGCCCAGGCTCCGGCACGTGCCCGCCGGGAAATTCCCACCGGTCATCAGCAACACGCCCGGCACGAGGAAATCGTAAGAGGCAAACCGTTCGATCGTTTCCCCCGGCGCCTCACCCGGCACCGCGGATTCGCCGGTTATCCAGCGTTCGATCCTTACACCCCGATCGAGCATGGTGATCGTCGGGCGTTCGTAAGCCCAGGCTTCGGGCGCGCCGAAGCTCTTGGCGTGGACGTAGCTTAAATGGCTGAAATCGAGCAGGTTGTCGTTTATCAGGCGCGCCTCCGCCGCGTAGTCCAGCTTGCCGTGCCCCAATATGTAGTCGGGATGGTCGAGGCCCACCGCATCGGGGATCAGGGCTTCATCGGCCGCGGCCGCTTCGCCCATCCACACCCAGACCCAGCTGTGCTTCTCCGCCACCGGATAGCTGCGCACCCGCGCCTGCGCCGGGATCATGTCCTGTCCGGGTATCTCGACCACGGCGCCGGTGCGGTCGAACAGTAGGCCGTGATACATGCACCGCAGCTTTTCGCCCTCGCACCGGCCGAGTGACAAGGGCGCCAGGCGGTGGACGCACCGGTCCTCCAGTGCCGTCAGCGCCCCATCGGCATTGCGCCAGACGACCACCGGCTCGTTGAGAATGAAGGTGCCGTAAGGCGCCTCGGGCACGATGTCCTGCACCCAGGACGCCACGTACCATGCGTTTCTTACATAGTTCACCGGCTCTCTCCCGCTCTCGTCCCGAGGAGTTCACGCCGGCCCGATCAGCCACGCATTCCCCATCCTGTCTGCGACGTCTATGCGGCACCGCCGATGCCCACGCTTGTCTGAACCCGCCAAATCTAGAACGCTGGCGCCATTTGGCGGGCACCATATTGATCGACTAGCAGTGCTAGATTAGCCGATCGCTCATGGACATCACGGCGATAGAAAGTTTCCGCTGCAAACTGGGCGAAGGACCTGTGTGGGACGTGGCGGAACAGGCGCTTTACGGAACCGACCTGCTCGCCCGGTCGATATGGCGATACGACCCGGTCGAGGATACGCACCGGTCCTGGTCGTTCGCCGACTACACCGGCTCGTTTGCGCTGCGCGAAACCGGCGGGGCTATCGTGGCGTTGAGCAGCGGGCTCTACCTCTACGATTTCGCCACCGGCGCCCAGCGATTGATCGCGGACGTCTGTGCCCACGACGCGCAGTTGCAGCTCAACGACGGTAAAGTGGATCGCCAGGGCCGGTTCGTGGTGGGCAGCGTGCACACCAGCGGCACGCAGGCGCTGGCTGCGTGGCACGGCGTAGCCGCCGACCTTGCCGTCCGCACCCTGGATCGTGACGTGGCCGTGACCAACGGGCCTTGCTGGAGCCCTGACGGAACGGTTTTCTATGCGGCGGATTCCATGCGCGGCGACATTTTCGCGTATGACTACGACGTCGCCGACGGGCGCGTGTCGAACCGCCGCGTCTTCACCAACACGCTCGCGCTGGGCGGCATACCCGATGGCGCCACCGTCGATGCGCAGGGCTGTTTGTGGACGGCGATCTGCGGCGGATCGAAAGTCGTGCGTTATGCCCCGACCGGGGAGATCGCCCTGACGATCGCGATGCCGACGCCGCTGATTTCCAGCGTGATGTTCGGCGGCCGCGATCTCGACCGCCTGTTCGTCACCTCGATCGACGGCGAAGCGGCCGCACGGGAAATCCCGGCCGCCGCCGCGAACCCGGTCCCCAGCGATCTGTATTCCGGGGCCGTGTTCGTCATCGACGGCCTGGGCATCACCGGGTTGCCGGAGCGTCGCTTCGCAGGCTGATCGCGCCGAACATCGATTTCCCCGCGATCTGCAAAAAGACGTCGGGCTTTCTCAAACCGGCGTCGCAGACGTTCAAGCGCAAGCCTCGCCGGTGGCTGTACTAGGTAATCTGAAACACAAAGAGTCGGCGCCAAAGCCGGACTGACTTTCGGGAGAGGTTCTAGATGAAATCCTATCGTCTCATGTTCGGCGCGAGCGTACTGGCGTTCGTGCTGTCGTCCGGCTCTGCCTCGGCGCAGGGCAATGCCGTCGCCGCCACCCCGGACAAGCCTGCCGCCGCGCAGGACGATACGGCGACCATCAACGAAATCGTCGTCACCGCCCAGTTCCGGTCGCAGCGGCTGCAGGACACCCCGATCGCGATCACCGCGCTCGACGCCAGTGCGCTCGAGGCGCGGGGACAGACCAACGTCACCGACATCGCGGCATCCTCGCCGAACGTCACGATCCAGCAATCGAGTTCGGGTTTCGGCAATGCGGCGGTGGTGTCCATCCGCGGCATCGGCCAATACGACACCAACTTCGCGCTGGAGCCGGGCGTCGGCGTGTATATCGACGATGTCTATTATCCCACCATATTCGGTTCGGCGTTCGATCTGCTCGATCTCAGCCGGGTCGAGATCCTGCGCGGACCGCAAGGTACGCTTGCCGGCAAGAATTCGATCGGGGGCTCGATCAAGCTCTATTCGAAGAAGCCCGATGGCGAAGGCGGCGGTTTCGTCGAGGCTACTTATGGTCGCTTCAACCGCATCGACTTGCGTGCCGCGGCGAACATAACGCTGGTGCCGGACAGCCTGTTCATGCGCCTTTCGGGGGCGATGAAGAACAGCGACGGCTATGTCACCCGCTACGATTACGGCTGCCGCAATCCGTCGTCGGGCTACCCGGCGAACCGTTCCACGGGTGATTGCCGTCTCGGTACCGAGGGTGGGCAGGATTATCAGGGGCTTCGCGGCGCGCTGCGCTGGCTGCCGATGCCGGGGCTCGAGGTCAACCTCATCGGCGATTACAGCAAGGACAACTCCGAACCCAGCGCATCGCGCCTGATCGCCGGCGCGACGCCGTTCAAGGAACAGTTCATCACGAACGAGAAGTACGTCAACTATTCGAGCTATTCGGTGCCGTCGATCGGATTTTCCGCGCCGCCCCAGTCGCTGGCCAAGAGCCACGGCGTATCGGGGACCATCGACTACGATCTTTCGCCCGATCTCAAGCTGACGTCGATCACCGCCTATCGCAAGACCACCGGCGCCTATTCGAACGACGGCGATCTTTCGCCCGCAGGCGGCAGCCTGACCATCGCGACGCAGCGTTTCAGCACCTTCACGCAGGAATTGCGGCTGAACGGCAGTATCGGCAGCCTGGTCGACTACACAGTCGGCGGTTTCTATTTCCGCGGCCGCGGCTATCTTGGTGGGCGCAACCATGTGGGCACCGACATCGACGCCGATACGCACGTCACCGTCGTCGATTTCGTCCAGGGCGACAACATCAATTCGAGCAGCAAATCGGCGTTCCTGCACACCGTGTTCCACCTCGCCGAAGGCCTGAACGCGTCCGCCGGTGTCCGCTATACCGACGAGAAGAAGACGTACCTGTTCCGCCGCATCGATCCCGTGACCGGCGGTCCAGCAGCGCTCGTCGGCGGGCTCAACGGGGTGAGCGCCGATCCGCCTTACAAGAACTCGCGCTGGGATTATCGCCTGAATGTCGACTATCGCTGGTCGCCCGAACTGCTGACTTACGCTACCGTTTCAACCGGCTTCAAGGGCGGTGGCATCAATCCGCGCCCGTTCACTCCGGCCCAGGCCGCGCCGTTCCAGCCCGAGACGCTGACTGCGTACGAGATCGGCGCGAAGAGCGACTTGCTCGACCGCCGCCTGCGGATCAACGTATCGGCGTTCTTCAACGACTATCGTGCGATCCAGATCACGACCTTCGGGCCGTTCGCCGATTTCCCGCTGTCCGCCCGCCCCGAAAACGCCGGACGCGCGCATGTGAAGGGCCTCGAACTGGAGACCACGGTGATCCCGGTCGACGGGTTCACCATCGACGGTTCGGTCAGCTATCTCGACTTCAAATACAAGGAACTGACCGCGGGTGCACTGGCGGCGGGCATTACCCTCGACATGGTGAACTCGTTCACGCCGAAGTGGAAGGCGAGCCTTGGCGCGCAGTACGAGATCGACGCCGGCGTGGGAACCATCACGCCGCGGTTCGACGTGAACTATCAGTCGAGCTTCTTCAGCAGCGCGCTCAACACGGCGACCGACCATGTGAGCAGATATACAATCATGAACGGCAGGATCGCCTTCAAGCCGGAAAACTCTTCCTGGGAAGGCGCGATCGCGGTCACGAACTTTGCGAACAAATACTACTTCGTCAACATCTTCGACAATCTCACTCAGCCCGCGGGAACGTCGGCCGGAACCATCGGCCGCCCGCGCGAATGGAGCGTGACGCTCAAGCGCAGGTTCTGATCGAAGACGCTTTCGAACGGCCGCGCATCGGATGCGCGGCCGTTTCTACTTGGGGACCTGGGAAACGGCCTTGCCGTATCGCAGGGCAATCCCCTGAACGAGCGTTTCCACGCCGACCGAGAAGGTCTCGTCCATTTCCATCATGCTGAGCATGAGGCTGCGTACGGTTTCGTTCTGCTCGTTTATGGTCCAGCCGACGACGAAGCTGCCAAGGAACGATATGCTCTGATCGGCTTCGAGTTGCGTGAACCCGCCGCGCAGCAGCGGCTCGGTCATGCCCGGCAGCAGCAGCTGGCGGATTTCCTGGCTGGGGTTGGAACTGGCGTAAAGCATCGCGCCGTCACGGTATTCCATCGTCATCGCGCGCGTGGCATGCGCCAGGGTCCGTAGCCACACGTCCCATTCCACGTCGCGGTCCAGCGGGATCAGCGCCTTGCTCAATATCCGGGCGGTCATATGACCCAGCAATTCGGCCTTGTTCTGGAAGTGGTGGTACAGCGACGGCCCCTGCATGCCGAGCGCGGCGGCGAGCTTGCGCGTCGACAGCCCGTCGAGCCCTACCTCGTCGAGAAGCGCGAGCGCTTCGTCGGCGATGCGATCGATCGTGAGGGCGGCATAGGGTCTTTCGCGAGGCAATGACTGTTCCCGGCAGGCTTCTTTCGACAGACCCCTTCGGGCCACGTCACGCTGCGGTCAATGGACGTTCACCAGGTCGCCCGGCGTGGAGGCGGTGGCAACAGCGCGATACTGCGACGCGGTCTGCCCGAATTCCGCGCGGAAAAGCCGACTGAAATGCGCGGTGTCATTGAATCCCCAGGCGAATGCGATTTCGGTGATCGACCGTTCGCGCTGGCTGGGGTCGATCAGGTCGGCGGCGCATCGGTCGAGCCTGCTCTGACGGATCCAGCGGCACACGCTCAGGCCCGAACCCTGGAACAGCCGGTGCAACTGTCGTTCGGAAATTCGATGCTGGCGCGCGATGCTTCCGGGCGTCAGGTATTCGCTTTGCAACTGGCCAACGATATGGTTCTGGATCGTGCGCAGCAGCGACGTCGTGGAGGGGAATCCGGGGGTCCGACGGTCTGCGCTATCGCACCGCCACCCGGCGACGATCAGCCCGACGAGCGCCTCGCGGATCGCCGTTTCCTGCTCCGTGTCATGACCGCAGGCCTGTTCGAACGACGAACGCATCAGCGTGCCCACCAGCGCCGCCGATGCCGGCGGCAGTGTCGTGGCAAGGCGGGTCGACCAATCGATACCGGTATTGTCGATGATCGCCCTTGGGATGTGCAGCGAGATGTGCACCGTCTTGCGGTCGAACACGAAGCGGCTGGGCCGCGCGGAATCGATGATGGTGATGTCGCCGGGACCCATGACGGCGGTGCGCCCGTTCTGCTCGAGCGTGCTGCGTTCGGTCAATTGCAGGATGACGATATAGTCGGACTGGCCCCCCAGTTCGATCTCCCGCCGGCCGCGTATCGATTCTCCGGCGGTCTGGCTCAATCTGGCGCAATCGAGCCCGGCGATGCGGCGGGCGTCGATCGTGCCTTCGAAGTCACCCGAACTGAACGTCGTGATGAACGGCCCGCAACGCGAATTGATCGCTTCGCACCATGCCTCCCGGCGATAGGAACGGTCGACCATGTTGGTTGCGAAATACATGCCACTCTCCCTCGCTGGAGATGCGCCTTCTGCGAGACGCCATCATCCGAACACCCAGGGCCGATCCTGTTTCGGCTTGGGAATCATTCTAGCCTAGCAGTGATAGGTTGGCAATGAGCGAGTGGTTTTGAGGCGATTTGTGATGCGTCGCGCACGACTGCCTACAGGAAGTTGTTGGGCCAGATCATCGTGCGCCACATGTGTGCAGTGGGCGAATTGTCGAACCCGAGGCCATCTTCCGGCTCCTTGAAATGGCGGCCGATGATGTCTGTAAAGTCATCCGGGTCGACGTTCCAGTCGTCCTGGAATGCATAAGTATCGTAGATCGTGACGAGGCGTGACGTCATGTACCAGCGATGATTTCGCGCTTCCTCATGGGCCTTCTGGATATATTCGGGCGGTTGATAATCCACGCCGAAATATCTGTGGTAGGCGTCGGGATATTTGAAACCGACGGCCTCGTCCGCGAAATAACGCAAGGCCTGATGATACTGCACCGCCCAGGCCACTTCTTCGCTGACATAGGGCGCGACGAGTTGCGCGCTCCAATAGCCGTGGTCGGTGCGTATCAGCGCGCCGTTGGAAATGTCGTGCAGCAGGCATGCCATGACGACTTTCTCTTCCTGGCCTGCATCCAGCGCCGACTTGGCGCTTTGCAGCAGGTGCCGGAAGGCGATGTCGGAGAAGCGGTGGCGGAAGAAATCGAGGAGTTTGGGCTGCTCGGGCATTTTGCTGAGTTCCGGATTGTCACCCATCATGAACACGGTATCGGGCCCGAGCTGCGCCATCAGTTCCTTTTCGGACGGGCCCCCGTCGTCGCCGAAGCGGGCGATGGGCTGGGACAGGACGAGTCGTCGCATCCCTTGCTGCGAATGGCCGGAAGCGGCGGGGATATGATCGTCGAAATTACACACGAGGCTGTCCTTGTCTGAAAGTGATCGAGCGCATATCGCTCATCCTTGTGCCGCGGTCGGGTCGGCTGCGGCGATGCGCTTGTCGTCGCCCGAGCGGGCATAGCGGCGCGCCAGGGCGGCACAGGCGAACAGCTGCATCTGGTGGAAGACCATCAGCGGCAGCACCACCGCCCCCATGTCGGGCCCGGCAAACAGCACGCGTGCCATGGGTACGCCGCTGGCCAGCGTCTTCTTGGACCCGCAGAAGACGATGGCGATCTCGTCTTGGCGGGAAAAGCCTAAGATGCGACCGGCGCTGCGCGTGGCCAGCAGCACGATCGACAGCAGCACCGCGCATATCGCGAGCAAGTGCAGCAGTGTCGTCCACGCCAGCGTATGCCAAAGGCCAGCGATGACCGCCGCCGAGAACGCGCTGTAGACCGCCAGGATGATCGTGCCGCGATCGCACAGTATCATAAGTCGCTTGTTGCGGGCGGCCCACTCTCCCAGCCAGGGACGGCACAGATTCCCCAGCGCGAACGGCAGAAGCAATTGCGCGACGATCTTCCAACTGTTCGACAGCGGCATGCCCCCTCCATTCGCATGCGTGAGCAGCCCGACGATCAAGGGGGTGAGAAAGATGCCCAGCAGGTTAGATGCCGTCGCCGAAGCGATCGCCCCCGCCACGTTGCCGCCGGCGATCGACGTGAAGGCGATGGAGGATTGGACGGTCGAGGGCAGGGCACACAGGAAAAGGATGCCCATCCACAGGGGCGGCGGCAGAAGCCCAGGCACCGCCGCGGCCATCGCCAGGCCAAGCACGGGAAACAGCACGAACGTGGCGGCAAGGATCGTCAGATGCAGGCGCCAATGCGCGACACCCTGCAGCAGCGCCTCGCGCGGCAGCCGCACGCCGTGGAGGAAAAACAGCGCGACGATGGCGACGGTAGAGCACGCGTCCACGATCGTGGAAAACGTGCCCCTCGCCGGCAAGGTGCTGGCGATGAGAATGGCCACCAGCAGCGCAGCGATGAACGGATCGGGCGAAAAACGCCGCAAGGTGGAAAGCATGTCGGGTTCGCCTAGGACGGGTCGTGCTGCGTTTCGCCATGTGCCGGCCAAGGGCCGGTGTGGAAATGCAACTTACCGCGTCATCGGCGCGCTACTTGTTCGATCACGCCAATCTTTAGCAAAACGGCGACAATGCTTCGTCGCTTCGAGCTTGCGCGAATTGCAGACGTCCCGCCGGTCGAGCGGGACGTCGATCGTCGAAGCAGGCTTCAGCCCTGCCAGCGAATTTCGGCATAAGCTGAGGCGAGCGGTTCGCCCCTGGTCGCCGCGTCGTGCAACGCGGCGGCGCGACTTGCGATTCCGCGCAGGAAAAAGCCGGCGGTAGCGCGCAAGCGCCGCGAGGCCGGGTCGTCGCCTTCGATGCCGGCGTTGCGCGCCGCGATCCAGCCCAGAGCGACCTCGGACGCCAGGTCGAGGAACGCGGTGGCGCCGGCTTCGGCCGATTGTCGCGCGTCCTGCATCCTTTGCAACGTGTCCGCCGCGCTTTCCAGCAGGCGCAGCGCTTCCAGCGCCTCGCCTGCCGCCGCCCCGCATGCCTCCATGTCCGTGCGCGCCATCTCCGCGAACGTCTTCAAGCCCGACCCCCCGTCGCGCCAGAGGCGGCGGTGCAGCAGGTCGAGGCCCTGTATGCCGGTCGTCCCTTCGAACACTTCCAGCACCCGCGCGTCGCGCAGGGCCTGTTCGACGGGCCATTCCTTCGTATAGCCGGAACCCCCCAGGACCTGGATCGCATCGCTCGAAACCTCGAAGGCGATCTTGCCGCCCAGCGTCTTGACGATCGGCAGCAGCCAGCCGACCAGATCGGCGCTTTCCGCGCGGCGTGCCTCGTCGCTGTCGACGCGCGACAGGTCGGCGTGCGCCGCCGTGGTGTAGAGCAGCCCGCGCAGAAGATCGACGGCGGCGGTCATCTTGAGCAGTTGCCGCTGCACGTCGGCGTGTTCGCCGATGAGCACGGGCGGGGCCTTGCCCGATCCGCCCTGCCGGCGCTCCTCGGCATAGCTGCGCGCGACGTCGGTGGCGCCGGCGGCGATGCCCAGCCCCATCGCGCCCACCGACAGCCGCATGTTGGTGATCATGACGAACATCTGCGCGAGCCCGCGCCCCTCTGTGCCGAGCAGCCAGGCCTGCGAATCCTCGAAGCCCAGCGCGCACGTCGGCGACAAGTGCAGCCCCAGTTTTTCCTCGAGCCGACGCGCGGCGACGCCGTTGCGGACGCCGTCGATGTGGTCGGGCACCAGGAACAGGCTGAGCCCCGGCGTGCCTTCGGTGCGCGCCAGCACGCAATGGCCGATCCGTTCCGACAAGTCGTGGTCGCCGAAGCTGATCCAGCACTTCTCGCCGCTCAGCGACCAGTTGCCCGCCGCGTCCTGCCGGGCGGTGGTCCTGACCCGCTGGACGTCCGAGCCGGCGCCGGGCTCGGATATGCATATCGTCGCGGTCCAGGTGCCGGCGATCAGCTGCGCCACCCACTCCGCGCGCATCGCGTCGTCACCATGCGCCTCGATCAGCCGCACGGCCGAGCGCGTCGGCACCACCAGCATGCCGAACGCCGGGCAGGCGCGGTCGAAGGTTTCCTGGGCCGCCAGCGCCAGCAGCAGGGGCAGACCCTGGCCGCCGTGGGCCTCGGGCAAGTCGATCGAGGTCCAGCCGCCTTGCGCGAACGCCGACCATACCGCGTCGTGCGGCGGCGGCGTCTTCACGCGGCCATCCTCGATCCGGCACCCCTGTTTGTCGCCGATGGCGTTGAGCGGTTCGAGCTGTTCGTGCGCGAAGCGCGCGGCTTCTTCGAGCACCGCGCCGATCAGGTCGGGCGTCGCCGCGGCAAGAGCTTCGTCGGCAGCGCGCAGGCGGTCCGTTTCCGGCAGGCTCTCGATCTGCCGCTGAAGGCTGGTGACATCAGCCCGTGGTGTCTGCGCGCGCACGGCGCTCTCCTTTTTCGCAAGGTAAGGGGCGCGGCGCAGGCCTCGCCCGCGCCGCGTCGTTCAGATGGTGTGTTCGCTCAGAGCGGGACGACGTTGAGGATCCGCGCCTGGGTATATTCGTGCATGCCATCCTGGCCCAGTTCGCCGCCGAGGCCCGATTGCTTGCTGCCGCGGAAGGGGATCCCGGCCTCCAGCGCCATATGCTGGTTGACCCAGATCGTGCCGGAATCGATCCGCATGGCGACTTCGCTCGCGCGGGCGAGGTCATGCCCCCAGACGCTGCCGGCAAGGCCGAAGTCGGAGTCGTTGGCCCGCGCGATGACCGAGTCGATATCGGTGTACGACAGCACCGGCAGGATCGGGCCGAACTGCTCTTCACGGACGATCTTGGCGTCGTCCGGCAAGTCGCGGACGATCGTGGGCGGGATGAAGTAACCCGGCCGGTCGAGCGGTGCGCCGCCGGCGATGACGGTGCCGGAAAGGTGCGCGTCGGCCAGGAATTCCTTGACCTTCTCGAACTGTGCCTTGTTCTGCACCGGGCCGATCGTGGTGCCCTGCTTGGAGCCGTCGTCGACGATCGCTTCTCCGGCCAGGCGGGCCAGTTCGTCGCAGAAGACGTCGTACATGGCTTCGGGCACGTACGCGCGCTTGACCGCCACGCAGACCTGACCGGCGTTGATCATCGCGCCTTGATAGACCCGCCCCGCGATCGCGACCGGGTCGACGTCGTCGAGTACGATCGCAGCGTCGTTGCCGCCCAGTTCGAGCGTCACCCGCTTCACGCTTTCCGCGGCCGACTGCATCACTTTCTTGCCGGTGGCGGTCGATCCGGTGAAGGCGACCTTGGCCACGTCGGGGTGGCTGGTTAGGGCGGCGCCCAGGTCGTTCTCGTCGCACAGGATGTTGACGACGCCGGCGGGCAGGATGTCGCGGCACAGTTCGCCGAATAGCAGCGTGGTCAGCGGCGTCGTCGGTGCCGGCTTGATGACCATGGTGTTGCCGGTGACGAGCGCCGGGCCCAGCTTGTTCATCAGCAGGATGACCGGGAAGTTCCAGGGCGTGATCGCGGCGACCACGCCCAGCGGGGTGCGGTGTTCGACGACGGAGGCATCGCCGTCCTGGCGCAGGACCTTGGTTTCCGGCCGCATGTCGGCGAAGCCGCGCAGCGTATAGGCGCTGCCGATGATCTCGAACATTGCCTGGTCGGTCGGCTTGCCTTGCTCGCGCGTGAGCAGTTGGGCGAATTCGCCGGCGCGGGCCTCAAGCGCGTCGGCAAGCGCGGAGACCAGCGCGGCGCGTTCGTCGATGGGCTTGCGCGACCAGGCCGGGAACGCGGCCTTCGCCGCAGCAACGGCTTCGTTCAGCAGGGCGAGGTTGGCGCGGGGGCACTGCGCGAACGGCTGGCCGGTGGCCGGGTCGATGACGTCGAACGTGCCGCTGCCAGCTTCCGCGCGGCCATCGATGAGAAGCGAATAGGTATCTGCCATGATGATGATCCTGAAAGGAGGGCGCGCATCGGATGCGCGCCCCGAGACAGAGAAAGTAGAAGCGAAAGCGTCAGGCGGCGATCTGTCCGTGCGGGTCGAGGACGAACTTTTCGGCCGCGCCCTTGTCGAACGTTTCGTAGCCTTGCGCGGCATCTTCCAGCGAGATGACCTTGGCGTTGACGATGTCGGCGATCGGCAGGCGATCGTAGAGAATGGCCTGCATCAACTGGCGGTTGTACTTGAGCACCGGGGTCTGCCCGGTGTGGAACGACTGCGCCTTCGCCCAGCCCAGGCCGAAGCGGAGCGAAAGGTTGCCCTGCTTGGCGGCATTGTCCACCGCGCCGGGGTCTTCGGTGACATAGAGGCCGGGAATGCCGATCGAACCGGCGGCGCGGGTGATCTCCATCATCTGGTTGAGCACGATGGCGGGTTGTTCACCCCCAGTGTGGCCGCGCGCCTCGAAGCCGACCGCGTCGATCGCGGCGTCGACTTCGTTAGTGCCGGTCACGTGCGCGATCAGGTCGCCCAACCGGTCGCTTTGCGACAGGTCGACGGGTTCGAAGCCGACCTTGGCGGCGTGAGCGAGGCGTTCCTTGTTGAAGTCGCCGATCATCACCACCGCGGCGCCGAGGATGCGCGCCGAAGCGGCGGCGGCGAGCCCGACCGGCCCGGCGCCCGCGACGTAGACCGTCGAGCCGACCCCGACCCCTGCGCGCAGCGCGCCGTGGAAGCCGGTCGGCAGGATGTCGGACAACATGGTGAGGTCGCGGATCTTCTCCATCGCGCGGTCGCGATCGGGGAATTTCAGCAGGTTGTAGTCGGCGTAGGGCACCATGACGTAGCGGGCCTGGCCGCCGATCCAGCCGCCCATGTCGACATAGCCGTAAGCGCCGCCGGCCCGTGAAGGATTGACCGTCAGGCACACGCCGGTGTCCTGCGACTTGCAGGTGCGGCAGCGCCCGCAGGCGACGTTGAACGGGACGGAGACGATGTCGCCGATGTCGAGCATTTCGACGTCGGAACCCTTTTCGACGATCTCGCCGGTGATCTCGTGGCCCAGCACGAGGCCCGCCTCGGCGGTGGTGCGGCCGCGGACCATGTGCTGGTCGGACCCGCAGATGTTGGTCGAGAGGACCTTGAGGATGACGCCGTGATCGATCCGGCGGCCGTCAGGGGCCTGGAACTTCGGGTCAGGAATGTCCTGAACTTCGACCTTGCCCGGCCCGATATAGACTACGCCTCTGTTGCTGCTCATCGTACATCCTCTGATTATGATTATGGTGGTGGGCTGAATTCAGGTCGTCAGGCGGCAGCCTCCGCCGGTTCTTCGGTCTGCTCGGCGGGCGAGGCCTCGCCGCGCTCCTGCGCGATCGCGCGATCGATCATCATGCGCGAACGCACGCCGCCTGCATCGATGTTCAGCTTGAGCAGGCGCCGGTCGGGATAGAGCGACAGGTTCTGCTGCTGGCGCTCGAGCATTTCGAGGTCTTCGCTGAAGATCGTGTCCTGCCCCTGGCGGATCGTATCGGTCAGCGTCTCGTCGTGGACCGCGAACTGGCGCGCCATGCCCCAGAAATACCAGTGCGAGGTTTCGGTCTCGGGCGTGATGAAGTCGACCACGATGCTCGACGCCTTGTCGGCGACCGCCGCATCGTAGCCGCCCTTGCCGGCGAGGGCGACGCCGACCTCGATCATGACGTGGCTGGGCAGCGAGAAGCGGCAGATCTGCCAGCGGTCGACGTCGGCATCGCCCGGCAGGCCGGCACCGCGCAGCGCCATCTGCCAGAACGGGGGCGCCTTGATCCCTTCCATCGTCCGGCTGGTATGGACCTCGTCCTCGACGATGCGGGTCTTTACCGGCGCCTCGTCGATCTCCTTCTGGCCGATGCTGGAGGCATGGACGTACGTCTCGTGCGTGAGGTCCATCAGGTTGTCGATCATCAGGCGGTAGTCGCACTTGATGTGGAACATGCCGCCGCCATAGGCCCAGCCTTCGTCTTCGGCCCAGGCGAGGTGGTGCAGCTTGGCGGGGTCTGCCTCTTCGGCAAGGCCGGGCCATACCCAGATGAAGCCGTAGCGTTCGATCACGGCGAAGTGGCGGATCGGCGGGAAGCCCTTGACCTTCTGGCCCGGCATGTCGACCGCCTGTCCCTTGCAGCCCATCGCGAGACCGTGATAGCCGCAGACCAGATGCCCGTCGCGCACGAAGCCGAGCGACAGCGGCGCGCCGCGATGCGGGCAGAAATCCTCGACCGCCGAAGCCTCACCGTCCTGGTTGCGGAAGAACGCCATCCGTTCGCCGCAGATCTTACGGCCCAGGGGCTTGCCGTCGATCTCATCGGGCGTGCAGGCCACGTACCAGGCGTTCTTTGGCCAGATGGCGGGCACGGTTTCGGATTCTGCGACGGAAGGGTGCTCGGCGGCCATGGCTGTCTCCTATTCCGCGGCTGTCGTCACCGCGTTATTGGATCCAATAATGGACATTCCGGGTGGCTGTCAAGCTGGATGCGCGCAAAGAATGTTTGTCGTCGCCGCGTGGCGCGGTAGGGAGCGGACATGGAAAAAGCCATAAAACCGGGGCAGAAAACGATCGTCGCGCTGCGCAGGATGATCGCATCGGGCGAATTGCGCGATGGCGAGCGTATCGGCGAAATCGCCACGGCCGAGCGACTCGGCGTATCGCGCATGCCGGTGCGCACGGCGCTGCGCGTGCTGGAGCAGGAAGGCCTGGTGGTGAAGCTGGGCGCGCGCGGCTACGCGGCGCGCGGGCTGACGGCGGTGCAGGTCAAAGGGGCGATCGAAGTGCGCGGCGCGCTCGAAGGGCTGGCCGCGCGCCGTCTCGCCGCACAAGGGCTGGACCGCGCGACCGACAAGGCGCTCGCGGCGTGCCTGCAGGAGGGCGACGCGCTGTTCGCCAAGGGGCACCTGGCCGAAGGCGATTTCGAGCGGTTCTACGTCTACAACTTGCGCTTCCACGATTTGCTCGCCGAGGCCTGCGGCAATCCCGCGATCGGCATCGCGTTGGCGCGCAACAACCACTTGCCGTTCGCCTCGGCGGCTGCGTTGGCGCTCGACTGGGACGACCTGACCGCCGAGTTCGCGCACTTGTCCGGCGCGCATCGCGAACATCACGCGGTCGTCGACGCCATCCGCGACCGCCGCG
>Ga0247734_1001447_pt1 | contig 18082 bp, 14 predicted proteins | sample UWRJL103311B2_FD_180933 | JGI IMG/M metagenome (GOLD analysis project Ga0247734, IMG submission 180933) | Plant litter microbial communities from Arlington Agricultural Research Station in Wisconsin, United States - UWRJ-L103-311B-2 | ecosystem: Environmental > Terrestrial > Plant litter >... | reverse complement strand
TATGTACCACACGATCAAAAGACGGCCCCGAGTCTTCGAGTTTCCAATTGCCATGGCCTCACTAGAATCCTCCGCTTTCAAAGTAGGGTTTTGAACGAATTTCTGCATTCCAGTTCCAGCTCGCTCACGTTTGACCATTTCCCAAGCATCTTTCTCCTCTGCACGCTCTTTAGTCAGGCTGACGCACATATCTGCACATGCCGTGATAACGGCTTCCTGAGAAGGAAATGCGTAGCGTGGATTTAAATAGGTGGTATCAAGATAGCAGACATCAATCTTCTGTTGCTTGAGATTACCATTGATAGAGTCAACAATATCGGGCATGAGCATAGGATGGGCGATATGTGCGGGGCACGCACGGAAGTCGCCACAATGGAGGACTCGCTGGACTTTTGGGGCCCTGCTTGTTCCAAGGGTCTTTTCGAAGAGGTAAAGGGAGCTCCCCGGACAGTGGTTAGCTGGAATCATAGTGACTGCAACGCCTTCAGTTCCAGGTACCTGAATTTTCTCTTCAAAATCCAGAGCAACCACCCATTTTGGATCTACTTTCAATTGCTGTAATACCAAATTTGCCGTAACCTTACTGCAATATATCGGTCCATGGCACCATGAAGATGTCAGTCCTACGTAATGATCGCTGTGAAAATGGCTAAGGAAATAAGCTTTGATTCCTTGTACAGCACCATAGCGAAAAGCGTCCACAGCAATGAAGAATCCAGGCATAATTTTATAAAAAGGGCAGGTTCTCTGATAAGCTGCCTTCCCTCGAGATGATGTTTCTGCAGCGGCGGCAGTTGCCCACGCTGCATCTTCTGCGTGACCCGCCATAAGTTTTGAAAAGGCAGAGGACTGAGCTGTGGATTTGCCGCCAATTTCAAAGGGATTTGCTTGGCCCGGTCTGGCAATTGCGGCTTTCTGAAAGCGCTTGCTTGCCCCAACAGGCATATATTTAACTTCAGAGGATTCTGCCTTGATTGTTTCTTTGGCAATCACCGGTAGGAGAGTAGGATTGCCATCTAGACACCCATTCACATGCCGGGTAGCTTCATCTGCTGTAACATTGTCAAGCGAAGCATTGCAAATGGGACAGGTGGATGCCATTGTTTCATCAAGGGCGACCTGGACAGTAACACCACCCCTAGCAAGTACCATCTCATCTTCTTGATCAGCATCCACTAGTGCTTGGTCTTCCATCCATTTCCTCTCGATAAATTCTTCGCCGTCAGCAAATTCGTCTAAATCGTCCGGAAAATCGTCGAAGTCTGCCCATTCGTCTACACTGGTACTCTCTTGTTTCAGTGACGGAATGACTGGGGTGGCGTCAATAATTTGACTCGCAGGCTTTGGTACACCTTCCAAAGCTTTGCTAGTATCGAGTGATTTTGCCTGTAAGGCTTCCCATTTAGCTTGCGCTCTAGCAACTGGTATTCTCTTTCTCAATCCCAGTTCTGGGTCAACTGTATCTACCGAAATCGTTGGCAGTTTTTCTTGAGCTTCCTCTTCTTCAGATATATCAGCATTGACATGATAATTCACTGGTTCTCTGAGACGCCGTCCCCGCTTCTCCTTGGTCACCGTGATTGCAGCGTTCTCTAGCTGGGTTTGATTATGCCTAGTGGTTCTAGTTTAGCACGTAAGGAATCAATTTGGGTTTTCTTCACGGCATAAAGGCACAAAGAGTAGTTGAAGGAACCGAGATATGAAATGCTATTTGTGCTTACAATTCATCTTCAGTATCTGAGTCGGCCAAAAATGGGCCTTTCGGTCTCGATTTCTTTGGCTTTGCTTTCTTTGTAGACTTTGTGGGAATTGAATCCTGAGAGTTTGGAGAACATGGGAGACCTAGAGCCATAGACTTCCCATCCCCACCAGCTACCGATGCAGAGGTTTCCTCATCACTGGCCGCTACACGGGATAAACTTCCAATCGACGTCTTTCTTTTCTTTATAGGACCACCAAGCTCATTGAACCGTGTCGAATCGATATCAACCACCCTATATATGTCTTCAACATCTACTTCAATGCCTTCTTCAATATCCAATCCAATTTCCGCTATATCAGGACTGGCTAGGCTGGCATGTGTCGCAATGTCCTTGTCCGTGGATCTTTGAGACAAGAAAATCGACTCATCTCTCAATGGGGAATCCACCTTCTTGAAGAAGTTGAGTATACTAGCATTCGGTTTGCCGCCTATCTTTACCATTGGTGATTTTTTGATGCTTTGCCGAGTGCTGGGTGGGACATTGGTCTTCGAGTTCGGGCGCGGGGTTAGAGGTTTCGTTGATCCTCTTGAAGCCATCGCTGCTGGAGACTCCCGAGGAGTTCGACTGTTTGGTGGCGTCGGTGGTCTTCCTGTGGATGGCTTTAGCGGTGTCTCGATCGCCGCCGAAGCATTCTCTCGTGGATTGCGGAACATGCAGGTCTATGGCAGAGAAGAGAGACTTATTTGCCACGCACCAGGGAACCGACCTGCACCATCCGTATATCTTTTAATGGCTCCTGTTTGACTAAAACACTCATCCAAGGCTTATATCATAGGAACAGTCCGTTCACTTCATATCAATTTGAGTTGGATTAGTTAAAATGTTTGTATGTCGTTGATGGAGCGGGATAAATCCCGAAGCCTGTCAAAATCTGAACGCGTCGCGAAGTCATGTGATTAGTTAACTATAGTGCATTTGAAAGCGAATAACTTTTGCAGACATGGGATTTTCCAAATCAACGCGAATAGCCTTATATTACTATACAAAATACACCATAACGAGAAATATTTAAGTGGTAGAAAGATAGTTATTTGGTGCATGTCTGGGTGGGTATAATTCATTGAATGGTTTTCCTTCTAGAGCTTTTCATGCCTTTCCATGCCCAACCTAAAACTCCTGGCTCGAATATATGATATCGGATGCTGTGAAGCACATGATACTCTCTCTAGTGGGAATCTTCCACTATCTCGCATTTCAAATTCCTCAGAGGCACAAATAGGTTCATAGACCATTCTCCGCATTCCCTTACTACTAAATCAAACCGTCATGTCCGGTCTAATCAACCCTGCTTGGCTTTGGATGCTTGTTGTGATGCTTCTCTTCTTGTTGCTGCGTGCATGTTCAGCGTTTGTCAATGGAATAGAATAGTAGGAGAACATACCGTCTTCTAGTAGAGCCGTGTCAACCGCACTTCCTGGAAGATGCACATATCTGACTACACTGCCTCTGATAAAGACGTTCTTTACCGATGACTATTATTCAGCCAGATTAGCATAGGACCCTCAAGTTGTAAATCGTAACCGGGCTCAAATGGCGAATCTTGCAACAACGCAAGGGGTCCAGAGTCCAAACTCACCAAATGCGGATATTTCAACTCCTCTACAACTTGTATATCGTCCAGCTTAATGTTGAGGTATTGATCGACTGACTTTAAGGTGCCTTTGATCTGGATGTCGTTCTTTAGCTCGACCGTTACTTCATGGTCGACCAACGTCTTGAAAAAACTGTAGTTGAAAAGTTAGTACTTATCCCAATAGTCGCAGATAAAGAGCAAAGACTTAGCTCACCTGAAGAATAACATCTTGAAGGAATTGTTGTTTGCGCGGGGGTGCAGTAATCTAAAGGTATTTGGTGGGGGATGTTGAGTTGAAAGTTATTTATGCCTAACAATTGAGGCGTGAACATTCTCAAGCTCGACGAGGCTGACAGATTCACAGCTACAAAGCTTAAAAAGGGTCTATGGGTTGTATATACCACCTTATGCCCTCAATACACAACCAGTCATTTCAACTTCTCCTCCATATCTAGGCTCATATAGATTGGCCATATAAATTAACATGGCTTAAATAGGTTACAAGTGGCCTGCATGATAAAGTAGACTATTCTAGTCTGCTCCATCAATAACGGGAGCCTACATGTGCTGTATATTAATGCGCTTTACACGCCTTTTTTGTAGGTGACTAATTCCTTACGAGGAAATATATGTGTTTCATTGCTGTATTATTGTTCGATTCAAGTAGCAGGAATAATGGACTAGTGCTTACTATCTTCACGAACTCTGGTGTTACACAGCAGGTACCCATGCGCATCTCTTATTCATTTTTATAGCCACCAATATTGCCTCTGCATGACAAATAACCGACCGTTTGCACCTTTTACCTCCAGCAAGAGCACATCTTCAAAGCCAAATTGTTGTTGAAAGAATAAGCTGCTGATGAGAATAGCACAAGGAGCAAGTAAGAATTTAAAGACTTCTTCTTCTTACATGCAACAATTTTATTGTATGTATATTATGACTTGTCATGGGAGCACCAACCCAAGAAACCCATGAATTATGGTAGCAACGCCATAAAACACAAGGTGCATATCGACCTCAGTCTAGCCAGCCTATCTGTAACAGTCCTATAGATGACTGGACGGATGATATGTTCATTCGCTTGGCTTTTCTCCATGCAAGATCGCCGATTTTGCTTCTGATGCATGTCAGACTTGAGTCCCAAGTCAGATAAAGTCCTCCTAATGGACTTCGTACCCCCCTCTTCCTCTGTATACTGCAAGCTATCATGACAGAGGTTCAAGATCCTCCTGCAGCGGTTCCTGCATTGCCTGATTTCCTTCTCGATCCGAATGCTGTACTAAAAGACAGCTCCTCCAGCTGGCGATATGGAAAGCCCCCGGATTACACGAACACTCGAAACGTCTACAATCAAAGTATTAGTTCTGCCCTAGCCAGCTCCTATCTGCATCTGCCTAACATTTCCATAGCAAAAACAAAACACCATGAAGCAGCTAGTCTTCCCGACCTAGTTGAGAACCTAGTCAAAAATTGGGAGATTGAAGCCAGTTTCAAGAACTCCATCAGCGACTGGCGCACTATTGACCAGTCCAATTATACCTTTTCCGTTAATGGCGGGCCTCCACAGACTGGCGAACATATGCTCAAAGTGGGCACGTACAACGCAATCATGACACCCAATGAATACTACAGTCCTGAGAACTCCGACTTTGCTTCCAGCCACAAGACCTTCAAACGTATGATGCCAACATTTGCATGGGAGGTATTGGAGGTGTACAGTGGACCACCGCTAGTGGCTTTCAAATGGAGACATTGGGGGACTATGGCAAGGGACTATGTTGGCTTCAATGAGTATACTACCTGTGAATCACTTGGAGACTCAAAACTAATGTTGCTGTAGCAAAGGGGAAAAGGTCACTGCAAAGGCCCATGGTGGACAAATTGATATCCAAGGAATCACCATTGCCAAGGTCAACGAAGGCTTGCAACTTCAAAGCGTCGAAGTATGGTTTGATCCTTTAGAAATGTTCCGCCAAATTGCTCCTAGTGGCGTAGTCAGTAAGGTTCATCATGAGCCGATTCCGGGCCAGGATCTCACTTCCCAACTGCATGGAGAAGAGACTGCTGATGACGAAGAGTTGGAGACTACACATGCGGAGATGAGCACCATCACTCCGGCAGAATGTCCATTCATGAATCGGGAGTAGGCTGTACTAGGTGGTAAGCTGTGTGATGATTATGGTTTGATGTTCCATAATTTTCCAGAAATTCTTCCTATGGATTTGTAATTCCTCGTTTGTTTTCCATCAATTCGAATCACAACCTCCATTGAAACTCCGTTTGTCAAACTTTGTATGCCATGTGCCCACTTTGTGCTGTTTCAGCAAGCTTCGGCAGTCTCATATGGAGGTTTGAAGAAAAGAACGCATCATCTTTCTCATAACTCAATTTTTCTTGGCTCCACCATGTTGCCTTTTTCTCGAAGATCACGACTACCTGAGAGCTTTACATAATGAAATTTATTGTAAGCTAGATTTCACTTAATTTCAAATTGCTAGCTTATCAGGTCTCCGGCTATCTAGTGACCTGGCACTATGTGAATGTTTCTATATTGATCGAAGCCCTGCTGGCATATAATAGCTTAAGCGTAGGCTATAACCCTCCCACCTCGCCGAAAATTACCCAAATGCTTTCCTTGTTGATATCAAATCGAACACTTAATGAGAAGCAAAATATATATCCAGCATATCAGCCATAACAGCCACCCATGTGAAAACTCAAAATTGATAAAAAGGAATAATGCAACACTCCAGGTAGGCCCGCAGGGTCAACACTTTAGAAACGTCACTCGTATGGAGAATTATCCCGCCATATCAAAAATGGATATAACTGCCATGAGAAGTTTTGGAATGGTGTGTTACTACGCTTCTTAAATCTACTGCCATAAGTTGGTTGTTTCCACTGGAGGAAAGAGGGGAGCCAAACTTGACAAAGTTGTTTGCTCTCAGGCGTTCCTCACTTCCTTGAAATCGTATATCAAGATTATGATAAGGGCCGGCCTTGCTAGTGAAATGCTAGTAGTCCACACAAGAGCTCATCACTCTATATCAAAAGCTGTGGCCTTTCTCAACACAATTCTTAAAGTCGCTTAACAGATATTCAGCTACTGAATAAATTTACTTCTACAAAAATGTAGCTCTGTACCGTAGATTTTCTGCATCGTACGAGCTTTTCAGGGCATATGTTCCATGTTCACACACCATTAACACATATGTTTGATGCAAGAGAACGGAGCATCTTATGTTTCTAGCTTTTGCTTTTGAAACGTGTTTTCGGTTTCGTAATTCACTATCGATATTTTTTACAATATCAATTATCACATGCGAATTTTCTTTTTCGTTGTCTTGACTTTGATCACTGACAGAATCGTTCACGGTTTCGGATGCTGCGAGCATAAACCTGAGCAATTTTCCTTTCATTCACCACAAGACAACATTCCTTTTCACAGTGAACATCAAAAGTTCAGAAGCAGCAGTTCATACTCTGTTAGACTACACTACTTCCCCCCCCCCCCCTGCTCATTAGTCCTCAGAATTTAAAAGCCGCAAACCTACAATATTCTCACAAGCTGCTAGGTGCAAAGGGGGCTCGCTAAACCCTCCAGTTACTAATGGACAGAAGACTTCAGCGACAGAACCACCTACCCATATGTCCAAATATCGGACCAAAATAAGCATGAATCTTGGACACTATTATAGTAAGAGCAAGAATCTCACCTAGAGCACCCTCACCTCTACTCTTGCAAGTTAGGCGGCGTGCCTGTAGAACATCTCAACAATCCTGGACTCCGGAGTTACCATTAAAATAGCCTCTTCTCCAGCAATTCCTAAAAGATCTTCCGAGATTTTACACCCGCAAAGTTGCATAGGTCGATACTAAAAAACTTTCCTGCCCAGAAAGTAATACAGTTCATACATTACTCCGAAAGGACCTTCACCTCTGTTATGGAAGGAGGACCCTTGGCACCGCTTAGTCACCCATCTTTCTGTACTTAGAGCCTCTCAGGGCACTTAGCTTACTCTTCAGACTTCACACTTGCAATACATGAAATACCCTATTTCACTTCGTAGGCACCATCCTATTGTGTGATACCAGGGCCATGACAACCTCCTCTTTAGCATTCCCATAACGCCTCACTGGAAGAAAATTTAAAATACATCCGCGACTACACATATCATCTCTTCAGAAGTATGGTTAAACGCTTTACAGCCCTGTTAAAGCTGTTGAATGATTCCTGACGTTACCTTCAAGGCCATTGAAATGAAGTTTTAGATCTTTATGGGAATGAGTTTAGGGGTCTTTTCGTTAGAACGTTCGAGACTAATTTGCAGAGCTGGATAGAGGGCTTTAACTTAAGGTTCCGGAGTTTTTTTCTACCCCCTCAAGGTTATGATAGAATTATATAGTAAAGATGAAGCTTAGTAATACTGTAAGTTCTGTGGGAACAATTCATATGAAAGTTTAGCCCTTTTGTGTTATTTAATATTACTTATCAACGTAGTGTGCGAAGGATTGCTGGTTAGATTTGATATTTCTTCACTTGTAGTTACATGTTCAACGGGCTCTTGGACTGTATCCTTTGCTCTGACTTTGTCTAGATTAAATTAGAATATGGACACTACTTAGCAGCTGGCTAACCTGTTCGGCTAACAGACAGCAGATTCATATTTGCACTTTTTCCGAAGCATTGTATATACTTAGTTATTAAAAATGCTGAGTTTTACCTCATTTCGCCAAGATATCTATGGTTCTCGCTCTGTGAGGTACTTGAAAAGACCCTTGCTTCTTCCAACAACGGCAATTTGGATAATGATACCCAACAGGGCCAGCCAAGACAAGAGTTCCAACAGCAATCACCCAGCCAGCTGCAGTGAACCCGTCACCCATTCGGTCTCCAGCGACAGTGAATGCCATTCCAATAGACCCGCTCGTAAGAAGAAATCCTATACCGCAAGCTATGAGAACCCAACAGCCCCTAATATAACTGCTACGTTGCTTCCAGCATTTGCAATGGGGATAGTGGTATGCTATCGGCCCGGCCAAAAGTAAAGCCCCTACCCCGACCACCCAGGAGGCCGTCGTAAAGCCATCCCCCATTCGATGTTTCACAACTGAGAAGTATACTCCTACTGCAGTGCTTCCGAGCGCTACGGAGAGTACCAAGAAGATTAGAATCCAGCATGGTAATAACGCACCAGGCCTTTTCGATGACTGAGCTAATATCTTACCCGAGTTTGAAGGCTCTACAGACTGCGCTTGAGGAGAGGAGTTGTTGAGTGGACTGTATGGAAGTAAAATCCGCGATTGATTGTCTTCCGGACGGGCTTCATCAAAATGTCGTCGCAAGCGTTGTCTCATTCTCGCTAATTTCGATTCACCTTCCCCTGAGTGTTCTATGAGCCCGTCTTGCCCGGTTACATGAGTGGTCAAACCAGCAATAGGTTTTTCAACCGATATAGATTCATCTAATTGAGTGAGTGAGCTAAGAGCCTCGGCAGAAGATGATGGTCTAGTCGAGTAGAAAGGTTACCATGACGATAAAGTGACATTTTGGGGAGAATGCTAACTTGGAGATTGAGGAGAAAGTCTCCTTAAGGAATGACCTCGCACGGTTAATACGCCTACTATGCTCTGCGAGCTCCATTTCAATTAGGTTCCAGCCAGAGTCAGAAGTGTCGACCGTTTTAGTCAATTTCGCCAGCTTCTCTGCCGTTGGCGAAAGTGTTAAAACACAATACTCAAGGGCTTCCGTAACCTGCTCTGGTAGCACCGACAATCTGGATGCAAAATCGGAAGTGCTTTCAAGCTTAATACGCGGCAGAGTCTCCATAGCTTCGTCGGTGGCTAGTTTGAGTCTTGAGAGTTCGGCTCGGACATCTCGCAAAATGAGCTTCTCCCGAACATCGCCTCGTGATAATGATTTCTCAATATTGCGAGCGTCCTTATTGATCGACTCGATAAGACGTGTCAGGGCTACAACGAGCTCATGTAGGTCTAGTGAGGTCGCCCTTACGAGCTCATGGTCGGCTTGCCGTTTAATAAGAGACATCTTCTGAAATACTGCACTCTTAAGTTGCTCGACAAGGAACAAGAAGCCAACTCAAGTATATGCAAACAAGAAGCTGCTTTTGCAAGCGACTGTTCACGAGCTGTTGAGCACGCAGAAACTCGAATCACTGCCCCAAGCCAGGACTTCTTCGATGGAGGGAACGTATATATAACCCCCTGACCACAGTATAGGGTCGACTTTACGATTTAAAGCACTCCTTATATAAGTAATAGTTGTTGTTTTACAAATAGTCAGAGTTAACAATCGTCTATTTTGACGATGCGCTGTAGCTTACTTAATAGAAAATCAGGCTAGCACGTAAGACGATGGGTTGGTTACACACTCTATGTGTGGCTTTTAATGTTGCCGCTCGGTTACATACCACTCGCGCACAGGCGTTAGGAATTTCTTTTGTCCTTTTTGACGACAACAGCGTCGACGAGAGTGTCGTTCAAAGGTACATTCATCACTCCCAAGAATGGCGGCCAAATTTACAGAGTCGCCACATGTGCAGATCCGCGAAATGATCTTTAATAACTGGTTTCCTGAAGAATAAGCTAACGATTTAGGATGCAGTAAGTTTAAGTGTTCCGTCCGTAAAATAAAGTCATAAATTTGTTTTTTATGGCTCCAACCAAGCTCTGTGTAGCTGCTTGCTCGAGCAATCTGGTCTATATCAAGACGAGGTGATGATCTTTGTATTGGACAAGTTTGACACCCACGTAACTGCTTCTAGCATAGCGAAAGGCATTGAAAAGTGCGTGGTTGGAACAGGAAAGTATTCCGTCGTGTAACAAAGGAACGAAATCTTGGTCTGCGAGCATATGGTTTTGGATTTTGGTATTTATTTATATGCCTTAGGTTTTGTAGATTAGTCTAGCAGTAACATCTGGATATAATATATACAGATAGGATGATCCTCCCTTAATACAACGCCAATACAATTGCCCAATTCCAGCGGTAGCAGCGATACTAGAGATTACACATGTATACATAGAAAAGATAATTTTCCTTGCTCATATCCTCCATGGCCCATAGACAGTACAATCTCTGAGAACTTCGTTTAAGCAGCCCTTACTTTTTAAAGGTACATAGCTAGAAGTGATTGTCTTATAAAGAGCAAATAGAAGTATATATATAATAATGCTAGTACGCGAATGTGTTTTTTCTGGCGCTATAATTGCCCGATTCTAATGATGTTGAAATATGCTTTGTTAAGTTAGAAGCTTTTTCCTAATGAAGGTGTAGAATATATGAGGAAAACCTGTAGGAAGACTTTCGTAACTTTTTGGGTTGGGGCATTATCCTGGTTGATGGGGAAAAGAAGAGCAAGGCTTGAGGTATTCAAGACATGTGTACAGAATATATTGCAGACTCCTTTATTACATTATTCGAAATTTAGGGATATCAAGACAGATTTGTAGGGTAGATGTGAATAGCAAGTGTATCTAGAGCGAGGATTATAGCTCAGTAGCGCCATACGGAATTATTGACCAGATGGTACGGTTAACATGTTGCATAACTACAGAAGGGGGGCAAAGAATAAAAGTCCTATAAGCAGGTTTTATATCATTAGAGAAACCGCCGCTGCTCTATGTACCAATCCATTGTAAAGGTTCTTAGTTATATCATCATATACCTTTGCTGCGGCCGTTGGAACCAACACTAACTAGTACTACCGTAATATAGCTTTTCATCACGAGAAGCCTCTTCTCCTCTTTAGACGACACCGACACTGCATGCCAGAGCCTTAGCTTTGCTTGTGAGGAACCTCCCCTCCTTTGTGAAGTAGATCTATAACAGCCTTCAACATATAATCTTCTTGTATATACTATATATATATATATATATATACATAAAGAATCTTGAAGTGATGCTTGTCTGCTTTATGCCGCCTTTTAACCAAAACAATGACATGCTAGCAGCAAAACCCTTTGTTACAAGGAGGGCACGAGCAATGCATCAGATCATATATATTCAACGTTCAGAAGATGACCGTTCTGAGGTATTCTCCGAGACCCTTCAACAAACATCTGCAATTTTGTGGCCAGGGAGCTTTTTTCTTTTTTTGGTTGTTGGTGATTGACAAGGTGGATGTTTATCAGACCTCACAATCGTGGGATCTGTAATGAAGAAAGTGTCTAAATTCTCTGAACTCCTTCGAGTCCGTTCTTAACTAACTATGTGTTTGGAAGGCTATTCGTTTGGAAGGCTATTCGTTTGGAAGGGGTGACTGAGTCCTATCAATGTTTATAGTCAAGTGAAAGTGTTTCCGGGAATTTCGTACTTGAGCGGTGAAACTTATCCTACCGCAACAAGTTCATTTTATTATTGCTATATAAATCCCAGCACTTCGTGCTGTGTGAACTGAAACCACAATAACCACATCCTCGGATTTCAACTGGGTTTCTTTATTGTCGCTAAAAAAAAAGCTAATGTTCATGACGAGGAATTGTTGCCAATAGGGCAGTAGGTGCCAGAACAATATATTGCACTTTTATTTAGCCCTATTACTGCTCTTTATGTTCAATGTAAAAACCACCACACAGCTGAGTGACACATATAAACTTCAAGCATCGTCATATAATCCCCTGGCTAAATACATTACAGTAACCACCCGTTCTAGAAACCGGCATAACCTGAGACCAATCCGTCTAAAGTGTTTGCCGAACGGAAGCAAAAGTCCAACTTTTGAAAATGATACTGTGACTGTTATTCACCCATGCCGTTTGCAGGTAGAAACTTCCCTTTTTTGCATGTATGATGTGTAAAGTTTACATGATGGCATTTAAAGTTTTGCTATAGAAAAGGGACGAGAACTGACTTTCTAAGAAATGTAAATACGTTGTGAAGGTCAATTCAGTTCGTATTAGCTTGGAGCTAGATTAACCGTTCAAGGACCCCTAAAATATTAAACTTGGGGTAGGGTGGTTAGTATGCGTTGACGTGGCTCTCTGCTTTTGAGTTTGCTCCCCCTGTTTTTTTTTTAGACTTTTGGTTTAAAAAAAACCTTTCCTTAAAGTGGTGTCGCTATAAACCTAAGCGAGAGTTTGGTTCTCTAGTTTCTATAACATCATTCCTAGGGCGAGTATTACTCTTATATTTGTTGTCTAGCCTATGCTTAAAAAGAGAGATAGAGACAGGGGTGTCCTTGGGGAAATACAAGAGAATGGCTTTCCCACGTCCCATATATGTGTGTGACGTTGATCTTTGGGTTATATACTCTGGGGGAAAACAAAAACGAAAATGCAATTTGTCATTGATATCATCTCATTGTAACTTTATACTCCGAAGATGATTGATTGACCTTGCCACGTTTATCATAACACCACATCTGCATCAGATGTTACATTAAATACGGATAACGAGATATCACGTATCTGGGTTTAGCGAGGTTGCCGGACAATATTCCTCGAGGTGGAGGGGCGTGGTGGTGGTAATGCAGGAGGACCTTGGGATCTCAGTGCGGAACATGAACATATGTAGGTGACTACTTAAAGTCAAGGGGCAAAAGGTACGAGTGCCATACACGAACGCCAAAACAGAATACGGGATACCATATACCTACCTACCCTTGCATATTCGAAATCCGAGATGTATGCGATTCCTAATTGAAGCTCGAGGTTTTTTCATGTGAAGATGGATGTGGTGTGAGATTAAGGTATCATCGAGCATATGGAAAGGGGTTTTTCTCTCGTAATTGCATAAACGACTCCATGAACGAACGGATGTTCAATTCATCAAATCAAACACGAAAGAAACCATTTCCATTACCTCAACCATAGTAACGGTCGTATATATCCATCTATGTATATATACCTATGCGGGAAAATATAGCCCTACCGCCACAACCGCAGCGCACTTATTTCCCGTACCGGTAAACCTGCCCACCTCCCCTTATGCCTACTGAAGACGACACACGATGCCGAGAGGATGGAATGGGGTTCATGTGAAAACGTATGACCGAATGCATTTTCCGGCTTCAACCCGGGAGAGGATTTCTAAGAGGAAACCCCGTCGTCGTAAATCGTAAAAGCTTCCGCCATTTTTCATATTCAACCTGGCCGCGCGCTGGCCGGTTGGCATGTAGATATGTCTGTTTGCCTACCTTTCGGGCAAAAGGGAAAGGGGTCGGATGGTGGTCGGCAGTGGATAGCAAGCAAGTAAGCAAGCTAATAAATAAACCGCTTTGATCTGTGAACGGGAGATAGGTAACTACTACTATACTATATCCTAAACAAACAAACAAACAAACAAACAAACAAACAAACAAACAATAGAAAGCGCCTTCGCTCTCTCGCTTCTATACAACATACGCAGAAAAGCAAACCCTTTTACGAGAATCCCCAAGCGTACACGAGAACATTCCCCATTTAATAAAAACAACAAAAAAACAAAACAATAACATTACAGTAACAAACCTTGAAAATTCAAATGATTATTGTATATTGTGCCCCTTCTCTTTGTCAGCTTCCTGCTGCTTGCTTGCTTGCCGCCAGCCCTAGGATCCCTGACCTCCCTCCCCTCTCCCCTTTCCCCTTTACCCCCTCCTACCGAGCTACCCCTCCAAGAAGAGCACGTCGTTGTATAAGGTAATGTAATGTAATGTCCTGTACTGTACAACTACCTAACTAATCTAACTAATCTAACTATCTATCTTTCGTTAATAATTCCCATCTAGGACATCCCATACACCCATCCACCCATCCACCCATCCGCCCCCTGACTATTATTATTAGCCTCCCCCTCCATTTCCCCATTTGCACACTGGCCCAGATGGCAATTATTGTTTGTCAATGCCATGGCTTGCAACATTCTTTAAAAAAGGCGATGGATAGCTGTGTAAGAGAAAGAAAGAGAGAGAGAATACAATTAAACGCAAAACGCATCACCAAAACGCACCAAACACGCACCACACTACCAAAAGCTGGGGTGGCTTTCTGACCTATCGTATCCTCGCTTCCAGGCGAATGGACAAACATGCAGAGCTCGGCAGGGAGTCGAAGCGGTCATCGCGCGAGAAAAGGGAAGAGGAGAGAGAAGGATCCTGACGACTGCTAAAAAAAAAAAAAGGAATTGAATGTGTAAGAGAAGATTCTTGAACGGCGTTTTTATAACATTTTTTGTTATTGGTTTGATCAAGTGTGGATTGGTACTTCATGATTAAAGAGCCTGCACGTGTTGAAAGTATTTATTGATAATGTAGTAATGGTGAAAAAGAGTAATTTACCGTTGGGAGTTAAAAGGACGGGGCGCGGAGTTCAATAGATAGATAGGTAGGTAGGTAGTACCTAGATACATTTATATATATATACACCTTGCTATATAAACTCGATATATCACATTATCCCATCTTTCGTTTTTTCCATCTAATGCACGCTTTTGAAATATTCTTTCTTCTTCTGGTTTCCAGTAATGCTTTTTAAACGTAATGATGGCATTTGGGAAACCATTGATCTTCTAGTGCTTGATTATTACATGTATTTTCCCTTTCCCTTTCCCTTTCCCTTTCCTCTAAGGTTACTTTCATCTCAATAGGCGGGGGAACAAGAGCTCACATCCCCCTATTGGACCGTCCGAACGAAAAAGCCGCCACACCCCCTGATTCTCATCAAGGTGGTTGCGTTGCGGCGTGCGGTACTGTATATAATAATACCTGCATCTGTATCTGCACAAGCAAGTGTGGCACGCGTCTCGGGGTAGAAGCGTACGCTTCCCTACTTGATTCTCGAAGCATTGGGTTTTTCTCCCATTCCTTAACGTCTCGTATTTGTCTTTTTCTTTCTTTCTTTCTTCTTCTTCATGTCTCCGTCTCCGTCTTTGCCTACCCTCCCTGATTAAACGCAGTGACGGCATTAAGGTTGAAGTGATGGTGAAGGGATATATGTAGGTCCGCCTTAGCACCACAGCACAACGACGTAAATGTGCTTTGCTTATCAACAAATCCGTTGGCGCCTTCAAACCAAAAAAAAAAAAGTGATGGATTGATAGGGTTTAGGGGTAGGGTTATGAGATGTGGTGCTGGTAACACATGAGTTGTCATCTGTTCAGATCGATTGGCGAGAAGCCCTTTCGATTTATATTTCGGGGTGGAGACACAGCATGAAGCCACAATATAGGCATAGAGTGGGTTATATTGCGTCGCTCGAGGGGTTGCATGCAGTTTTGACAGGAGGTTTTGACAGGTAGGGCTGTGTGTAAGGAAATGATCTCGGATGTGATTTGGGATCGGGCTGGCTGGCACTTTGCAACTTACTTATTGGTGCCGGTAGTTTACTTGTGGAGGACTCGAGACATAGCTTGTTAGGTTATCTGTACCCAATAGGTTATCTTTTTTTTTTGATATCTTATTCCTCTTCTTGTTAGACGTGTAATAATATCAGAGAGCTGGTTTTATTCAAACGGGGATCGAATCCGCTATGCACAGTACAGTACATCTCGACGCCACGTCCAGGGACCAACGTGCATTCCAAAAGTCACGGCCAAGCATCGTGAGCCGCAAAGCCGAACGGCTTCTTGCTGTACTGTAACTCCTTACCACGATCCCACGCTTTCCCAATTTGAGGCTGAAAATGAGACGTCGACCTGTTGTTGCCAATTTGCCATCCATCAACCCCCCTTTGCAATTATTAAGAATTAAATGGGACTATTACGACACAACCAAGTTGGTTTGGTTATCCCTTACGCAATAGTCTGGACCCAGCCTAGCATTGTACCAATATTCGTCTTCTCCTTTCGGGAGCACATATCAGCTTAGTCTAAAAGTAGATATTGGATACGTAAGTAAACTGTAAACTGGTAGACAGACGTGCAAAGACAAATGGAGTAGTAGGCATTCAAGAGAAAGTTGCCGATCTCCCGCAACCGAATGCTCCTCCGATCCATTTTCGGGGGCCCACTGAAGATAGAGAGCTGTATGCAGCTGCATGGAAGAGCGAAAACGCTAGAAAAGGTCCAGAGCTTGAGGATTCGGCTTGAACAGAAGACTGAATGAGGCCGATGAGTGAGGCCGTCGAAGCGAGGGGTCATAATCAAAGGGTCGTCGGGCAACAGAAGTTGAAGCAAGAATGAGCTGTCTTTATGACACGGCGAGAATGCTTGAAGGATTGCAGGATTGCAGAATTGCTATAACGGTGGTGACTTAAGGTTATCTATCTATCTATCTATCCATCTATCATGCTGAGGCTGATATCAAAAGTTGGACATTTTAGGTTCGTGGTGGCTCGGCAGAAACACCCGTTATCAGAGTATTTCGGCCAGGCCAACCACGCATATCGCGGCACTACTGCTGTACTGTACTGTACTGTACTGTGCAGTAAGAGTAGATAGGTGCATTTGGTTCACTTATGGGAATCGCAGCTATAGACCAGGATGGCATTCTTGTTGGACCTACATTTGGCTGGATATTCGTGATGGCCATGGCATTGCGTAGTTGAAAGTGCGCTGCTCGCCTCGAGGAGTTAACTGTTGGGCAGGGCAACCTTGAATCTACGGTATGGTACCGTACTTATTGTATGTATCAGTCCAGTATAAGGACCACAAGGAAATATGATAGCAGATCATCGCCGATGGTTGAAACTCTCGTACTGGATGTAGCCTTCGGGCTGGCTTCTGAGAATCCTTTACCGCCCAAGAATACCGGAAGGCGGGTGGGCCCCTATCGATATCGGGTTGTATATTACGACGATATATATATATACTTTTGGCTAAGCAATGTAATCAAAGCGCTAATTAGGAAATGAACCCAGCACGTTACGAAGTACTCTGTACTAATTGGGTGCTTCGCCCTCTCTATCTCTATTTGTATAGTGAAGTATAGTGTAGTATAGTATAGTATATAGTAGTGTTGATTAATATTCGGCGCTCACTCGCAATCGAGGCAATTCATTCGGGTAGAAGTCAAGCCTCGTCCCTCCTCCAGGCCGAAGCCAAACCCCCCACCTGATCGTCCAGTGTGGCGCACACAGCTTGGCAGGCAGTGGGGGAATCTTGGCTGGGAGTGGGTGAAGTCCAGGCGAAAGGGATGTGTAGTATCCAAGGCACTTTGGAATAGAGTGTGTTGGACCCGTTGGACGTTAGACGTTGACTTTTTATACGGATGGAGGACGGCGCTACGTACATAACTGTACTGTACCGTAGAGTCCGTAGAGTAGAAGGAAGTACTTGTTTGGATTGCGTGGATTGCATAACATAGACAATTAAAAGAGGCGATGATGTTTGTTTCGGCTGTTCGGTAGACGAGAGGTGAGGAGAGAGGAGGAGAGTGGATTCAGATCGTCCATAGTGACCTGTATGGCCCATGGCTAGAACCTCTGGCGGCCGTCCGGAATACTTGGGACTTGCGTAAAACTTGGATGGCGGGCTGGGAGGCGGGTGCCAGCTGCAGTTGCATGGCGAATAATAAAGCAGGTTGTGCTTGGAATCATTGGCACGCATGCTGCTGTTGCTTTCCACTGCACGGTACCGTAGAGTACTTCACACAATAATAATAATAGTATGGTAACAATGCACCTGGGGCCGGCTGCTTGGGGTCGGTGAGCCCGCCTGCCATCCTGATTTGCTTCCCCGATGTCAACGCCATCGACATCGCCATGCAACAACGCTGCAAGCTTGCATGAGCCACGGTCCTGAGGGTGCATGCAATCCACCCGATCCCCAACGTTCTTGTTATGAAACGCAGCCCGCGAGTGAGGA
>Ga0247734_1001445_pt1 | contig 18099 bp, 13 predicted proteins | sample UWRJL103311B2_FD_180933 | JGI IMG/M metagenome (GOLD analysis project Ga0247734, IMG submission 180933) | Plant litter microbial communities from Arlington Agricultural Research Station in Wisconsin, United States - UWRJ-L103-311B-2 | ecosystem: Environmental > Terrestrial > Plant litter >... | reverse complement strand
ACCCTTTGTCCTGCATGCGGCGGCGTCGAAGGGGAATCAGAAGAGTGCCCAGTGTGCACGGGTCGTCGCTACAACAATCGCACCATTGTGTCTGAGTGTGCCTATTTCGCAGGCATGACTGATGTGAATCGGCTGCTTTCTACCCAGGACATTACCTGGCAAACCATGATCGAGGACGCCTACATGCGCTACATGGAAGGCATGACAGACAAGGCAGAATTCATTCGGGTTTTTGGCGCCGAGGCCACAGAGATCATTGCTGAGAAAGGAGATCGCTCATGAAAACCTGGTCGATTCTTTACGAGGATCCCGTCAAGCGCAAAGTGACATCCATTGAAGTCATCTGCGAAACACAGCGCGAGGCCGAGCTCAAAGTTCGGCGCAAAGGGCGCATCCTCAGTGTAAAACGAAAACGAACCTTCTCCGTGATCAAGCAGGCGCTTACTCAGGATGAGCGCCAGATGTTCCTTCAGCGCCTGGGCACAATGCTGGAATGTCGCATGGGTGCCTCTGCCGCCTTGACGCTGATCGAGCGTACGTTCAAGGGCAGCATCAAAGCAGTCTCTGGGAAAATGCTGAGGCTCGTAGAGCAGGGTGATGATATCCCTACAGCCATGGAAAACATTGGCCAATCAGATTTTCCACGTCAGATGACCGCGCTGGTCAAGGCTGGGTCAAAAGCCGGTAACACGGGCAAGGCTCTTCTTCATGCCGCAGAATTTGAAATGGAAATTGATGCGGTCAAGCGCAACAACGTCTGGGCCATGTGGTTTTCAGTCATTGGCTTTTTGTTTGCAGCGCTGACCATTTTTGCGACCAAATACTATTTTGCCCCGAAAATCCTCGGTTCGGAGCTAATCAAGATGGCGGGCGATGCTGTCGACACGAAAGGGGCTTTGATGCTTTTGGACTTCTCTGTCGTTTTGATGGGCGTCTTTGGTGGCGCATTCATCGTGTTGCTGTTGCTAGGCACCTTTGGACGGCTAGTGATGCCCTCCCAGTCAGATAAGATAGTGGTGAGAATTCCTTTCTACAAAGACCTGGTCTTGTCACGCAATAACTACATCACCCTCTATGGCTTGAGCTTGCTGGTAGGCAGCGGAGTACCCATGGAGCAGAGCCTTACACTTTCTGCTGAGGGTACGCCTAAGGGGTTAATGAAAGATGACTTGAACAATGCCGTGAAAGCGGTGAAGCAAGGCAAAAACTGGGCAGAAGCCATGCGCTACTTGCACCCTACCGACCGGGCAGCTCTTGCCTCTGTACAGGACAGAGATCAGGCAGGAAGGTCTCTTAAGGCCCTATCAGACCAATATCGAACGATCTATGGGCAACGGGTCAAGGCCACAACACCGATCCTCATGCTCTTTTCAGCCTCATTCCTAACCCTTGCCGGCTTGATTCTCTACAAGCTGGGCGTTGAACCCATTTTGCAGGTCGCCGCGAAAGGCGCCATCTGATCGTTGAAGGAGAATCACCATGTTGAAACAAGCACTACTCGCGGCTGCGATCAGTCTTGCCGCTGCGTCTGGCACGGCAAGCGCTGGCATCCTGGGCGACCTGAGCCTAAAGTTTTCAAGCTTCACACCCACGGGAACCCTGAAGGCGCTGGCTCAGAATCCTGCCAATGAACAAGCGGCCCTCAAGCTGCAACAGATCATCACCGACTCACCAGAAGGTGCCCGGCGTGTCTTTGCTGCTTGGCAGGCGGACGAAGAACAGAGTCTTTATCCCCAGTGGACGGAGGTTGGTCTCAATATGCTTCGTTGGATTGAGCCAGGCCATACCTACGACTGGAAAAGTGGAGTGAAACTTCCCGGCAACCAAGTGGCCTACCAACAGGACAGTCTGGTCGATCTGGAGCGCACACAAGCCATCCACCAGTCTTTTGAAGCGGTTGCTGAGCAAGGCAAAGGCTACTTGGTGCAAGACGGATCAAGGCCTCAGCGGGCCGTGCCGGCGACAACTGAGCGACTGCTGTCACAGGGTAGCGCACCCATTGCTCCGGATAACCAGCCAGTACTGGTTTGCAGGCTCGGGAATGGCTCACAAGCCCCCTATGTGGAAATAAGCGAAGGTCAGCGCGGACGCTTTGAGTCAATCACGGGCTTGGCGCTTCGCACCTGTTTATCGGGCGGGGTTGCTCAGTCTTATTGGAAGAATCGCTACGGCGACTTCGTAGATGGATATTACGACCGCACTCGCCGTCATCACCCAGGAGCGACTTTCTGATGACTTCTGAAAAAGGCCAGCAGCAAACACTGGCTGCTTTCTTCGCTCAGGCTCAGGACATGCTCGAAAAACTGGCAATAACCCACGGCCTTGAAGCGCCAAAGGGAACAGCTACCATCGAATCGGGATGCCTTCATTGGCGCCTGAGTGTCTATGCTGAAGCCTCTCAGGATTATTGGAAGAGGCAGTGGGAGGAACATTTCCAGAATCTTGAATTGCCGGACTTCATAAAGCCAGGCGACAGCGTCATTGATCAAGATGGAGGTGAGTGGACATTGTTGGGCCTAGACCCAGCCGGGGGCGAGAAACCCGTCAGGCTTTCGGATTCTCGCGGCAAGGACAGCTTCATGAGTCTTGCTCTGGCGCAGCTACTCCAGAAGATCGCCTGATTACCTTGCGGCCCTCGGCTTGCCGAGGGTTCAAGGGACTAGGGTTTGACCTTCATGCTGCGCGTAGACCTTCTTCAGGAGGTCACCATGCTTGGTGCGCCAGGCCAGATTAAAGCCTATTTCTTCGAGGGTTTTATCATCAATTGACTTCAGGGTTGCCAGTAGCTTCAATCTTACTTCGTTGAAAATGGCAAACTCCGGCATGTCCTCTCGATTGGCTACAACCTTTCGCCACTTTTTAAGCTTCTGCAGCAACTCTGGATCAAGGTCATCCTGAGACTTTTCAGGTGCGCGGCTATAGCTCGTGAGCGAGAGCTGGATTTTTCCCTTGATCCAGTTAGATCCGCGCTCAGTAATTTCATGCTCAGGAGTGATGAGAGCTTCTTTGATAAGCATTTCCCTCCAGCGCTCCATATCACCTACCGCATAGTTCATGAAGCGACCAGCGACCTCGACCTCACCCTCTTTGAGTGATGATGTTGGAATCATGCCTAGAAGAACCTTGAGCCAGTTTTTGCTGCAGCACTCAGCCAGCTTGTCCAGGCAGTTGGCGAGGTTGATCAGGGTGATGGGGCGGATATAGCGCTGACCCGCATCAGTCTGGGATTTGGAGAAGGTTTCGCTCAGGCAGGTGTCGCACGTACCGCATCGGGTGTGGGCCTCCTTGAGGCCGAAGTACTTGAGCACAGTCCATCGGCGGCAAAGCGTGGTTTCGCACCACGCCTGCATTGCATTGACCTTTTGCCAGTTGTTTCGACGAATCTCATCGACCCACACATAATCCTCGTCATGATCAAACTCATCCAGGGCATATACGTTGTCACGACGGGTCAATTCACCCTGTCCAACCATCATGCTGAGGATGGAATCGATCTGCGGTGGCGTAACCTCTTCTCGGCAAATGGAGGAAAGCCATCGAGTGTCCAGCGTATCTGGCCCGGACAGAAGACGCCCATGAACCAATGATTTGACCGCCCGGATCGCCTTGAGCTGGGGAGACGCCATGCCAATGAAAAACTGGTGGATGCTGCGATCGCCCTGGTTGTAGAAGAGTATCGCCTTGGCAGGCTTGCCATCGCGGCCAGCTCGGCCTGCTTCCTGGTACCAAGCTTCCAAAGATCCTGGCATCTGAGCGTGAATCACCACCCGAATATCGGCTTTATCCACCCCCATGCCAAAAGCAGACGTTGAGACCAAAATCTGGGTTTTACCCTCAATGAAATCCTCCTGGATGGTGTTCTTCATCTCGGGACTTAGCTTCCCATGATATTTACCTGCCTTGATGCCTGATCCGAGCAAATGGGCGTGAATCCGCTCAACCTCCTTGACCGTAACGCAATATACGATAATGCAGTCATTCGAGTGTTCACGAATGGCTTTCTCGACCTCGGCAGCGCGGTCTCGGTCGGCGTTGACAACCGCGTACGTGAGGTTTTCCCGATCAAAATCCTGAAGGTGAAGGTCTGGGTTGCGCAGGCCAAGTATGTTGACGATGTCTGCCTGCACCTTGGCTGTGGCGGTGGCTGTAAATGCCACACGTTGAATTGGTTTTCCCAGCTGGGCTTCGAGATCATCAAAGGCTCGACCAAGCTTGGAGTACTGCGGACGGAAATCATGGCCCCATTGCGAGGCGCAGTGGGCCTCGTCGATCGCGATCATGTTCAGGGGAGACCTGGCCAATGCATCAAGAAAACCGTGGTCGAGGAAGCGCTCGGGGGCCACATAGAACAGCTTGTACTGTCCCGTGGCCAAGCCGTTGTAGCGCTCGCGAACCACGCTTGGGTCAATGCTTGAGTTCACATAGGTGGCAGGGACGTTGATTCGTTGCAGGGCGTCCACCTGATCCTTCATCAACGAAATCAACGGACTGATGACCAGCGTCATTCCAGCCCTGTGCACAGTGGGTAGCTGGAAACACAGGCTTTTTCCTCCGGACGTTTTAAGAATGACCAGGGAGTCGCGCCCATTCACGACAGAGTCAATGATGGGTACCTGCGCCTCGCGCAACGAATCAAACCCCCACACTGAAGAAAGGGTGTCCTGGAGCGACCTCCCGGTGATCATCATCGATTATTCCTTATATTGACAGGTCTACCAATTCATTATATATCTATTGCGGTCTATCTAACAGCGCCATTGGAGCACAATAATGGATAACAGCAATTCCTCAGCGGTCACCTCGCTGAATGACAAGCGTGAACACACGCAAGCATTGATTGAGCTCGATGGCGTAAGCCGCCTTCTGGGTATTAACAGTCTTGCCTGGGATCTAAGCGTGCAGCAAGTGCTCAGGGTTGCAGGCCTGACCGCCAACGAGTACCTGCTCAAGGAAAGCATTGCGCCAAGTGCAGGAAGCCCGGCAGAAGTACTGGGTCATCGCACCCTGCGAGCCTTGGTCGAGGGTAGCAAAAAAGACAACGGCCTGGAGCAGGACTGGACTGAGTTTCAATCCAAGTTGACGGCCCTGATCTACCGCCAGAAGTACAACGTCACCGAAAACGACTACCAGGAAATCAACGACCTGTTTGACGATGCCACCCAGATTCTGGGCCGTGCGCCGGTCGACAGCGCCGAATTCCATGGCGCCAAACAGCGTGCCCTGGCGGAGCGCGTTGAGGAACTGCTCGAAGACAAAAACCGTCTCCAGGCAGACTTCGAACGCAGAAATGGCGCGCTGCAACAGGATCTGACTCGTAAAACTGCCGAAGCCGACCAAGCTCGCGGTGAGGTTCAGCGCGTGTCTACCGACACGGCTCGTACGATCCAGGAAATGCGCCGTGAGACTGCTCGCCTGCAGGAAGAAACGGAAAGCCGCGCCGATGCGCGTGTGGAGGAAGCTCGCAAGGTTGCATCCCTGGAAACCCAGCGCAAGCTGAGCGAATTGCGTGACAGTCTTCAAACCTCCATCACCCAGGCAGAAGGCCAGCGTCAAGTCGCCGAAGGCGAATTGGCCGACTTGCGCACCCGCATCAACAACGGAGAATACGTCACCAAGGCTGCTGTCGAAGAGGTCAACGAGAAGCTGTCGCAGCTACGGATGTCCGAGCTGAGCATGCGCAATGACCTGCTTGCGGTCAACGAGCAACTGACCACAGAGCGCCTCACAAGCGCCAGTCTGCGCGAAGAAGTCATCAAGCTCAACGATGCGCGGGCACAGGATCGTAACCAGATCGAAACGCTGGAAAGCAGGCTCTCGAACATTATCGAGGATCGAACTCAGACCACTGAGTTTGCAATCATGCACGAGCGCCTGACCTTGAGCCGCGCAGACAATGGGCTGTTGAATTCTCAGCTGATTGCCGAGCAAGGGCGCAGCAAAAAGCTCGAAGGTGGCCTCAACGACATTCGCGGTGCCTACAAGCAGCTGCGCATCTCCGGTCGCCAGTATTGCGACTCGCTCAAATCCCAGATCGGCACGCTGCAAACCGAGAAGGATGCCATTGCTCGCGACCTGTCACAGGTGAAGATGATTCTTGCCGTGACCATGACGTGTGGCACGGGTACGGCTGTAGCCTTCTGCCTGAAGCACCTGGGGTTTTTCTAAGATAGATCAGGGGGCTGAAGTGCCAGCCCCTTTTGAGAGGAAAGCATGAATACTCGAATAATACACTTTGCCTGCTCGATGATTTTTCTTCTGTACCCCATGTTTGCCATCGGCTATTTGCTGGATGGAACCCAGGAATTCACCCAAAAGACGGTTTTTATCTTAATTGGTTTAGGATTAGCTGTAGCTGTAGGACTTTTTCTGAATCTTTGGATTCTGGTGACGACCCAGCTGGAGAAAGAGGCCCTGGATAGCCGAATATTGGCCCTCGCTCAAAAAGCCGATGAAACTCCCAGGTCTGCCCCCTTCAGCACCCCCGCCACACCAGGGTTGAGAACTCAGCGTGGCAGACCCTACCCGGATCCCAGCAAGTCCAATCCCACTTGGAAACCTAGGTAATCAGCGAATTGGCATCCATGAGTCGGATCGACTTTCCTTTCGACCATGACCAGGCGTCTTTGGTAAAGCCTGATGTGCCAACAATGATCACCTGATCGAACCTCTCGGCGTGCATCACGCCGAACATTTCCCTCACCACGGTAACGCCCACTCTGGAGCGCCAGTGCTTGCACTGCACCAGGATTCGCTTGCCAGATTTCTTCAAAATCAAATCTCGTCCTCCATCGGCGCCACCCTGGCCACACATCTCAACCCGGTATCCTTTAGCCCTGAAGTAGCCGGCACAAAGCTGCTCGAACTGCTGCCAAGTCATGCCTGAAACAGCACTGAGACCTTTCTTTTTCGCTTGCCGGTAAAGCCCCCGGCCTTTTCGCTTGCCGAACAGGAGCTCGATCCCAGGCTCAATGAAGAGAAGGGCGGGCGCAGCTAATAACAATCCAAGCATCCACGCATGTTCATTCATAATTGCGATCTCTCAAAATGGCACGTCGATGTCATCCAGAGAGATGCGCTGCGATGCGGTTGGACGTTGCTTGGGTTTGCGGCTAACCAAAGCCTTGAATTGTGGGCTGTTGACCACATCCATGTGTTTATCGGCAAAAAAGAAAGCCAGATGCGACCTGCGCAGATCCTCACGCAAGCCCGACAAGGCCTTGGCCAGGGTTTCTTTGGAGCCGACGAAGTACACCTGCTTCTTTCCTCGGGTCATTGCGGTGAAGATGGTGCGCTTGGTCAGCATGTTCAGGTGATCATCAGGCAGAACGAAAATGACACATTCAAACTCTGAACCCTGGCTCTTGTGCACGGTTGAGGCCCACCCGTGGGTGATGTCCAGGTAGCTGTTGTAGGGCAGAGAAACCTCGCGATCCTCCAAAGCAAGAATGAACTCCTGCCGAGACTCGTTGAAATCAAGGATCGTCCCTGTTTCCCCATTCTGAATGTCCTTGTCATATCGGTTGCGCAACTGCATCACACGGTCGCCGACATGATAGAAATTGTTCCCCAACTGACGACCCCATGCCTTCGCTTCGCCTGCCTTGGGGTTGAACACCTTCTTGAGGTTTTTGTTGAGCGCATTGACGCCGGCATCCCCTTTTCGCATGGAGGAGAGCACCTGAATGTTCTCAAGCCCAATGCCGTGCTCATGTGGGATGACCTTTTGGATCAGGTCATTCACTTTCTGAGCAATCTCGGCAGGCGTCGAAGCTTCGATCAAGCGAAGGTCGCCCTCACCGACGCCAAAGACCGGCATTTCTCCTCGCAGGATCGAATAGGCTCCGGAGACAATCAAGCTTTGCGCTGCCTGGCGCTGGACATCCAGAAGCTCCACCACCGGAAAGCGGCGAGAAGCGATGATGTCGCGCATAACTGCGCCAGAATCTACCGATTCAAGCTGATCTTTGTCGCCCATGAGCACTAATCGACCCCTGTTTTTCATGTGCCTGACGACGTTGGTCAGCAGCGAGGCGTCGACCATGGAAAGCTCGTCGATGATCAACGTATCGTGCTCACCAAAACTGGTCATCATCGATGAGGTGTTTGGCGCCATTCCAAGCAGCCGGTGCAGTGTCGAGCACGAGACCTGCGTGACTTCAGTTAGCCTGCGAGCTGCCTTGCCTGTCGGCGCGGCCAAGAGGATACGACCTCCCGGATAAAGGTGCCTGAGGGCCTTGATGACAGCCTGAGAGGCTGTTGTCTTGCCGACCCCTGGCCCACCTGTGATGATCGACACCCGATGCATGAGAGCGCTGTAGACAGCCGTGTTCTGATCGTCGTTGAGTACGATCTTGTCTCCATTAGGCTTAGAGCCTCCGTCAAATCGCTGGAAAGGAACCGTGTCGGTGTGAACGCCCGAACGTGCCATCAGCTCTGAGGCCAGGCTTTCATCATTTCGAAGCATTTTTCCGAGCGATACGGAATCTTCGCCGTTCATGTGACGATAGTCGGCTCGACCCTGCCTGATCATTTCAAGCAAGGTGGTCTCGATGATAGGGGCCTTTATCTTGAGAGACGTGCTGCAGCTCAAGATTGCCTGCTGCAGGGTCACAGCAGTGGCTCCATCGCGAGAAACGACCGCATCCAGATAGTCACTGACGACGTTCTCAGTATCCTCTCTGACCTGATCAAGCACACCTGTGGCACGGAAATACTTGGCCTGAACATCGGACGGCAAAGTCAAAGTTTTTGTGGCCCTGAAGGGGTGACGATCCATGGTCGAGTCCCGATTTTCACGGAACACGTCGATCAGCAGATCCACGTATTTCATTTCGATATTGTGGCGCAGCAGCATTCTGATTTCATGCCACATGTCACGAAGATTGCCCCACTCGTTTTTCACCCGCAGAAACTGGCGATCGGTGAGATCGAGCTTTTCGCGCACGGCTTCAGGGTTGTGATCGAGCACCATGAAAGAGTTTTCACCAAACGCCTCGTACCATTTGGCCTTCTTATCCTTCAGAAAAGAGAAGCGCCAAGAGTCCATAACGCGGTGAACAATCTTCGAAACCCCGTAGTCTTTGGCCGGAATAATGGAGTCAAGCATCAGCCATCGGTGACTTGGCCCGAATTTATCCGTCACGCGGAAGAGACAAATGTAGGTCTGATGAGGCACCATCTCTACATCGCAGTTGATATGCCCCATGACGACACCCCGAACCAGGTTGTCGCGAATAGGCACCGGAAATTCGCCATGGATAGGCGTAGGGAACATCATCGTCTGCTTGTCGTTCACTTTCGCCCCCGCCGTAAAGACGTGTTCGTAGTGATCCGTGCCGTAACGACGCATGTTGGCAAGGTCAAGGGGCAGCAAGCGACTGTGATTTGGAGGCGTTTGCATAATTTCCTTCAATAGCACCTTAAATCGAATGCGGTGCTTTTGTTATTATTGTTCTATCTACATTCTAGCCTGAGGAGTGATCATGCTTAAAGTACTCACTGCCTTGATGGTTGTCTTAATTCCCGCCGCAGCCCTCGCAGGGCCTGTCGATGAGCGTGGGCAATGGCAGCCGTTCAAGCAAGAGATGGTTTTTGAAGCCCAAGCCGTCGAGATGGATGGGCCACTTGCGTACTGGGTAAGACCTAGCGAGCCGTTTATCGACCAGACCGCCAAGGTTGTCGAGGACATGCGAACACCGTACATCATCGACAACCCATTCATGTTCAAGGTGCAGCTAGCCGGCCTCACGAGCGGGTCTTCCTCGGGCATGCTGCTCAGCGAAGACGGTTTCGAGGCAGAGGCGCGAAAGGCATCAAGAGACGAGCTCATCAATCATGACTATCAGTTTCGCTGCTACGGAAAATATGCCGACGTCCCGATGCCAGTATGCTCTGCAATTGATGTCAAAGGGCAATCTGCTGGTGTCGACCTGGTTCGAAAGGGCATCTACATGAAGGACAAGACCTTCGATAGCCTTCCGTCGCTTGAAGAAAAAATGATGACGAGTGCGCAAAAGGCGGCAGAGGCCGAGGCTATCGGCATTTGGAAGCCATTTCGGTTTATGTTGAGGGGCCTGCAATAGGCCTTTCTCAAAATTCGCTTTTGATGTAAATTGACAGCCCTATTCACGATCGTGCTAGCGTGAATATATGGGGCTGACGTCGCCCCAGACGAATTCAATTTGCCCCGGCTCAACCGGGGCTTGGCATCTAAAAGGTAGAGACATGACCACGGTAGTAAAACGCAACGGCCAACCTAAGGCCTTCGATGGCGCCCTCATCGCCGCAGCATTGGGCAAAGCATTCAAAGCCACCCTTGGCGAAGTCGCCGCACAATCCAGCCATCTGCGCGAAGTGATTGCCAACATTGTCGATGGCGTCACGAAAGCCATTTCCGGCAAGCCTTCGGTTAATGTCGAAGAAATCCAGGACTTGGTTGAACAAGGCCTGATGGTGAACGAGCAGCACGCCACAGCTCGCGCCTACATCCTGTATCGCGAAGAGCGCAACAAGACCCGCCGCACCCCAGCTGCACCTGTTCAGTTGTTTTACACCGACGAGCATGAGCAGACCTACCCCCTGTCGGTCGAACTGCTGACCAATTACCTGGATCGCGCCTGCGCTGGCCTGCCCAACGTGTCTGCCCCAAAACTGGCCGCAGAAACCCTGAAGAACGTTTTCCCAGGCATCGCCTGGGGTGAGGTGTTGCAAGGCCTGCGCATCACGACTCGGGCCATGATTGAACAGGAGCCAGACTACTCCTTCGTCGCCGCCCGCCTGCTGTGGCTTGAGCTCAAGGATGAATCGCGCAAAGTCACCGGGATTGAAGGTGACGCCGACTATGCCGCTGACCTGGCGGCTGCTCTGGAGTTTGGTGTCAAAAACGACCACCTGAACCCTGTGCTGCTAAGCGGCAAATACGATGTGGCGAAGCTGGGCAAGGCATTGCGTGAAGAAAACGACATGCAGTTCACTTTTCTGGGTGCCCAGACACTGTACGACCGTTATTTCCTGCATTCGGACGGCCAGAAGTTTGAGCGCCCTCAGGTCTTCTTCATGCGAGTCGCCATGGGCCTGGCGCTGGAAGAGCAAAACCCTACCGAAAGGGCGATTGAATTCTACAACCTGTTTTCTTCCTTCGACTACATGGCTTCAACGCCGACCCTGTTCAACGCGGGCACTTTGCGCTCGCAACTGTCCTCATGCTATCTCACCACCGTTCCCGACGATCTGTCGGGCATCTACCACGCGATTCACGACAACGCCATGCTGTCTAAATTTGCAGGCGGTCTTGGCAATGACTGGACACCGGTTCGTGCGCTGGGCGCCTACATCAAGGGCACCAACGGCAAATCGCAAGGCGTTGTACCCTTCTTGAAAGTGGTCAACGATACCGCTGTTGCGGTCAACCAGGGTGGCAAGCGCAAAGGCGCCGTATGCGCCTACCTGGAAAGTTGGCACCTGGACATCGAAGAGTTCATCGAGCTGCGCAAGAACACAGGTGACGACCGCCGCCGCACCCATGACATGAACACAGCGAACTGGATCCCCGATCTGTTCATGAAGCGGGTGTTCGACAAAGGCCAGTGGACTCTGTTCAGCCCTTCGGATGTTCCTGATCTTCACGACCTGACAGGCATTGCGTTCCAAGAGCGCTATGAGCACTACGAAGCCATGGCTGATGAAGGCAAGATCAAGCACTACAAACGCATGCCTGCCGCTGACCTGTGGCGCAAGATGCTGTCGATGCTGTTTGAAACTGGTCATCCATGGCTGACCTTCAAAGATCCATGCAACCTGCGCAGCCCGCAGCAGCACGTTGGCGTGGTTCACAGTTCCAACCTGTGCACCGAAATCACCCTGAACACCAGCAAGGATGAAATTGCTGTCTGCAACCTGGGTTCGATCAACCTGCCAAACCACATCGTCAACGGCAAGCTCGACCTGGTCAAGTTGCAGAAAACGATCAACACTGCTGTACGTATGCTCGATAACGTGATCGACATCAACTACTACAGCGTGCCGCAGGCTGAAAACTCCAACCTCAAGCACCGTCCAGTCGGCCTGGGCATCATGGGCTTTCAGGATGCGCTGTACATGCAGCACATCCCATACGCATCCGATGCAGCGGTCGACTTCGCCGACAAGTCCATGGAGGCCATCAGCTACTTTGCCATCCAGGCCTCGTGCGACCTGGCTGACGAGCGTGGGGCATACGCCACCTTTGAAGGTTCTCTGTGGAGCCAGGGGATCCTGCCACTGGATTCCCAGGAAATCCTGATTGCCCAACGCGGCGAGCAGTACATCGACGTCGACAAGTCCTTCACGCTGGACTGGGCTCCAGTTCGCGCTCGGGTCAAAAAAGGCATCCGCAACTCCAACATCATGGCAATCGCGCCAACAGCAACGATCTCAAACATTGTTGGTGTGACACAGTCGATCGAGCCAACCTACCAGAACCTCTATGTGAAATCGAACCTCTCGGGCGAATTCACCGTGATCAACCCACGCCTTGTGGATGATCTGAAAGCAGAGGGACTGTGGGACGCTACGATGGTCAACGAGCTCAAATACTATGATGGGTCGGTGCAGAAGATTGACCGCATTCCTGAGCATCTGAAGACCCTGTACGCCACCGCGTTCGAAGTGGATGTTCGCTGGCTCATCGATTGCGCCAGCCGCCGTCAAAAGTGGATTGATCAGGCCCAGTCCCTGAACCTGTACATTGCAGGGGCATCTGGCAAAAAGCTTGATACCACCTACAAGATGGCATGGTTCCGTGGCCTGAAAACCACCTACTACCTCCGCGCTCTGGCTGCGACCAGCACGGAAAAGTCCACCATCAGCACGGGCAAGCTGAATGCCGTTAGCGCAGGCTAATTAGGCATGTATTGAAGAATCCCGCCCTTGTGGCGGGATCTCTTTATGTTAGATAATAGATATATTGTCAAATCCAGGAATTACTCATGAGCATGGGCCTCAAGCCGATTTTAGAAAAACCGGCACTTAACGAAGAACCCGTACACGAAAACCCCATTCTGAACAGAATTCTGCAAAACAGGGGTATTCGACATATTGATGAGATGATCTATCCCCTGGATGCACTGATCCCCCCTTCTTCGATGCTGGGCATGGACAAAGCCGTGCTGCTGCTCGAAAAACACATTCGTGCTGGCAGCCAGATCGTCATTGTCGGAGATTTCGACTGTGATGGCGCAACCAGCACCAGCATTGCGGTAGAAGGCCTGACCATGATGGGCGCCCGCGACGTTCAATTCATCATTCCGGATCGCATGATTCACGGCTACGGCCTCTCCCCATCGGTAGTCAAGCTTGCAGCAGAATACGAGCCTGATTTGATCGTTACGGTGGACAATGGCATTGCATCATTCGAAGGCGCTGACGCCGTCAATGCACTGGGAGAACCAACCACGCTTGAAGATGGCACAGTTATTCCTGGCCACCCTTGTGAGCTGTTGGTTACCGACCATCACCTTGCAGCAGAAAAGGGGCTCCCCAATGCAGCTGTGATCGTGAATCCGAATCAGCCAGATTGCCCATTCCCAAGCAAGGCGCTTGCTGGCTGTGGCGTGATGTTCTACACCATCATGGCGCTGAGAGCGCACTTGCGCGACAACGGCTATTTCCGCGAGAAGGGTGTTGAGATCCCTAACATTGCCAAGCTCCTTGACCTGGTTGCACTGGGCACGGTTGCGGACGTCGTCGCGCTGGATCGCAACAACAGAATTCTCATCCACGCAGGCTTAAAGCGCATTCGGCAAGGCGCTGTTCGCCCCGGCATCAAGGCGCTGCTCGACATCGCGGACAAAGAGCTGGGTAAAGTGGTAGCCACCGACATGGGTTTCGCCGTCGGCCCTAGAATCAACGCGGCGGGTCGTCTTGACGACATGTCGATCGGTATTCGCTGCCTCCTTGAGCAGGATGAGGGTAAGGCCCAGGAATTGGCTCATCGCCTGACAGAGCTCAATCAGCAGCGCAAAGACATCGAAGCTCATCACGTGTTTGATGCTGGCGTCTACATCGAGCAGCACAAGCTGATGGAGCTCAAGGGTGTTGTTATCCATGACGCCAGCTGGCATGCCGGCGTTGTTGGGATTGTTGCAGCACGCATCAAGGAACGCCTGAACCGCCCAGTGATCTGCATGACCGACACCACAAAGGCCAGTGTTGAGCGCGAACGCCTCAACGTGATGATCAGCGAGGGGGCTCACCCATCGGAGATCGAGGCGCAGCGATGGACGCTTGATCAGACCGAAGTAAAGGGCAGTGCTCGATCGGTAGATGGTGTCCACATGAAGCATGTTCTCGACCATATCAACAAGACTCATCCAGAAGTTCTGGGCAAATTCGGTGGTCATGCCATGGCCGCTGGCATGAGCGTTCGCTACGGAATGCTGCCACTGTTCAAGAAGCTCTTCGATGATGAGGTGTCCAAATACCTGACTGACGAGCAGATGCTGGGCAATATCACGGTGGACATCATGAACACCGAGCCTGAGTACATGACCATGGAACTGTGCCGCACTATTTCCGAAATGGGGCCATGGGGTCAGCACTTTCAGGAGCCCGAGTTCCATGCGCGCTTTCGACTGATCAAAGATGAGCGTCGCAGATCGCCTGCCGTTCTCAAAGAGAAGCATCTGCGGATGATTGTTGAGTTCGCTGATCATCCTGGTCAGCAGTTTGAGACCATCACCTTCAACTGCATCCACGACGGTGAAATGCCTGTAGAAGACACCTTTGACGCCTCGTTTGGTCTTTCGATCAACGAATACCCAAAGGGTAAGTTCAGACTTCAGCTGATGATGAAGACTTTGCAAGATCCCGACCTGCAGTTGCGCAGAGATCAGATCAAGGCTGCCAAAGAAGGCTTGGAGCGAAAAAGCACCCGCATCGCTGGACTGCCTAACCGCGACATGAGCAATCCGGTGCACAGGTTCCAGGCTGACTACGCCAACACGCTGGACATGCTTAGAGCAGCGCCCACCAAAGATAGATTTCGCGTTGAGGACAACGATCCTCAACCGTTCTAACCCATAGGTAACCGAGATGATTATTACCCTAAGCGGCATGAGCACCAGCGGTAAAACGTACCTGGCCAAGGCCCTGAGTGACATGCCTCAGTTCAGCAAGGCAGTCAGCGTAACTACCCGCCCCATGAGAGACGGTGAAGCGGACGGTGTCGATTATCACTTTGTGAGCACTGACGAATTCAAGGCGCTGATCGACAAGGGCGAGTTCCTTGAATACGAGGCCTCTCACAAGGCCATGTATGGCACCGCTGCCTTCGAGGTTGAGCGCATCCTCGCCAGAGGCTCTTCAGCTGTCCTGGTGCTTGAGCCAGAAGGAGTAGTGTCCATGGAGCGCATTGCCAAAGAGCGGGGCTTGCCCTTTGTCTCGGTCTACATCGAAACTTCGATGCCCGTAATCATGGAGCGCTTTGTGACTGAGCGCATGTTCAAGGAAATGGAAACCCGAGGCATCATTGATTTTCAAGCTCACGCTGACCGTCTTGACGTCATACTTTCAAAAGAATCGTTGTGGCCAGGGCGTAAAAACTGGGATCTGGTGCTGAAAGATCTCCACTTGCCGGGGCGCTTTGACCAAGTACTCAAGCAACTGGTGGAGCTGACTCAGACAAGGGATATGTCCATATTTGGCGAGGTGGTTCAGCCTGCCCCTGTCAAGATTCACAGCTACACTGACCCCAAGGCTCTGGTGACCCAACTCCCAGGCTTATATCGACAGCTTAAGCATAAATTGATCACCAGCGAGGATATGTGGAAAACCCTCTCCGGAGAGAAGAAGCTGGTGCATGCACCAAGCCTCGAAATGGGAAGCTGACAAAAGGCTCCTCACGGAGCCGAAATGTCATGATCCTGTGTGTTTTTGCGAGAGTTGAGGCGAGTTTGAGCCTTGAACTTCTGAAAGTCCTGGTAAGACATCTTGCCCAGGGCTTTCATCATTTCTGGATCGAGCTGATTGGCAATGTCGGTGGGCGCAGCATCAACAAGGCTCTCTCTTCGCAAAACATGGACAAATGCCTTGCTCGCCATCGCGATCTTCAAGCACGACTTGCGCATCGCCGAGAAGTACCTGACCACATAGCGCAACGGGCCGCGCTCGGATGAACTGCAGTCCTTGATCAACTTAAGCGTAGGGCTCAGGACATTCTTCCTGATTTTGGTGGCAAAGGCCTTTGCGGCGTAGCCGATGCTCTGGAATCGCTCCATATTGCCGCGATAGTCAGTTGCCCTTGCCAATCCCAGCACCACACCTACAGCACCCACCGCTGGCCATTGCCAGTCCGGTGGAATGGCATCGTAGACTTTCTTGACCACGGGAAAGGGCTCCAGAGAGACAAGTCCAAACGTTGCCATCGAGCAATTGAAGCAGTCAGAAAGAATTGAAAAAAGGTCGGTCTTGGCCTGCTTGAGCTTCTTGTCCTTGGTGGCTTCTACCTTGCCCTGGTTCTCAAGGCGCCATTTTTCGGCCCGACTGACCAGCGGGTGCATGTTGCTGAGCACCGAGTTAGTCAGAAAGGCGATGTTGTGGGTTTCCTCGACATATTGCTCAGCCAATGCGCGATTTCCTGAGAATACCCATTCAGAAAGTAGGCTGATGTTAACCGCAAAGAACAAATCCGAGCTCTGGATATTGGTTTGCTGAACAATCACCTCCAGCGGAGTCTTGCCTTCGTGATCGGCCAGCTCAAGACGACCACCATGGGTAATGAGGTCAAACAGGATGCGCAGTGAAGGGTCATTACGATCCTGAAGGCTTTTGCCCGAATAGTATTGAGCGGCATAGTGAACAGCTGTCCAACCGTGGTTGTTCACGGCATTGATATCAACGCCTGCCTTGATGAGGCTGGAAACCGCCGAAGGCTCCAGATCTTTGACTGCCAGGATCAAAGGGGTGTGCCGATCTTCGGTGGGCTCATGCTGGTTGATCCCATCCGTGCTGAAAGTGAGGTAATGCTTCAACGCACCCCAGTGCTTGTTTCGTGCCGTCAAGAGCGGGACGCGAACCCGCTCTGCGTCCGAATTTGCCTTCTTGAGTGAGGGGTCGATGTTAGCTGAGGCCAGGTTGTATTTAAGGTAAAGATCGATCAGATCGACGTGACCATGATAGGCCGCCACTGTCAGCGCGGTACGCCCTTTGTGGGTAACCCAGTCAAGAAGCGCGCCATCCTCGATCAACGCCTTGTTCACCGCAGGTCGATTGTAGTGGGAAGCAGTGATCAAGGCCGTCTCATCATCACCGTCCGGGTGGTTGATGTCGATCTGGGTGCCCAGCCAGCCAAACAGATCAGTAAATGTGTCATCAGAAATCTTCTGATCGCTCATGCGCTGAGCGAGTACATGCAGACAGGTTTTTCCAAAACGGTCAAGATGACCAAAATAGCGCTGGTAAAAGGCGGCGCTGACGTCTCCCAGATTGCGTGACTCCAGAAGGCACTCAGCAAAGACCTTTACCACGTCGAGTGATGGAGTGGGCGCTTTTCGAAAGTAGCTCGAAAGGCTGCTGATACCGGCCTTGTCGGTGTAGTACGGGTCAATCAACGGCTTGTCATTGATTCGGGCAGTCAGATGTCGTAGGAGATCTGCTTCACCGCTGATCATGCACTGAACCATCAGGGTGACATTATTGCTGTTACGCATTGCCTGGTGGATTGCAGGGCAAGTCTGGGCAGCTATGAGCGCGCCCTCGATGTTGCCGGCAATCAGCGCCATCGTTCCGAGTGAACCTTCACTGAAAGCGGCCATCCCTGCCTTGCCTACCGCTGATGCGAACAGGTCAGCGGCACGAGCCATTTGGTCACCGCTGGCAAAACTTGCTAGCGCTTGCAAGGGGGTCTGACGGCGATCGAGAATCGGGTCGTTGATGCTATCAACCAAGACATCGAAGTGTTCAGCGATAAACTGCTGATCCACGTTGCTCGACAAAAAAACGTCCCATGCAGCATGCGGCGGAATGCCCGAGGCTGCTTTGATCGGCAGGTTGGCAGCCAAAGGTGAAGCCTGGGCTGAATTATCTTCCCCTTGGGGGTTATGGGCGTTCATTAAAGGCCTGGCT
>Ga0247734_1001442_pt1 | contig 18135 bp, 22 predicted proteins | sample UWRJL103311B2_FD_180933 | JGI IMG/M metagenome (GOLD analysis project Ga0247734, IMG submission 180933) | Plant litter microbial communities from Arlington Agricultural Research Station in Wisconsin, United States - UWRJ-L103-311B-2 | ecosystem: Environmental > Terrestrial > Plant litter >... | reverse complement strand
TGGCGTTCAGGAGAGGAATTGGCAAAGCGGTTGGTGGTACAACGGTATTTGCCTTTGCTGTTCCAGATGCGCTAGCTGTGATGTTTGATAAGGTCACCAATGCAGCCGTAGATAATACAACAGAATTTGCATTCGCTGGCAAGCTGCTGGTTGATATTCCTGTTCCAGAGGCAGCAGCTGCTGATATAGTGACAGTGCTAAGAATTGTGGATGCTGCCAATGTTGTCGTGGCGGTCTCAATCTTCCCCCCGACCGTCTGGGTCACCGTGGCGACTTGGGCTGGCTGGGTGACTTGAATAACGACCACCTGAACGGCACCAGCTGCACCTCCAGCACCTGTTGAGTATCAGTAATTTGACCCAGAAGAAGGAATTGAGTCTAGTTGGAGCTAGGAATCTTCAAAATTTAAATAGGAATGGAAGGAAAAGCTTACCTCCTTGCCCTCCTTGTCCGCCAGCACCACCTTGTCCACCAGCACCTCCTTGGCCACCTTTACCTGGTAAGCATTAGTTTACTGTCTTCGATATATTATGGAGATAATTTGAGTGCTAGTTGAAGCTACTCTCTCCTGGATGGATAGGACAACTGCTTACCACCATTCCCTCCCTTCCCTCCTGCTCCACCTGGGCTTCCGGCGTTGCCTAAGACCAGAGTATTTGTGATGGTTCGGGTTTCGGTTGCCATTGAAATGTGAGCAGCGATACTGGTGACGGTTTTAACGATCTGGCCATTGATAGTTTTGGTGAGTGTGGAAACTTGAGCTGGTTGAGTGACCGCAACGACGTGTGTTTCAACCATGGTCACACCTGGGGCAGTGATGGTCCGGGTTTCAGTCAGCATAACCGTGTGGGCAGCCAGACTGGTAGTTGCCTTGACGAGCTGGCCGTCGACAGTTTTGGTGAGTGTGGAAACATGAGCTGATTGAGTGACGGCAACAACGACAGTTTCTATCATGGTGACATGAGAGGGTGGTGCACCTTAAAACCAAATTAGTAAGCGGTATACAATTTACTTTACTCTGATGTTGTGAAGACATACCTGGGGCGCCTGCCACTGCTGCCACACTGCTTACTTTGACAGCTGCATCAGGAGCTTTCACATCTAATAAATGTATTGTCAATAAATAGACTTTAAGTGGGGAGTTCCAATTGGATAACCCCATCCCGATAGCAAAGAATATTTAGAATAACATACCTCCAACAGCTTGGGGGGGTGATGTGCCTGCTGGTTGCTCAATCATTGTTGTCATGGTCACAACAGTTTTCTCGCCACCCGCGGCGGTGATGATGCTCGTGATGGTAGAAACTACAACATGTGGTGCCAAAACGAGTGCGGGTGGTGCGGGTGGTGCGGGTGGTGGACTTGCGCCAGCTTTTACATTTGTAGGACAGCTATCGATCGTTACAGTGCTAACGACGGTTTTGATCTCCGTCACGGTGGACGTGACGGGTAGTTGAGAGGCAACTAAGACTTGTGTGGCATTAAGAATAGTTGAGTTCACTAGAAGAGGTGGTGGTGGAGGTAGAAGAGGTGGTGGTGGAGGGGCTTGTTTTGCCTTCGCAGCCTTAGGAGCTTTGCCAGATTTGAACTGGGTTCTGGCTTCCAAAACAGGAGCGTTCCGCACTGCAACTCCTTCAAGATTGCTGTTCGACGTGTTAGCGACTACTAGATACTATGGAGCGGTATATAGTATCAAAGGAATACCTACGCAATACGTCTAATATGGTCTATTGGGCCGGCAACAGCAGAAGTAGAAAATGAAGCGACTAGCGCGAACGAGAGAAAGAGGTCAGACCGCATGCTGAAGAGAAGGTAATGTGTACAAAGATAAATCGAATAGAAAGAATGGGTATAAAAGACCCGACGCTGAGATGCTTAAAGGAAGGATTGGAGCCTCTAGAAAGAACTGGATGGAGAACATTTATAAGAACTCTATCCCAAGATGTTTGTAGCCCAAAACCTGGCTAGAACGTTAATTCTGAATCCGACTCTGATCCCGAGCACTATACCCACAACACGGGGAAAAGCTCACACATCCTAATGTGGAATCTATGAAGATGAGACCAGGGCCATATGGAATTCGGCTACCGGTTTAGGTAAATCCTAGAATGAAACTGGAGTTGCCCAGGTTGAGATTGCTCATGATCAGACAAGGAGGGCTGTGCAATCCAGTTTGGATCTGCCAGATGCCGGTAGTCACATCATAGTGGATAACGGAGATCTAGTGGATCTTTCTCTGTCGTGGAATTTATTCGGTAAATGAATTTCTGACCGTCTAGTCCTCGCCAAAGGCTTCGAGATGCAAGGATTTTGTTGCGGCATTAAACCAAGCAACCAGCTACTGTTTGTTCCACGGTTCGCTAGTTTCCCCATGCTTTTTTGGATGAGAAGCTTAATTTTAAGTACGGCTGTTAACACCGAGAGACATTATACAATGGTTGATATATGGTTTTGTATTCTGGACAACCTACCAATAAAATTCCTAGACTGCGAGTTAACCTTACTCCACTTGAAGTTTTCTAATCACAACACAACCCCATTACAGTATTACGACTAGAAAATGCTGTAAAGTTGCTTATGGGAAACAGGCAGCCAAGCGTTCTAGAACTAAAAATAAATCAGCCTCAACTTTTTGTGTTCTATCTGAAGCATCGTGTACTTCTAGTTTCGTCTCAAAACAATACCAAGACCTTAAGCGAGCCACCCAAAACGAACATTTTCATACTTCAGGCACATATTGTATGAAACGAAGATTAACGGACGATTGTCGATTACGGGATCGTGGGGTCTACTGGTCTACTGTAAATATGAGCTTGATTTACTGGAAGCCCCGTGGATTGCAGAATGGTGCCGAGTTTCGTGAATGGAGAAACTGCAACTTGCACAGCCCCAATCAATTGAAACATATCTCTTCTTCTTCGACTTCAACTCCTAGATGGGTGTAGGGCTAGAATTGAAGTGGATATGGTTATTTGTTCCATCATGTCCCGGTGTCAATGCTTGGAACATGGTACAGTTCGTGGGTAGAGGTTCGTTTGCGGTTCGGCAGATCGATCTGCCAGATTTAACGTATGCTCACGTGACCATTTGACTAAAGGGGATATATGCTGATTGCCACAACTTACAAGTAAATAATAGAGCGTATATACTTAAGAAACTGGTATTGGTATAATGACTGACAGATGCATGCGATTTTGAAAATGTCAAAAGTTCATCAATATGGAGGAACGCTCGAACCCTTCTTGTTTGAAGTCCCATGAGGACGGACCACTTTCAAGACCGCATTCTAAATAAGCATTGAGAAAGCCTGGAAGCTCAAAATAAATTCCTCTTGACAGCTATCCTCAGCAGCTCGGTCAGCGATTACCTACCTGGCAAACAGCAAATTGTTCTACAAACCGAAACGCTCTGCTGGTTGCTATAGTTGGACCAAGCTCTTTTACCCCACGAACCTCCGAGAAGTATCCCAAAATACTATGTCAACGGCGCGAATGTGGTCAGAGGCCCGGAGTTGAACTTTAATTTGAGTCAAGTGCTATGTTTGTCAGAGGCCACTGAAACCAGTCCCTTGAGGGTGAGCGATGTTTTAAAACATTTACGAGTGGTAATGTATGTAGATATTGGCCACATTTCAAGAATTTATGTTTCCAAGAATTTCCAAGCACATGTTATTTATGTGCTTTGTAAGCACCTGTAGATACAGATGAGGTTGCTTCAATATGTCTTGATATTTCAAGTTGACGAGTTATTTAAAAGTTGAGATGTATTGTGTCCACAAGCCATCCAGAGCTTCTCGATTAGAAAATGATCATGGAATGGCAGAAATGAACAGGGTTATACCCGGGATATCATTCAACATCATAACATACCTTCCGGAGGATCAATAATGGATAGTTGGAAAGATCTGGCGTATAGTCTGCGTGTGTCCAATTATTTTCATATTTCAGATCCTAATCCCACGGAATTTGTTCCCATCAAAATTAATCGCCTGTTAGGAATTTTGAAGAGTGGTGGCCGAAAAAGAATATGTCCTGATCTTTCCGCCTGCCTTGGCCAAGACTTGGTTTTGTTTCGGGATTGACCTTTTACTTGTAAAATTTCCACTATGGCAAAACGATCCAGATATAGATGATTTTCAAACATCTTATTGGGCTACTCCCGGTCGACCTGATTCGCAAATGCTTGACAGGGTTGCCAGGGAGTGATATGTGGTACAGCTATACCGAAAGGTTCGCGACAAACCCCATAAGTAACTTGCCGAACTTGATTGGATTGGGAGACTGGGGACCATGGATGGCCAAGTACTTAATTTTGGAAGAGTGGTGTGTTGCGAGACGTTTTGGGCGCATTCGCCAGGGTGCAGCATACTGCTTTTGGGATATCGGCGGGTGAGTATACTTTCTTTGTACTTTAATAAAGATGTTACTGTGGCTGAATTATAAAACAAAAAGCAAATTATTTTCTTTGGTGAGCAGTAAAACTTAAATGCAAATGAAATCTTCATATTTAGATTGTCCGTGGAAAGGAGTTCATTGCAAGGAGTATTTCAAGCTGGGGTTCCCGGGGAACTTTTGGAGATGCATATGGATATAGATGACCTTCTCCAACAATAGAAGCGCTCATTCGGCAGGGTCTATTGCCGAGCCCAGGTCGGTAGGAGAGAATTATAGCGTCAGTTTTAAGCGCAAAAAGAACAAGGATTTTCTGTTTGGGATTCCGAAAGTGGGCTCAAAAGGTTCAGATGCTTGAAGTGATCTTGAATCCATGAGGTGATGACAGAAACCGCTAGCATCGAACTACCGAAACGAACTAGGTACTTGGAATCAACACAAACAAGAACGCATAACCAGGCTCCCCAGGCTGAAGCGGGGGAAGCAACAGGGCAAGAATTGGCTTGTTATCCTCAAGGATACTCTCTTAAGACATGGGCGAGAAAACTTAAAACAATGGGATTAAAGGGATCGGTGTCAAAAGTTTGTGACAGCAAACCTAATTCGCAAATTCCAAATAGTACATAGTCTCTGATATTCTCTCCTATTTGCTCATGGGTTATGATTTGGTGCGCGAAGTATGATAGATGGCTGATATACTAGACAGAATAGTTTATTCTAGCGTAGTTATACTTGAAAGTATGAACTGCATTTCTAGAGCGTGCTGGTATATTAGTATATATCAAACGTGCGTTACGGTGGAGGTTGCGTAGATGAGTGGATTAGGACATTTATTTATTAGTTTTTGGCCATCGTGATAGTCCTTACTCTTAATCTCGCTGTTGTATAGTGAATGCGGATTGGTCCACGAGGATTTGAACATGAACATTATCAGTCTAATGCTATATAGAACCATATAGAATTACACATATATACCTTTAGTTACACTACTTACTCCCATTCATTTCACTATAGAGGATTAAACAAATCAACAATCCCACCCCCAGAAAGGAAGACAAGGCAATGACCATCGAACTAGAATTTCATAGACCCGTCCAAATGCAGAAAAGGTTGCGAGTAAGAATCACAAAAAAAACCTCACCACCCCTTTTTCCAAAAGGTTTAATCAATCAATACATTTCCAACAAGTCCCTCGAAGATGAAACTCCCATCCATCACATCCCATCTCATCCATACCATCCCGTACTATCCGTACCATCTATGCCTAGCCATCTTCCCCTTCCCCTTCCCCTTTCATCTTAACTCGCCCACCTCCTGAACTCCCAACTCTGGCCCCCAAACCTTCCAAACCCCCATCCATCTTCCCCGATTCCTCACCGTTCACTAGCAAACCACCTGTCTCAGGCCCCCGTCTCATCATTTCCCTTAGAAGATGTTCTTCATCCGCTAGCTGCAGCACATTTTCTCTTTTGCTTATTTCTGAAGCATAAAATATCCCCAACAGGGGTTCTATGTGTGTGCTGGGTGGGTAGATAGGACGATGAGCAGTGTTGATGTTTTCTCAGGTATTGTGTCGTTACAGTTAAGTAACCCTTTGTGATCATGAGGAGGAAATACATGTTGGAAAGAACACGGTGCAATCTCCCAGTTCATGTGAAAAGAAAATCCATCCCAGCATCCACTCCCAAAGATCCTTTGCCATAACTTTTTAAAGGGGGTATGAAAAAACTCATATTATGGTGGACGATATCTACATTTCGCGGGTTTTTTATACCTATCTACTTTGTTTTATCATCCCGGCAGCCACTCAATCACCCAGTCAATCCTCCCATAAAACGCCTCGTCCATCTAATCCCATTTTCAAAGAATTGGCGCCGGCATGCCACGTAAAATTCATAGGCTCATTGGTACCATATGCTCAATTTTAAGTCAATTTTTTCCCACCAACTCCTCTCGAATCTCAAATAGACTCGCACAATTCCAAATCGTAATTTTAATAAACGCCCCAATATACCATACCGCTGGGTGAAACCTGTACTTTAATTCTTCCGGCGACGCTTGGTAGGGCTTCGCATCGGACCATCAGCAGATCGCTCGACCTCTTCAACATCATCAGGTGGTGTGTCTGCTGTCTCAATGCGATCTGCAGCACCATCCATCCCAAGATCAAAATGGCTCTCTCCCATACCTGGGTCTCCGAAATTGTATCCGAAATCAGGTTGTGCACCTAAAGAATGATTGCTGTTGTAGAATGCGCCAGAGTCAATGTATTGGTCAAGATCTAGATTCGCGTTGTCCAGGTGCTGAATAGGATCGTTGGCAAAGTAATCATTGCCTAGACCTGCAATAGAGACGGATGGAGAAACGCCATGTTTCAGCGTGTCGATCTTGTAGTCCTGCTCTTGTTGGAGGGATAGGATTTTATCTAGTTCCGAGTTCTGGTATTCGAACTGTTCGAGAGATGGTGCGGGAGGTGGGCTAGGTGAGATGAGAGCATTGTTGCTACCAGGAGCAGAGGTCTGGGACGCAATCATGTTCAGCATGGTGTTACGCTGCTGGGAGGTGAGTGGGGAGTTTCCGTTAGCATTTTCATAATGCGAGAGTACTTGTGGGAATTCCATAGCCTTAGGGTCGGAGTTGGTCATAGCATTAGTGTTATTGATCAGATCCATCAGATCTTGTTGAGGGATCTCTTTCTCGATTTTTGGTTGTATTGCTTCAGGAGTATCTGCTAGTTCTTCTACATCACCGCTATGTTGTGGTGTTTGAGGGTATTTAGGTTGCGGTGTTGGTGTTGTAGCGGCGGATACAGTGGTGGCTCTGTCGGTCCTATTGTCTGGACCCATTAATAGACGCTGTTGTCTTCGATATGGACTGGCAGTAGCAGGAGCTTGCTGTTGTCGGTTTGGAATATCTTCCATGTCAACAACACTACCTTGATGTTGCTGCTGTCCATTCGGAATAGCATTGGCAAATATGTTCACAATATCTTGGGGAACTGCTTGTCCATCCAGACTTCGGTTATAGACAGTGGCAAGGAAGGTCAAGATAGCATTGATGGAGCTCTCGTGGCGATCGTGCAATGATTGAAAGGCCAAGGCTTGCTGGAAAAGCTGATTGTGGTCCCTTCGTAATCTGTTGATGGCTTGTGATATTGCTCCTTGTGTCTTTTGAATCTCCGCAATGTCTTTCTGGACGACGCTGATCTCGCGTCTCTGAAGAGGCCCCGACGACTCTGGTACTGCAGATACGGCTCGAGTCGCACTATGGCCGTTGCTTGGATGCTGCTGCTGTGCATAAGGAACCTCCTCAACATCCATTCCATCTTCATCACTACCCATATCTTCACGTTCTTCATTTTTCACCCGCTTCTCCTTGGTTGGTTTCTTACCAGTTCCACCCTTTGGCTTATTTATTAGCCAAAGGAGGTTCGGATGCCCACGCTTGAAGTATGGGTTGTAGTATTCGCTGGGGCTCTTATTCTTCCGCTCACTAGCCTTCATAGAGTTATCCGACAATCCCACCCGCTTGTGGAAACCATACATATTAAGCTGCCGGACGAAGGATGCATAGTTGTTGTGCTTGAATAACTCAGGAATCAAGGTCTTAGCAAACTCATCTTCGTCCAAGACGACAAATGAATCACCTCTATCTGACCACCGAATGAGTTCGGTATTCTTGCCGTCATCGAGGAAGCTGCAAACAAGTTAGCAAACGAATGAATGTAGAGGGAGTAGAGCATGATGCTTACCTGCTCAACTTCTGCACAAACGGAGGAATCTGTTTCCGCTTCGCTGTCGCGTCTCTCTTAGCCACCGCAGCCTTCTCCTCAAGTAGCTCAATGTTGTCGTTCTCCTCCAATTCACCGGTGGGATTTTGACCTTCCATCATTGACTCGTCGCCAAACTGCCCCCAAGGATCACCGTCGTACGTCCCGCGCTGTCCCCGCGCAACCAGCTGACTGTTTTGATTTGCAGGCCGCCGCGCAAGCTGTGTAGATGGCCCTGCCGGGAGGTTTGGTATTGACGGGTCGAAGCCTTGGGGTATTGGGACTCCATTGTAGTTAATGGCATTCAAGTTAAACGCAGCTTGGTCGGTGTAGCTTGGATTCTCTGATCCTTGGCCCCATCTCGAATAGTCTGCACCTGGCATCTGGCTAGCTGCATGGTATGTGTGTTGCGCGGGCACTATGGGGGACCCAGGAGCTTGTCGTTTTCGGGGATTGGTCGAAGGCATATTGGGATCCGTTCGTTTGACGAAAGAAGAATTGGGGTCAGTGATTGCCACTGACCGTCGCCGTCGCTGTCGCGGGCGTGTAGAACTGTCGATTCACCAACGACGGTTTTACGAGGAGTTTCCGGTTCCAGTTCCAGTTTCGGTCGAGGCTTGACTGTAGCCTTCCGTCACTTCCAGGCAGCCTCAAATATCCGCTCTAGCACCAGCCTCGAATTGGTTTGCGCAGAATTAATGGGTTGTACCTAAGCGTGTTGCTCCGTTGGTTTGGTCGTTTCCCTGCGTGCTTTGCGAGTTGCGCGATTCAAAGTTGGAGTGAGGGAGCGTGTGTGGAGAGAAGGGAGGTTGAGGTGAAGTGAAGTGAGGGCAACGGGCTGCTGGGCAGCACTAGCTTTTCAGAAATAGCAGGCCCAAATAGGCAATCGAATTAAAAGAGAAAGACCAATATAGTCGTAGCCAGATGTCTTGGGTGGTTTCAACTTCGTCCAGTGTAATTGTCTGGGGTCAAAGATCAGTGGAACAGGCGTTGCGAATAATTTCGTTGTTCCCCAGTCGAATGCGGGGAGCTCGGGAACCAGCAGATAAAATAAATAGTGTTGGTCTCGTATGATTTTGGAATCTGCCGGCGATAAATATTTTCAAGTTTCAAGCTGCCTGACGTCAATGAATTTCTCTTTGCCGTGGTGAATCGAAGCTGGATTAATCCGGATAGTTGCGATGCGGGTTGATGGGTGGTGTGTTGTGGTTGGTTCTGGACGAGGGGAGGAGGAGGAGGAGGGGTGGATGGCAGATTGGGCTGGCAGATCTAAAATAAAATAAAAAGTGACAGTGTTGGTTGTGTGTATGTATGTATGGAATGGAAGTTAGTTTCTTTTAGCAAAGCCAGCTATGTAACTTGCATACTTGGACTTGCGGTGCAATTTGTGGCAGCACAACGTCAGAGAGTTTGACAGGAACAGATTAACAGCGACCGGCCAACCGCCAATCAATTGCAGCCGTGCTCAAGGCTGACCGCACTGGTCACGGAAGGGGCGCTCGTCAGCCTTGTCATATGTTGGTGGTCGGTCTGTCTACGTGCATTTGGGGCGTGAGGAGAGTACGACGGTAATAAACAAAACCAATGAATTGTAATGATAGTCAATGATAGTGTTTTAATAATCATAATACTATACCAAGAATGGAAAGCTCCACATACCACTTAAAAAACCCCTACCTGACTTTTTAGGATCATATAAACACTACGTTTCATCACTTTGGTTGCCTTCAAGACATAGAAAGGAGGGTAGAATAAATCAACTGCGTCAGTTCTCATACCCAATATTCATTGTCGGGAAGATACTTCTATATGGGTACTTCTTTCAGGGTTGTGAGACTATTGGATGCCTAGAATCTCTCTCACGGAGAGGGCGCCGCTTCCGTAAGAAATCTACCTGGAGTAAATAACAGGGGAAAGCCTCTTCAAGTGTCTCCGCTGCCCGACAGAAGTAGGCAAATGTGCATCAAGAACCTCTGCTGTGCACGGAATAAAAGCCCCCCTACCTAACCACGAGCCATAAATTTAGGATAGATCGATGGCTTTTCAGGGTCAATGAAGAGCCAGAGCTTGTCTTAGGCCTGCCCTACCCTGCCCTACCCATTCTCGAGTTCAATTCATGAATTCTAGAATCTTCACTTTGCACCTCTGCCTGCCAAAGCAGAGGCCCTAGAGAGCTTATCGTTCCTGTCTTGGTCCCACATTCTTCCACTGCCCCCCGACTTCGCCTCCCTCTTCGCCTTTCTCTCCTCCTTCAAAGTCCTGGCTTTCTCCCGTGGATCGATAACCATCATCTCCTCCTCTGCTTTCTTCCGGTAACTCAGATCCTTGCCCAACTTATCCTCCTTAAAACTCAATGCATGAGACATCCACGCACCATCATCATCGTCATCATCGCTCTCGTCCGCCTGAGCATCCCAGTTCGAACATGACTGACAATTAGCAATGAAGTGGAGATCGCACAGCGCAGCTTCCTCATCGTCATCATTCCCTGCGCTCGCCACAGGAGCATCTGCTAGCTGTGATGTGAATTTGGGATCTGTTTTCGGTGGCGGTGCTTGTGCTAATTGTTCTTTGAATGCCTCGAGGATTTCCAATGTTTTTGGATCTCCATCTTTCGATGCATTGCCTCCTGGGTGGCGTTTTCGGCCTCGGACGGAAGTTTCGGATATCATAGCCTCCAGAATGGATTTCTTCTTCTCTTTCACTGGCGCTGCAATGGTATTGCGTTTCATAGAGGCCTTGAGTTCCGCAATCTGAGCGTTTGTCCTTTCGAGTAGTGAATTCACCTTCGACACTGGCTCTGGCTCCGGAGAGGAGGAAACATCTCTCTCAACCTTTGCTGCGCGATTGGGGAGGGACCTTGGTATCGGCTCCGGTTCTGGTGAAGATTCTACAGATAGAGGTTTGGTAGGTCTTGCAACCTTTTTCTTGCCCTCTTTTATAGACTTTGGCTTAGGAGGTGACTCATCCTCGATGTCCATAACTATCCTCGTGTCGAACTTGGCTTTCTTTACCACAGGCTGTAATTCTTCCTCCCCTTCCTCATCCCCAAAACTCAACAGTTGTTTGCCTGCCTTTCTCTTCTTTTTCTTCTCCACAGGTTTCTCTTGTTGTACGACAGGCGCAACCCTTTCCCTCCTAGTCATGTCCTTGAACGGATTAACCAGAACTTCCACACCCGTAATCTTTACAGGGTACGCCGGTCTGTCATTCTCCCCAACCTCCATCTCTCCCATCCGCGCAACATTGTAGATCGTTTCGCCTTCCACCCGCCCAAAAATTGTATTCTTTCCTTGCAGCTCCGCAGTGACACCAAGGGTGAGGAAGAATTGACTTCCATTTGTACCCTCCCCTGGCACACCTTGTCCCTCATTTGCCATCGCTAGCAAACCCCTCCGATTAAACTTCAACCTGCTATGGATCTCATCCTTAAATCCCGCACCCCATTCTCCCTTATTCTTCCCTCTCCTCTCCTCCTCCGGCCATATCCCATGTTCCTCGCGACTTTCATTGAACGCACCACGATCATAAATCGACTCGCCGCCATTACCCGTGCCGGTGGGATCACCACCTTGTAATATAAAGCCAGGGACTAGGCGGTGGAATATTGTGTTGTCATAGTACCCGTCAAGGCAGTGTTGTAGGAAATTCCGACAGGTAAGAGGGGTTTGCTGCGCGAAGAGCTCAAGGGAAATGTCGCCTGCTGTCGTGTGCAGAATACATGAAGCCGTGGGTTGCGGTTCGAGGTTATAGAGAGACGACATTGCAGCTGGGGCTCAGTGGCCAGTAAAACTGAGCGCGAATGTATATTTGGAGCTCTGGAGCCTCAAACCTTTAAAACCATACAGCCCCACAATAGTTTCACGACATGATCACGTGTCACCGTACTTCGATCTACTCAAGTATTTTGGTCCATAACTAACTCTCTAAGCCTCTGTTTCTTACTTTAAAAATATGTACAATATGGTCAGTTACTATATACTGATTTGTTGGCCAATCAATTTTCATTGTGCATAAGCCTATGTTTTTGAATGGCATCTAACTATAAAAGCCATCTATCCTAGTTTCATTACTATGAAACATCTCTTTGTCTAAATATACTGTTCGTAGCCAATATCTGGACTACTTACATAATACTATATGTTGCAACATATCATCACCGCATGCTCTGTTTTATATTCGCGCGTAATTGCAAATTCTTGGCATATTTTGTGTTCATGAAAACCATAATCGTCAGCCCAGTTGAGAACTATCTAATCGAGTTCAAAACACAATTAGCTAAATTGATAACCAAAATTAAAAAAGCAAAAGATTAGTATTCTGAGACTTTCTCGTCTTTGGGGAGAACAATTAATTGTTGAAAAACATGGCACCTGTTTGGGAATCTTCATTGCAAGGCCACACCCACCAGAGCCATGCAAGAGGAACTACTACTAAGCTTGCGCAGCCAATTTTCTGCTGGCTTTTTATCTTGAAGGCTGTATAGTAGTCTCGATAAAAGTAATATCCAGTGAGATGAAGAACCCCTTTATAAGCGAGCTTGGCATCTGACGGGCGATGAGGCAACGCGCATCGAGTATATCCTGGTACTTGCAACACATTTCAAATGATACAGTGAGGTATGCGCTGTTTATTATGATGAGTGAATTACAAACCAGTATTTTTGAGAACAGATGGTGGATTAAAATTGACTCAAGTGTAGAATTGCCCTAACTACTTCAACTTCACCATTAATGATCTCATCCAGAGCCCAACAAATATGGAGAACCAATCCTTTTCGACGAGGTGGCCTATACTTACTCTTTTTGAAAGTATACAACCAAGTCTCGTAATAACATTCAAACAAAATGCCTCTAGATTTCGGAACCATATAACAGGAATGTATTAGACTCTCGGAAGGTACCAGAAACTAGGATCACTTCCGGTTGCTCGTCTGCTACTTATCGGAGGGCTCTTTCGTTTCGATTAAAAATTAATAAAAAGGCTTCTTGATCATGTTCAGTTTTTGTTTCACTTCCAAGAATACTATCACTCTGTTTCTTTTACTGCATTACTTTATTGGTGTCTAACTACAGTGCTGCTTTGCCTAAACATAAGCTTCGAAGAATATTTGAAAAACAGTTGTAGGAGAAACAATATGAGGTTAGATTCAGCAGCGGGGGAGGATTGTAAGGTAGAGGCTAGCACCTTTATGATAGAAAAAACGGTAACTTTACCTCTCCAAAAGTAGAATACATCATAACTAATACAGATTTACAGTTACAAGTTATGGATAGCTTATGATAACGCTCAAAATTTCATGAAATATCAAATTTGAGTTGTTCAGCTTGTACTCATATGTGAATAGGAGCTATGAGATCGAAACAACAAAACATACTCAGGTCACCCATCATGCTGATTTAATCATCAATTACATCGCATCATTTAGGAACCTCACACCCAATCTTCCGCCTTCTTTCTCGATTTACTAACTCTATTTTCTAGTACAGAAACCCTTGAAGCCTTCTGGGCGTACTAATTGAAAATTTGAAAAGTGTGGCCTCATCCACATTCCGCAATCAGTTGGGGGGTTTATGCATTCTAGGTATATGTAATCTCAACTAGCGAGATAATGTGCCCCGCAGCTTGAATCAATCCAAATACCAGCAGTTGTAAACTGGGCCAATTGAAGGTCAAATCTAAACCGAGAGGACCAAAGATGGAGTAGATCGCATATTTACAATATTTAGTATCTTGAGGGACTTTGAGAAGATATTCAAATCCTCTCGAGCGTTGGCGCTGCTGAGAGACAACTCTCAAGTTGCGGTCGCCCTCAATCTTTCAGAGATAAGTAATTCCTCCCAAATTTTATTGGTTCTACCCATGCTATTATAATTGGAAGTTTTCGCTCTACTAAGTATAAACGTAGATGGAGTAAATAAACGCTCGAATTTTTCAATGTCTCACCTACCTGGATATATTTACCAATCAATAAGAATTGTAAAAGTTTTTAGCTTAACTGATACAACATTGTCCAAATAAACCGGGGAGTGTATTTTTCGAGCCAACTTTAGCGATTCTATGGCAAGAAATTATTTGTTGCTGCCGACTAAGCTAAGTCCACACCGAATAAGAAGCCAGCCTCGAAAAAGCGATGGCGCGAAAACTCATGCTACATGAGGTCAAAAACTGGATCTCCAAACATCATTAGTTTTAAAAGTCTGAGCAACTAAGTAACGGAACTATGAAGGCAAAAGGTGGGTGTTTTATTAGCCAACAGACTTGATTTGCTTGGCTTTTGTCGCCATGCCCAGAGTCATCATATAAATGCATACGCCCCGATTACTCACCTCAGGCAGACACACTGTTCGGAAGGTAATTGAAGTACGATAACTTGATACTGTCACTACCGGGGGTTCGGTCAAAAAGCTTCTTTCTGCAATACTAGTATGTAACAAATCGCTGTTACCTCATCGGATAGTTCGATCACCTAGCACCTTCCCTTCCTCTCCAACGGCAAAATTCCAATGCCCTTTTTTCTTTTTGTTTGCATCTTTTATCACCAAATCAACTCTGAACTTTACTTATTGATACTTATAGTCGATATTGTCATACTGCCGAGCCTCATTATCCTGTCAGCTGAAGTCACACTTAACGCAAGCATATCTTTCATAATGCCACTCAACACAGTTTCTTGGCATGATCCAGCTTCGCTACAAACTCTGCCTGTCGACATTGTATTTTCACATGCTATACACTTAGTAGACGCTTGCTTACTCAAATTAGGCTCTTATAGAAGCAGATGAAAGGATTGATACGGCTGGTGAGATAAAAAAAGGCCTTTTGGAGTCTCTGAAATCCACACAGTCCTCTATTAACTACTTGGTGTCTAGGTAAACTCCATCTATACCGAGCTGAGAAGTATCTTATGTATGTTGCTGCCCGGGAAAGAAAGCAATTGGAAATGAAAAGCAAGGAATATCTAGAAGATCTAGACGCGGAGGTTTCAGAGGCTCGCTCTGAGCTACTTGAAGCATCTCTCGCAGGAACGGAATACGTTCGACCAGATTCCTTTCAGAATCAACAATGGTTGCCCATAAATTCTCTAGAATTGCCCCCTCATGTTGGCACTTTGCCAAATCATCCAATATCAGACATTCGAGGAAGTACTAGCTATCGAAACAGAGAATCACCCCCCCTAGAGAGACAGACGAACTTTACCAAGTCCAAGGAACCTAACAGATCTTCTCCAAGAAACCTTCGAACCACACTCAACTCATCCCCCAAGTCTCTTCAATTTAGAGAATATAGCAATACGATTCGAGAAAGCTTTGCCTGGATGGAGACTAACACCGACGCAACTAAAGATGATAATGGATGGAGATGTTATAGGTAAGCCTGGACTTATTCTGCTATATGGCGGATTAAACACTGAGAAAATAGTAAAATCCTAGAGTCGATGGAAAATTCTATCGATGACATCAAAGAGACCATTAAGGAACACAATCCAGCCCTAGGGAATGAAGAAGACCATCTTTTCAACAACAAAGAGTCAATCCAGCAATTATTCCGGTTTCTGCTAGAATCTCGACTTGGTTCCCATGGTCGAGATCTATGTGCAGAGTGCTGTCCAATTGAGAACTGTTATGATTGCAAAGACCAAAGAGGGGAACTATGTACAGATTGTCGCCGAACTGAGGATTGCGAAATCTGCGACCAATACACGGGTAACTTATGTCCCAAATGCTGCCAAGATGATACTTGCCAGGAATGCCAACAATACTGGCGCGATCGTGGCTTGATTGGAAGAAATTGTGACCTAGCTGCTGCCAGCATTCTTTCTGGTGACCCATGTTTGCGCAGTAAGTCTTTCCATCATAACACGCTATACCAGAATCAAAGTTCTATCCTTAGCTCAGGGTGTGACGACATATCACTAATTACCTATAGAAGAATGTGCAGAGCTCTCTATCTCCACATCAGTGCTTCCTCCAGTTTTCCCCAACTTCCCAAATACCCTCATAGGCTCTGACGGACATGAAACCGAAGAAGAGGTCAATCTACCTATCCCATCTCTCAAAGAGGCTCCGGAGACTGAGTTCAATCTACAGGAAACCGAACTCCAGCATACTGTCCAGAGCTCTCAATTTATCAGAGAGTCCGAGGAAGATGTATTAGGGGTTCACAACCAATCCTTGTCCCTATTGGCTTCAGGAAACAGCAACAAGCGAAGTCATAATTTTGACATATCTGGAGATACTGCCGACACCTTTGATACATCCAACACCTCCAAGAAAGCACGCATGAATTTGCATAAGCCTACAAAAGAGGGTGAGAATAATTTTCCACGTATTCGGAATTTGAGGTCCCCTATCATCAGCTGCAAGCGGAGTCCTCTCGTGACAAGGGAGGAACTTGTGCCGTGTCCGTTTCGTTGCGGGTACAATACATGCGCTGGATGGCAGATGATGGTGACCGAGAAGCCCTTCTTTGATCCTGAAATTTACTGACTTCAAACCAAAAGCTTGTACACATAGACGCCATGCACCCAGATGGAAGCGACATCAATTTTGAGATATCTGCCGAGGAGGCTGGTTGCCTGAAGCGGTGTAAAGAATTGCGTTCTATTATCGAAGCCCAAGCCCTCGAGAATGAAGCCGAAAATTTGTTAGAAGATAATGACTCACTAACATTTCAAGAAGTCAACCGCAAGCGAAGTCCGCCTATACCCAAACGTATTCCATGTCCTTTTAGTTGCGGATACACAAGCAAAGACTGGAGTTCCATGGTATCTAATCATATTTTCCTATTGAACTATTAAGCAGTTCACTAACTTAGAACAAGCTAGCTCATGTATCATCTGCTCATAGGAGAAGCATGTATCTCGACTGTATATCATGGACTAATGATACCGAGTTGCCTAAACAGCCCAAGAAATTAAGCCCCGAGAAGGAATTTGGGGAAGAGGCCGAGCAAGCTTCACGGAATATCTGCCCTCCAAGTCCAACTGTATGTTCTGTCAGTAGCAGAATAGACGAGTCTTTAGAATTTTCTGATATCATGAAGATTCCACTGTTGCGTTTCGGTGGCCCAGAATGTTCGATAAAGGCTGAGGACAGGTCAACGTGCAATCTAAATCAGTATCCATTATCACCTGCCAAATCAATGGGATCCAGCCGGAAACGAGATCTTGATATCGAAATGGCTGAGGCTACTAAGTCCAAGCCTCAAAAAAGAGTACGCTTTCTGGAGCCACCGACCCAGAGTTGTGATTAGTTGGGTTATAGATTATTTCCCTTGAACTTGGGTATGGTTTAGGTGGTTCTCCGGAGTAGTAGGTTGCTTTTGGTTCAAAACAACTTACAGTGGTGCCTTGTATCTCGTTGGTCCGTCCTTGAAAAATCAAGTGTGCGTATATCATGGATTATCAGCAGATATTCATTGCGTTTCTTTACTGATATGCCAACTGAATCGAAGTAGTGATGAAGAAGATGCTAGTCTAATTTGGGTATCTATTCGATTCTTCCTGAGGTTGGGCGTTATAAAGTCAGGCTCATGGACTTTATCTTGTGGCATGAGAAGGGGGCGTTCATCATTATGGTAGGACTAGAGAATAAAGGGTACACATTCTTTTGTACCGTTCATTATGTTTCGAGATATTGTGAATTAGGGTTTGATTAAATTCTGCTTAGGTTCTGCTCAGGTTCATCTAATTTTCATGATGGAAGAAACTCCTTATTACCATGTTCCCGAATAAGAGTGTTTGATCGTAGTATTGGTCGATGGAATACAATTCTTTTTCTTTCGATGAGCGACAAGAGTCGACGACTGTCGTATTTTATCAAACGAACTGAGTATTATTGCACAGTGATGAGGAATACATCACAGCACATCTGATTTCAGTTCCGTAATATGTAAAGATAACATATATTGACATTAGTCCACTTTCATTTAATTCTTCTCTATATTCTCGGGTTTCTCTTCCTTTTGGTCTTT
>Ga0247734_1001441_pt1 | contig 18138 bp, 19 predicted proteins | sample UWRJL103311B2_FD_180933 | JGI IMG/M metagenome (GOLD analysis project Ga0247734, IMG submission 180933) | Plant litter microbial communities from Arlington Agricultural Research Station in Wisconsin, United States - UWRJ-L103-311B-2 | ecosystem: Environmental > Terrestrial > Plant litter >... | reverse complement strand
CTGGCGAAGAGGTGGAAACTCCAGGTGAAGAGGTGGAAGTTCCAGGAAATGCTAGAACGATGGCGACTGAATCAAGTATGCCTACCATCACATCTGTTTTTATCAGCTACACAACTTTGACCGTCGACTGCACAGAGGCTCCAAGTACGCTGATTACCTATGACCAAACATATGTCATTACATCCACTGGAAAAACAACAATAACAGCAACAGAGACCTGGATAACAACAACCATAGTGGTTGATTGCACCAGCGCACCCACAACGGTTACAACTTACGATCAAACATTTACTATTGACAACATCGGCAGAACAACAATCAGCTGCGATATTCCAATGACATATAATACCCCAGCTCCTACTCCTGCCGTGGCAACTTGTGGGTGCACGACAATCGAGTATCAAGCGTTTACGGTTACCGAGACAATTATCGAGACAATGACGAACACTTGTGGACCTTACCCCATTTCCAGCAAAGAAACCCTTGTGCAGGCCTCCGAAATTCCAAAACCGAGCACTTCACTGGTTCCTGTTATTGTAGCTCCCATAAACGGAGCTCCAATTACTCAAATCAGCGATGGGCAAATTCAAGCTCCAGCTACGAATGCCAAAATGGCCTCGCAGACTGAAGAGCTCACAAGTGGCGCTCAGAGCCTGCACGATAGTCTAAACAAGGTATCCTACACTGCAATATTTGTACCGATGATGATCATCCTTCTATGGCTGGGCCTGTGAGGGAGAGTATGCTGAACAATAGTGAGGGATTAGATTAGAACTTGCAAAAGCTTTCATTTTACTGTACATATCTTATGTAAATTTTAATTAAAGCTTGATTAACGCTGATTCTTGTCAATGATCTTCTGGATTACTGTCTTGTCTGTTCGCACGATTAGTGTTGAGGGATAATGAGGATTAAGACGGCATTTGGTGCTGCTAATCAAGAACGATCGAATATTCCAGCTATCCCTGAGCCTGCGCCTTGATGGCTGAACTAAAGGTCTAATAAAATATACCATTTCCCAGACTAGTGGCCATTTAGGTAGGAATATATAAAAGCATTCTCATATATGCAAACTTATTCTGATGGATTTAGTACCCTCGGAAAAGCTTCGTGCGGGGCTTGACTTGAGCCAAAAAGTTTTCATCCATTAGTATTCTAGCTCTTTTTCTTCCTCCAATTATGATCTATTTCCCTAACAAACACTTACTACCACGAGTTCGAAAGCATTATATCATGAGCCCTTAGCCCCTTGGTGTTAACGAAGTGAAGACTAATAAGGGCAAGTTCTCTAGGACATTGTTGCGCCTGGAAATAGTTGCTATTTGTGCAAACTGATTTAGACAGACAGAATCTACAGATATAAGAATTAGATCTCATTGAATCTAAATGGTATACAATGCACCCCACGGTTAGAAGAAATCTAAGAAGATGATTGATGTAACGTTCGATCAGGGTCCTATGCTCAACTAATCAAACACACAACAAAGAGAAATGAACACCTTGCCGCCCGAGACAGAAGTATGCTGAAGTACTGCAGCGCTCGTAAACCGTAGCTCAACACCATTATGCATTAGACATCAAATCGTACCCACCGATGGCTTAGACCGAGACCAGCAGCAACCCTAAACCTTCCCTGTTCCTCTCTACACACGAAGTGCCAATCTGAGCCAAGTCGGTTGTTTCTTGCAAGACCACAAACTACCACACCAAGGTTCCCCCGCTTCGAGAGCTATAACCTTAGCAACATAAGTCAATTCCAATGATCCAGCCATCATGATATCCGATCCAAATCCGGTTGATTCCCATCACCGCATTTCCCCCTTCTCCCCATGGTCAGCTGTCCATTTCTCGGCATCCTTCTTCACTGGCCTTGGTCCCAGATCTCCAAGGTCGTCCTTCTCTTCGCCATCCTTGTGTTTTGTTGCTTTTCCTCCTGTAACCCACTGCAACAGGTTAAGACATTCTCTGATACCGCACATGTTGAGTAGATGGTAGTTGGCAGTTGACGTTTAGATGGGTGAACTTGGGTATGAGATGCAGATTTGAGGAGGAGATGAGTGGCATCTATGTTGTTATTTAATTTAGATGGGGAACTTGACGCTGAGGAAGTTTTTGTGATGTACACAAGGATCCTTGAAACAGTTCGCGGCGCAGGCACTACGACGTATACTTTAACCCCTGAAACAAGGGGGAAAGTATGTTGACCTACGGGCTGATTTGGACGGCTACGAGTGAGTCAAGGTATGGCTACAACGTTGTACTGTGAATCTTCGGACTGTTGCTGTTGAAAAGTATATATGTCCTCACGGAGTTCTCTGATATTTTGCAGTATAATACTGTATACGTGTGAGCTTAAAGAAAACGCACTCTTTTCTCAAGATTTTGTTGTTCCAGGTATATTATATTTATGCTTCCAGAGAGTCTGACAGCTATTTGAACCAACCAGAAATAGCCATCTCAGAAGTCTCACTTGGAAGTAGGAACTTTCCAACCGCAAAAGAGTCTCTCGTGGATGATGCGGACGCAGCACGAGGCACACGGTCACGATTTCTCGGCAATCAGCAATCTCACACTACCCTGCCGAGCCTGCCAAGCCAAACCTTACCCAGCGCCCGATAGTCATAGCCGAAGCCGCATTCATAATATCTCACATCTCCGACGGCGCGAATCCCATCAATCCTCACGACATACAAAACACCCATCAGTTCTCGCGCGGAGCCTGGTCGTATATCGGTATTCGGTAGCCTTTTCAAACGCATGGCGCTTGTCGTACTCTAAGCTCAATCTAAGGATTGACTACTACGATCGTATAGGGACTTGGTCGTGTCTCATCCCTATTTCTTTGACTTGGCAATCCACTGTTTTGCTCTTGTTCTGCCCCTGGAAGATTGGCATACACGCAATGATCACTAAAAACCATCTGCCCAGCCTTCAGGCACTTGGAATTCCTGGCTGTGCACTTGGCACAAATATACTGAACTGTCTACTCTTCAACCCAAGATGGGTCTCTCTCTGATGTTTGTAAGTTGCTTTCTACCACCGTTTCATTGAGATCTCCTACCTACAAGTCCAGTCATTATCGAACAACAAACATTTCCTTTATCTTGGTAGAATTCGTTGGTCAGTGTCTAGATTCTAGTACTCTATCCGAGAGGGGATTTCTCTACTTTCTTTCATACTGTTATTGTGCATACTCGAGACCATGAGGTTATCGTCACACTACGCCTTCGCGGTGACTCTTTGCACGCTTGCTGGGCAAGGGGCAAATGGTGCCATAACCTTGGATCTAAATGACGACAATTCGATTAAGAGTGCGGCGAGTACGATAGCGTTCGATATGATGTCGGAATACACAGGAAATCGGACAGGAGATACACCTGGAAATCTGCCAGACCCTTACTATTGGTGGGAGTGCGGAGCAATGTTGGTCTACCTAAGTACATGTCGCTCACAAACTGTTGCTGACAATGATAGGTTCGGTACAATGATTAATTACTGGTATTATACTGGAGATACTTCGTACAATGATGTAACTATGCAAGCGATGGTCCATCAAATAGGAGCGGACCAAGATTATATGCCAGAAAACCAAACAAAAACACTGGGAAATGATGATCAAGCTTTCTGGGGAATGGCAGCCTTGACCGCAGCAGAAACCAATTTTGCAGCACCCCCAGTAGGTATTCCAGGTTGGCTCTCTCTTGCACAAGGTGTGTTCAACGAACAAACGAGACGGTGGGACAATTTGACCTGTGGTGGTGGCCTACGGTGGCAGAAGTTCTTCTCTAACGTCGGGTATAATTACAAAAACACCATCTCCAACGGCGCCTTTTTCAATATAGCCGCGAGATTAGCTTTGTATACGGGAAACCAGACATACGCGGATTGGGCGATCAAATCATACGACTGGGTCGAGGCAACGGGTATGATCAGTGGAGACTATAGGGTGTCTGACGGGGGTCATATAGAGGATAACTGCACAAAACAAGACACAACACGCTGGACATACAACGCTGGAGTTTTCATGATGGGCGCTGCTGCCATGTATAACCTTGTAAGAATATTGATCCAAAATCGTTGTAAAGCTAACAGATTAATAGACTGAAGGCGGCGAGTTGTGGAAGACTCGTATCAATGGCCTGTTGAAATCCAGTGAAAGCTTTTATAAGGATGGCGTCTTGTTCGAGGTATGTGAGAATGGAAAGTGTAATGTTGACCAACGTTCCTTCAAGGGTTATTTCATCCGTGAGATGGCCGCAACCGCAGAGCTTGCTCCATTCACACATGATATCATCACAAAGAAGATTGCAGCATCCGCCCAAGCAGCTATAAAGTCGTGTACTGGTGGCAAGTCTGGAAACAAATGTGGGCTCAAATGGACAACTGGCTCCAACGATGGGAGTACGGGTGTCGGTGAGAGCATGTCAGCTCTAGAGGTCGTACAGAGTAATCTAGTTGACAAGGTTCCAGGGTGGGTGAGCGCTCGGAAGGGTACGGGAGACAGTGAGGGGAATGTCAATGCTGGAATGGGCACATCAGCGGATGCGGGCTTATATTCAGATCCAATTACAACGGCTGATCGGGCTGGAGCTGGAATTCTAACGGCCCTTGTATTAATAGGTGTTGTTGGTGGGGTTGCAAGCATGGTAATATAGTTCACAGATACCTCAGCTTTTGAATACTACTATTTTAATGAGATTCGAACACGAGATAGATACATGAATAGAGACTGGTTCTCAAATGCGATTTTATCAAGCAACATTTCCCACAAATATCGCTCAAGAGACGATGCACTAGTTCCACCCTCAACCATTCAGCAGTGCATTCAAATATCTACATCTTAGTCAAAAAGCCCTTCTTGGACAATGATACTTGCCGTGGAGCGTGGGTATCTAAATCGCAAATTCCTAACATAAAAGCCTACTTGACGTGTCACATAGGATAAGGCATATAGGTTCAATTTAAAAGAAAATGAATTAAACCAGCGGAATTCTTAGAACCATTGAATACATACGTCGTGTTTGCTGTATAAAGGGTAGAAAATTTCCTGCCTATAGCCTTTTGAATGTCTCATGGTTTAGATGCAATGTGCACGCCATTCTGCACGTTCACATCTCATTCTCCTCCATTCAAATTTCCTAAGTTTATTACACCATAATTCGCAGTTCCACGCGCACGGAAGAAACTCGACTACACAAGTTATCCATAGAAACCAACTCCCCAACTCCCCATCAAACCTAAGAGTTAGCATGCCGCGACTGGATTCCATTCACGTGATTTGTTATCGTTGACACCTTTTTTTGAGATATATCGGTATAAGCAAAAGGCACGAATTCCGAGCCGAACCCCGTTCGAGACTGGGAGTGCGAGTCATGCGTTACGCTGGGATCGGGTGCGATATGCAACAAAATCGCGGTTTAAATGGCTAAATGGTGCTTCATAGCCAATGGAGAATTGGTTGATATGCATCAACTAGCACGTGAGATTTACATGTGAAAACAGAGGATAGGGATTCTGTCTACAAAGAGGACTTGCACTGATTGGCAGCTTTCAACAACTAATGCAAATTCTTTGGCCCCGTTGGAGTTCAGAGGGTTGTAGTTGTGTGTGTGCCATGGGAACTCGCGTCGATACAAATGGGACCGAATGGCAGTGCAAACTTGAGAAAGAAAACACGAAGAGTAAGGTGGCAGCTCTAGATCAGGCATGTAGAGTTTTGTTTGTTATGCTCTAATGCAGCTCATGTATGTGCATCCTAGTCGCTCTCTAGTCAAACATATATATGTATAATGATCCTATATACAAAGTATAGTGAAGGTAATTAAATCAGGAAACGGTAACCCGTAGTCCATGATCACTTATTGGGAATGGTGAGAAGAAATCATGAAATTGAGTTATGTCGTCTTCCACCGTATCGAAGAGATTAAGATCGAACTCTGAGAATAGAGCTGCGATTGTAACGTAAATTTCGGAGTATGCAAGGCTAGACTTGTTAGTGAGTGAGACAGATAAAGCATCGGTTAATGTGTTAATATGATGGAAATAACCGAGTTAAACATACTGAATACCGACACAGCTTCTACTTCCACGTCCGAATGGCTGTAGGTATTTTTCAAGCCTTTTTCTCTCTTCTGGCGCAACTAGCCATCGCTCTGGTAGAAACGAACGAGGTGATGGAAAAATGGTAGGGTTATCATGGATGAGCTTTTGCGTCACAGATACTGGAGTGTTGACTGGAATTACGTAGTCTTTGTAGGTTATAGCTTCACGTGGGTTGACTCTTGGCAGCCGACCTGCTACTGAGGTAGATATCCTATACTTGGTAAGCCAAAGAGCAGTAGATAGACCTAGGAAAAGAGCTTACCGAAGACCTTCTAGGATGACAGCATTCTACGTAGATGTTAACTGTATTTTAGCAAAAGGAATGGTTAAAATTACCAAATAGGGGAGCTTTTGGAGCTCTCGATACCTCAGTGGACTCTGGCTTTTCCTTTGTGCGTCTCTGACTTCCTTTTTCAACTTGTCGGCTTTCTCGGGATTTGATAATAGATAGAATGTCGTTGCTGTCAATGTGTTTCCTGTGGTCTCTGTCCCTGCTCCTACGAAGGTTCTCACTTCCAAGGCCAATCTCTCGTTGCTCTTGTCTTTAGCCGACAACTCATCTGCATCTAACATCTGATGGATGACATTTGGTTTCCCGTATTTCTTGGATCCAGTTTGGTTTTGATATTCAGCTACGATAGAATTCGTCCTGACCCCTATATCATTAAAAAAATCCACCACGTGTATTCCAGCTGGATTGATAAGCTTAGTGAGCCATCTAGGCATGAGATCTAAGATGTCCAAGATGAGCCCGAAATGACGATGCCATAGTCCAATTTCCGGGAACTCCCTGACAGTCTTCTGGAAAGTAGCTGCAAAATCGTGCTGATCTAGCAAATTGTGTGACTTATGGAAAGAAAATTCAGTGACTACATCTGTAGCAAGACTTCTAAAGGCATTTGATAAATTGGCCGGATCCCCGGTCGCTTTAAACCCTTTCAATCTTTGAACAAGCTTCGATTTTATGTCATCTAAAACCGGATCAAACTTGGACACAGCATCCAAAGTGAAGTAATTTTGTTGTGCTTTTCTCCGAACACGATGAAGCTCATGGTCTGCAGTTCCAAATGCGGCATCCGAAGAGCCAACAAATTTGTAATACCAGTGATATTTGTTGACTTTGGAGGTAACTCTAAATGGCTCGTTGAAGTCCGGATCATTTACATGAATCTCCCTACCCAGCTAGTTAGAAATGGAATTTGTAAGATGTGAAAAGGAGGAGAGCGCTATTTGAAGCTACTTTAAAAATGAACACAACAAATCAACTCAATTGCCAGGTGCCTGACTGCTTCAATAGTCCTAGGTGTAGTTTCTGAGCATATACAAACTTACCAGGGACTAATTCGGACAATGGGACCTAAGTTCGGATCAGCTTAGTCTCGTGATGGTGAAGTAAGACAGTATACCGTATTGCTCATGCATCTTCTCAATTTCAACCCAGTATCTTCCGCGTTTCCAGCATTCAAAATAGGTTTCATACCATCCCGTCAACGCGGCCAATTTTGGTCCCGGGAACCCGGCCAGGGGACCGAGAAACAAGCGATAGACAACTTCTACGCTGAGCCATGTGCCTAGTGCCAATAGTGCTGCGAGAAAACAGTGGTGGAAAGAGAGAGACATCTCTTGTAAGAGTGATATTATAGCCATGTTGTATTTGTATTTTGAACACGATGGAAGTGAAGCAGAGCTAAATTCAAGAAAGATTTAAAAGAAAGTCTCCTGTGTTTCTGGGCGGAGAGGTCCCAAACCGGAGAGCAATCCGCCTCCTTTACCTTTTTGAGCTTGGGCGCGACCAATATCATCACAATAATTAGTCATTGGTTCACACGAATAACTGGTGGCCGTGCGGGTTCTCCATGTAGCGTGGAGTGCTCGCGGATCGCATTTGGACCGGTCCCATTGGATTGCTTTCCCGATAACTGTGGAGCACCAAAAGCAATTCTGTAGAAGCAAAGGCCAGAAGCTGCAATGGCCAGATAGTAGTTTTGGGATCCCGGTGGTCTTGCAGCCATGCATGGCTCTTGGGATTTCTGGGGTGTACTGTATGTGGGAGTGGTGGTGGTAGGGAATGGTACGTCCGGGCCCAAGTACTGAACGTCAAGAGACTTTAGATTTTGGTGAATCGTTACTGGTGGACTTCAAACGCTGCATATGGTCGCAGTGGTGGTTATATGCACGATCGTCCGGCGTCTGCTTTAATCTGCCAGCAGGAAGTAATAAGTCCTAAGGTCCTCGTCCTCCATATACCCCCTCACTACCTTCCTTATACAGTACGTATGTTCATCGTCAACATTGAGGCACAGTTGGAAGCTATGTCATGCAATACAGTATAAAGGATGTGTTACCCAGAGATATGAATCTCCCGGATCGATGAAGCCGAAGATATCAAGTACGGTACTGTTCCGTACACTGGCTGGCCCGATAGAAAAGTGTAATGGCTACGCATGCTCGCCGTGGAAAGAGAAGAGGCCATGTATTCGGTACACATCGTCGATTGTACCGTACTTTACTGTGCTGTACAGTATGTAATGTAGCTATTTGTTGCGACGAAGTTGGGTAGAAAGACATCACGGAATCAACAGCGTCGACTTCCAACGTCCAACTTACAAGTTCCCAATCTCCTAACTTCAACCTTCAGACTTGGCTGCGTTTGACAGCTGCGGTGTTGTGCTGCTGCGGTGCTCAGTTGCTGCTGACCAGAAGGTTTATAATTAGTTTGCGAGCCACACATATCCTAGAATTTCAGCCAGTAAACCCACCCGTAAAATAACGGCAAATCCCCCTAAACGGTGCAAAACACCACTCCCCGCCACGCTCGTCACGTACGGTTCTTGCTATCTTCCTCTTGCAACACTCATACATCCTACGTTCTTTGGTATCTTGGTCATATCGCTGATTCTCGGGCGCTGTTCTATACCTTGCATAGATCGCCCGGCTGCGGAACGGGTTGGTGTTGATTGCCGTGATATCTTTAGAAGTACTATACTAATACTGCGCGACTGGCAAAACGCACTCTCTACCCTGCTTCAATCTGCCGGACATTCTGTCGTATTTCACCTTTTTTCGATCGCCATGTCTGCACCGCCGGCCCAAGACCCAAATCCTACACAATCTCCTCCCACCGTAGGTGAGGATGCCGGTACTGATCCTGTCCCGTTACCAGCACTAGATGCTTCTCAATCACAAGAATCAATTATCGAGCCTGATGTAAGCAATCAACATGCATTACCAATGTTTATCTCGAATTTTGGGTTTTTGAGCTGATACAACGGCCACATAGAACGTTCGCGTCTCCGATAATGATTCGGCTTTTGGAGATGGGGAGTCTATTGGGCACGCCACTCCCTCAAACTAAATCCATAATCTACTAATAATATGAAGGGGCTCATATACGACATCCATATCTTCAAGCATCCGTGACTACAAGTGAGTGTTTCAGCCACATATCAATCACATGACCGTGGACTGATTTGTTCTAGATATGAGAATGGACGACGATATCATGCTTTTCGGGCAGGAAATTATCCTATACCAAATGATGAGAAAGAGCAAGATAGATTAGATTTTGTAGGTTTTCTTCAGGCCAAGCAGGTACATGGACTAATCAACCTCACTACTCTAGATGCATCATATCTTCTTTATGGTACATGGTGGGAAGCTTCAACTTGCACCCATCGGTGATAGCCCACATCGTGTTCTAGATGTTGGTACTGGAACAGGTATGAAACATGAATTCTATTGTTAAGGGTGTCTTTGTCCATTAGCAGGGATTTCTCGGAATTATTGCACAGCTGACGTGCACTCAACCCAGGAATTTGGGCCATTGATTTCGCGGAGTGAGTCCTAGCTATAACCTTTATTACGTTTAACTAAAATATCACAAAAGTGCATATCCTTCCTCCGAAGTCATAGGACTAGATCTCTCCCCAATCCAACCTGTTTGGTAAATCTCAACCCCCTATAACACGATTTACTTTTCCTGACGATTCAGGCTTCCACCTAACCTCCAATTTCACGTCGATGATGCAGAGTCAGATTGGCTGTGGTCCAAGCCTTTTGATTTCATTAAAATGCGGGCTATGGGAGGCTCCATAGCCGACTGGCCACGTCTGCTTAGACAAGCTTATGCTCATCTCCAGCCTGGTGGTTATATTGAGTAAGTTCTACTCCACCAGGTCCGAAACAACAATGAACTAACAATAAGAACCAAGACTATCTGATTTCGATGCTTGGGCTAGCACGGGTAGAGTTACTCTATCATTGACCCTGTAAGATAGATAACTGACATCGTACTAGATGACGACTCCCTCCCGACTGATTCCTACTACCATCAATTCCAAGTCGAGCTTGATAGAGCGGCCCAGCAATTCGGACGCATAATGAACGTTGGGCCCCTACATAGACAGCATCTACTCGATGCTGGCTTCGAGGATGTCGTCCAAGACAAGCGTAAGGTACCGCTATCACCATGGCCAAAAGATCCACGACAGAAAGAACTCGGTCGGTATATGCAAGTGCAAATGTTGGATGCTGTTGAATCGTATGGACTCGCGCCTCTAACCAGAGTCTTGGGTTGGGATACAAAGGAGGTGCAGGTTCTCATTGCCGGCGTAAGGCAGGATTTGAGAACCAGGGAGTATCATATGTATAGTAATTGGTTTGTCTCCTGATACCGCATTGCTTGCTGTTCCTTACGATAAGTACTAACACCGTGATTAGCCATACTGTTTATGGACGGAAACCTTTATAAGGACGTTAAAAGGTTGCAACAAAGGCTAGAGAAAAGATAGTTGGATATTGCGTTGGCACATAAATCAAAGGATATTATGCTCAATTCATACCTCATACCCCTCACTTTCACACTGGATGTATATCTCGCGCGTTTTCGATCACTGTTGCACATAATCCCAGTCAAACCCATAACTCTCAAGCACACGCTATGGAAGGATGTTCTGGGACATGAATAAGCCGATAGGTTACAAATCTTTGGCTCTTTGAAAATTAATAGAACGTATATTCATGACTACCAGCCCCTAAATCCAATACAAGAACAACCAAAACCCCAGTACTCCAACCACTACCATCCAGCGGCATTCAGAACTCCTCCCATCTCTCAATCTGAAAACTCTACCACTCTGCTGCACGCGCCAAAGGACTTCCAATCTTTGGTGCAAACTGTAAGCTTTTTCTTCTAGCAGCCATCAATCTCATCATGACACTCTCATCCTTCTTCTCGCTCAAAACCCCCCCATTTCCACCTTCCCCGTCGAAATATCGCTTTCCTGGGGGAGCCGTCTTCTGAACGAGCTGTTCCCCGTGAAGAAAGTATGGAGTTTGGCTACCTGGAGTTTCATCTCCATAAATCCCGTCTTCGGCGTAGGCTGAAATAACTTCTGGGGCAGGTGTTGCAGGTACAGGGCTCAAGATCTGTTCATCGGTTGTGGGAGAGTGTACCCATTGAACAGAATCACGGCGGTGCGACTTAGAAGTAAACGGTGTCTCGGCAATACTGAAGGATGCCTTTGACGGCGACATTGTTTTGCGGGAGTTCTTAATAGGAGTGACGAAAGGTAGTAGTGTGCCGTTCATGTTAGCAAGTGCTTTAGGCTCCATACTCTTGCGGCGTCTATGACCACCGCGAGGTACCATAGCTGTATCAATCAGATATGGCGCCTCGGAGACCCATTGGTTTTCTCGCTCGCAACTAGTTCAGTATTAGCTCGTGAACGTGGAAATAATACAGTGATCACTTACTCAAGCACCCATCCAACACCAACACAGCTCACAACACCACCGGTTGCTCTTGACTTCTCTAAGGTCCTTTTACCGCCGTCTTTAAAAACCACGTGAGTAATACCAATCTTACTCCCATCCTCAATGTTACCATTCCAATTCCAGCTCTTGACGCACCGAGCTCCCATCTGAGTCAAAAGCTCTGTAAAAATCAAGGATGCGTCGGCTCCTTCTGATGTGTGAACATCAACAAAGACAACTGCGCCTTTCAGAAGAGATGTGTTCAGATCACGACGAGGAGTTCGAGCAGGAGTTGCGATTGTTGACCACAACTCCGCATCAGATTTTGAAGGGGTGGCAGGTGTATTTTCCATGATAATATCCCCAACATCTGCAATGGATGGATTTTTTCTCGAAGGCGAATAAGAGATAACGGTGTTGTTTCGGTTGAGAGTATGTGAAGGTCTTTCGGCGGTAATTCTGGAATTGCTCGCACTGCGTTTGACAGTTATGGGCCTCATAGGAGTGTCGTCTGCAGCTGCTTTGAGTGGAATTTTGGAGACGGTATGAAAGACACGTTCTGCAAGAACACGCTTGGGTGTGGCGTATTTTGGAGTTCCGGTTTGGGGGAGTACGAGCAGTTCTGGGTCAATATTCATTTCGTTTTCGTCGTCATATTCCTGACTTGCTTCCGACAAAGCTGCTTCCGGGGTGGCTTCGACTCCTAAGTTGATAATTTCGAGAGCTTCTGCTTCAAGTAATCCAATATCGGTCATAACAGACGTTTCTTTAAGCTGTGGTTGTACGTGAGTCACTACACTGGGAAGGTTGTGGTCAAGCTCAACAGCAGGGGCCAGAACCTGAACCTGCTCAAGATCAGTGGCTTCGAGCATATATAATTGCTCGTCTGCCTCATCTTGCGGAGGATCAGTGTTGAGAAACTCGAGGCCGGTTTGAAATCCTTGGATATCTTCAGGCTCCAGTATAGACAACTCATCCGCTTCTTGTGCAAGATGCAAGTCATCCTCATCGAGTTCAACCGGGGCAAACCCGACAGATCCGAGAATAGTATCTTCATCCTCCTCCTCAACAGGTTCAACCACCATCTCCTCTCGAATAGACATCTCATCATCAAAGAAACAACTTTTGGCTGGTGATGGAATTGCAGCAGCCTCTTGATTAGCAGATTTAGTTTCAGAAGCGTCAGCTAGCTCATCAGAATCTGAGGAGCCACATTCGGACTTCTCTGGACTAGCTGCCATCCAATCACTGAGTTGTTTGGCCAGCGGAGTAAAACCAATCTGTTGAGACTTCGCAAATCTGATAGCCGCTGCTGTGCGAGGAGTTTTTGCGATAGCAGCAATAGCTGTTGGAGTGACAGGTGATAAGGGTCTAAACCCACTAGGAGCTGGTGAGAATGTGGGTGAGTCCGATGCAAGCTCATCCTCAGAGTCAGAATCTTCAAAGGGATTGTCACGGGTTTGGCGAAAGGCCGAAGCGGCCATGTTGATTTGCACCGGTGAGTCTAATGTTTTGACATCAAACTTCATATTATCGGCAGTAGTTGTGCCATCAACTGTAATGGTTTCTACTGTCTGTTCAGGTTGCAACACAATCTGGCCCTCACCTTCCTCGCTGATCATCTCTGCAGTTGGAACAGCGGAATCGACCTCTCGTGGCATGATTGACGACAGACGGCCGGAAAAAGACAGCGTTGGTGCCTCCGTTTCATGAGTAGTAAATACATCATTATTCTCGTTATTCTCAAGGCCTACGGCGGGTAGTTTTGAATCGGTGGTAGGAGGAGGCAGCCGACCTGGCCGAGATGGTGTTTTGATTAGGGTCCGTGGAGTCGTCGTGAACCTTGAAATCTTAAATGTGCTGGCTTTCGGCGTTACTGCAAAGGTAGAGATACCAGATCGAGTGGGAGAACCATTGTCCATGACCTTTATAGGTGACTGGGGACGCCGAGCTGGCGATTGCAGCATTGACGCTTTGAATAGAGAGCTTCCTTCGGCAGACTTTTGCGACGGAACCGAAAACTTAAATGGTGACTTGAGCAACATGTTCCCTGGGTTCACTTTCTGGGGAGATAGCTTCATACCATCTTTGAATGGCGACTGTGGTGGTCTTCTGGCAGGACTTCTCATGATTGAAGCACTGTGGTCTTGTGTGACAACCCTGTTGACGGTGATGGAGTTCGTGAAGTCCAGCTTCTTTGCCGTTCCAAAAACACTACCTGGAGCTTTGATTGGGCTTTTCATTAAGGCCCTCATTGGCGTTTTCTCTGTTGTAGCAAGCTCATCGTCAGATTGGTCCCTTGGCGCGGACACTTGCGTTGCTTTCTTCGGACTCAGTGGCGATGACTTCGATTCCTCGACCTTCGGACGGCCTCGAGTAGCTCTGCCCACAGTAACACCAGTTTTTCTTACAGGCTTAGCTTTCAATCCAGTAAGCTCTTCTGCCAGTTTTGCCTTGCACTTCGCACCACTTATAATAGGGACAACATTCTCCTTATCAGGCTCTTCAAACTTCACAGACTTCTTGGGTATAGTTGCCTTGGACAAGGTTGCTGCGCGACCGCGTGCGGATTTCTTTGGAGGCTCATTCATAACGACAATTGACTCTTCCGCGACCTCAACCTTCCTTGGTCGCCCACGAAGTGATCGAGCAGGCTCTGAAGCAGCAGGTGGGTCGATAGCAGCTTTCTTTGGTCGAACTGGCTCTGCCACTGGTGGATCTACTGCGATTTTCTTCTGCCGACCACGGGTGAGTTTGGCTGCAGTTGGTGCCTGTTGCTTCAATTCAGCCTCCGGCTCAGGTAGAGATTGTGTTGCTGCTGCTCTCTTAGGACGTCCTCGGGGTTTAGCAGCTTCTGGTTCGATTATTTGGCCGTTCAATTCATCTTCTTCATCATCAACTATATCATCTGCTCGGGTTTTGCGTTTAGTAGTGGACATGCTACGAATGGCTTTTGCTTTGGAGGCGGCAGTCGCGATCTTCGTCATCTTAACACCAGTGTCAGTCGTCGTTGCTGCCGCTCGGGCGCGTGTAATTCGCTTTGGTGGAGATTGGTCGTTCATTTTCGCTGTAATATTAGAATTCAAGTCGATATAATATGTAGGTTTACATTGACGCGATGGTTGAAGCTGATGTTGTTGATATATCTTCTTTAATAGAGTTATTGCGTGTTTATTATGCTGTTGATCCTAGCTTGGCGTTGTCACAGCACTAAAGGTTGTCATAACAACGACTACTCTCAATGGAGATGTGGGGCACGAGGCTACCTTTTTGAGGAGCCACGAGCATCAGTGTTGTAAATACTTCACTAAACCCTTTCCACCTGTGTCCGACTTCAGTCAATATTTACAATCCTGGAAACACCTCGTATGGTTTGACTATTGAATCTCAATTTGTCCGATTCTCCAAATAGGATTTTTCTACTGTGGGCTTCCGTTAGCAAAGAGCTGTTACATCTTACACCTTCAGAATGGCAGTCAATACCGGAGCTGCCAAAGAATCTCCCCTCGACGAAGTCCAGTGGTGGTCTTTAGCAGATCAAGAGAAGTATCAAGGCGTTCATTCAAACACAGTTCTTTATTATTTTGCAGATTCGCCTTTTTTCGACCGGACTTCAAATAATGCGATTGTTTGGCAACAATGCAACATTACCGAGCCAGAGGTAATCAGCACACGAGAGAATTTTACGAGTCGATTGATGAGCATGTCAGGGTTGGAGTTTATGGTTGTTCAAGAGCCTGAAATTACAGGTCCAGGCGCTGGAACAGGTGTCTGGGTTATCAGGAAGCAAACCAGGAGGAAGAGGCCTGGCCAGGAAGATGAAATCATACCACATGCTTCTTATTACGTGGTTGATCCATATATCTATATGGCTCCAAGTATTGCAGCTGTGCTGAGCAGCCGAATGGTTAGTATGTCACAGATCTCTATACTACCATAAGTTAACAAACAATAGTTAACAATGTTGTCAAGTATGAATAAATTCATGTCTGTGGCTTCGTCCCTCCCAAGTTTCTCTCCGGCTCTAGGAAATACATACATGCCTCCAACGACTAGTCGGCCCAAAGCCTCCGAATCCCAACAAACACAAGCAAGCAGAGAGAGTAGCGTAGTCCCTGGCGGATTGGTTGACGCAAAGAAAGTATCAACGAATAGTGTCGCTTATGACAATGCCTTATTGAATGATTCACTTCAAAAGTCACTCTATTTTGACGATGAATATATGGATGACTTGCCGATAACCGGGGAGCCGGGGAATTTCCATCTTGCTACGAAAAGCAGAGTTGATAAGGAGAAGGAGAAAGAACGAAGGACCCTCCTTACACAGACACCTGTTACGAAAGGGCCGCTCGCAGCTCCAACAAAGCCGGTAGTTGCTGCGCCGACTATCAAGACAGATGCTCAGACGTTGAAGAAGGGCGACAAGGGTGGAAAGACACCAACGAATGCAGGATGGCCATCGAAACCAAAGCGAAAGAAGACCAAACCATCAAGTGGAGGTGGGATCAGTCCAACATCATAAGCAAGGTTGTTAGTTGGCGTATGAACTTGTACTTCGGCATTAAATAGGCGTTCTGGGAAAGGAGATACCCCCTGGAGAAATTAAATCAAAAGCCTTATTATTTGTTTTTCCTAAATCCCGTGACCATTTTACAGAATTGAGGGAGTAGTAATGCATTTGTCAACAATAAAATCTTAGACCCATTACGAAACTGACCTAGTTGAAGATCCGACCCAGTGGATTCACAAGATAGTGCAAGCTTAGTTTTCGTTGCACGTCTGTCACTTTAGCTTCTTGGACTAAGAATATCAAGTCTTATCTGACAGTCTTATAGCCTAGAGGTGTCTGGGTGTGATCTTGCCGTTAGGTTGCTTCATTTTGGGTAGCGTCTTGGGTCGTACACCCTCAACTCCTCCTTACCTACCCATCTTGGTAAGCTCAGAAATTTGCGTCAACAGTTATTACCACGTGAATCACTTGCGAAATAGCGAATGCTTTCCCTTGATTATTCCTGCCTATGTTATATATTGTACAAAGAACCCCCCTTTCAGTCCCTTAAGCTATTCGTACCGCTTCTCTTTCTCGTACAGCTGCTGATCGAAAAACTTCAAAACCGACCACATCAAATTTTGGCATGCACTTACCTACTTTCTGCAGCATGGAGGAAAAGGAAACAAAGATACAAGGGCCCTTGGACATTTTATTCAAGCCACAAAAGCCAGAAATTTTGGATCGGTATGATAGGAGAAATAAATCCCGAGTGGTAACCGGAATTTGGACAGAGTATTAATTCGATTGGACACTTCTTCTTTGCTCAACCATTGCCGCCCTGATGAACTTGGGGATGAATGAGAATATTTCAAGGATTTCCAACTCAAGACAGAAGAAGTGTTTTTGAGGAGATACAGCATCGTGGTCATTCAATTCTGTAATTTTGGGGTCGCTATACTCCACTTAGATGCAATTCTTAGCTACAATACTTCTCCGAATTCTCCCACCCGACATGGCCGTCCCGTTTACTCTACCAGAATGTTACCAAATGCATCCGATATTTCTCTTCTTGATGGTGCTTCAAAAACTTCGGGTTCGGTCGAGACACCCACTGCTAGCCTTTCTTCCATCATTTTTATCAAAACCTCTGGTACGCTCTCATCCGTAGCTCGGATAGTGAGTCGAACCATCTATCGCACAAATTAGTAACTATGCTGCAACAGCTATTGAGCAACCTTACCTGTGTAGTATAATTGGGCTCCAGCCTCAACAAGCATCCAAATTTCCCACCTTCTCCAGTGTGCAAAACCGTAGCTCCAACAAAATTCTTTTTATTTGGATCAACACCATCGAGAACACCCCATCTAAATCCCTCGACAGTTCTCCTTATGAATGAATCATTGATCTCACGATCTGTACCCCTCCCACCTTTGACACCAAACACTTTTTGTGCCTCACGAGGGGCACCACCAATTTGCTTCCATCTTTTGAAGAAATCTTCTGCAGTTAATTCCGCAGGATCCATAAATTTATGTATCGTCACAGGCAACTTTAAGGTAAGCGCTTGTAGTGCTCCAGCTAGATAACTAATGCGGATTGTAGGATTTTTGTCGAAAACCTTCCTAGCCTCGAACATGATCATTTGCTGACTCTGAGCACCTGGATTGATAGTGCTTTCGGGTAGACCCTTTACTTCCCACCCGAGATTCTCCTTCTCGGCCTCTTCTAAATCCAAGGTGGTAGTAAAAGAAGATATTGCGGTAGGGGTCTTGTTTGCAAAGTACAGAATA
>Ga0247734_1001440_pt1 | contig 18143 bp, 23 predicted proteins | sample UWRJL103311B2_FD_180933 | JGI IMG/M metagenome (GOLD analysis project Ga0247734, IMG submission 180933) | Plant litter microbial communities from Arlington Agricultural Research Station in Wisconsin, United States - UWRJ-L103-311B-2 | ecosystem: Environmental > Terrestrial > Plant litter >... | reverse complement strand
CTACTCTCATGCTTGGACCGTCTGCCACCACATCAGGCATGATAGTGGAGACAGTTCAAGAATCAAGAGTCATAATTGCTTCAATGTCCCATTCCACATCAGAACCCACGCTCTGAGCATCACCACATTCGAAGCTTTGAAGATCCTCCGTTGACAATTTCACAGTTCAAGTCTCAAGAGAGTTCAAGCTGTTCGGGACGACGTACTCCTGAGAGTAGCCATCATAAAATATATTTGACCCTCAGAACATACATGGCTACTAATCAGCGAGAAAGGCATAGTAAACGATCGGAAAAAGACGAGGCTCGATGCCAGGGAAGCAGAGCGCTTTTGAAATGGAGAAATCGAAGAAAGATGACAGCGAGAGCACGATGAAGCACCAAAGGAGGGGCACATGTTGGGTGAGCAACACAGTAATTATACATGGTGCGGAGGGATGGCGATGGAGAAATTGAAGGGGGATGAAAAAGAGACGAGAGGAAAGAAAAAAATATGTAAAACAAAGTGGAAGAATAAATCACGCGTCGAAAGAAGGCGCCTCAAGACCGTGCTGCAACAGCAACTGACGCATCGCCTGGTTGTGAGCCTCTAGCCTCTCAGCTCTCTCGCGCAGTGTCTTGTTCTCATCCTCCATCAACTGCGCATGCTCCAGTTTACGCTTCCGACTCTTACGAGCCGCCAACGTATTCTGACGACGCTTGTGAGCAATCTGTTCTGCCTCCGTTGCATCAGGTGGCAGATCAGCAAGCTCTTCGTCTTCTTCGACCTCGACTGGGGAGGCTTGGGCACGCTTCCGTTTTTTCTGGAATACCATCGGTACCTCCTTCCTCGACGTTGCCGAAGGAGTACGGTAAGTTCTGGGCTGAGTAGGCGCATCCATAGGAACGAGGTTGTCAGCCGTAATATTCTTCCTGGTCCCAGTAGGACCAGCGCTTCGTCGACGGGAAGAGGTAGAAGAAAGGGAAGGAGAAGGGGCATCAATTTGCGGAGACGGATATGCAACATCAACTTGAGAGGGGAGCTTAGCAGGCGCCGCAAAGTAGGGCTGAGTTACGATGGGCTGATCCGCTCCAATGTTGGGAAATGAGAAGTCGGGGAAGAGAGCCAACGACTGGTCCATAGGACTAGTGATGAAATCCCCACCATCGTCCGGAATGAGAGGCGTATTCAAATAATCTTCGAATGGCGAATCATCGAGAGGGGAGGTGTTGAAATCGTCATATGGAGTCAGGTAAGGCGTTTCAAATAGAGGCGAAGTTAAAAACTCCGCAGCTGGCGATGGAAGGGGAGCAGGGGGAGCCTTGAACTCTGGCGATTCTGAAAAGGTTGTCAGACAGAGCGTATGTGACAAAACGATAAATCTACCTAAGAGTTCGAGGACATAATTCTGGATCTCCATCGTCACTTGGTCTTGGTTTTGCTGCGTCGCAGCGGGGTCTTCTGGAGGTGCCATCACAGGATTAGAGTCCTTCTGGGCTAACATAGTACGATAATTTGTTTGTAGGGATTCGAGGTAAGCGAGAGGGTCGAAAAGATTCTGTTGACGAGACGGTGCTGTCGTCGGGGGAGCTGGTAATTTCTGTGGTAATCCTAAGGATGGAGCTAAGTTTTGCAACACATGTTGTGTGGTTGACGACCGAGGTCGGATATTGTTGGAAGTAGTTATCGGAACATTGTGGGAAGGGGAGTCGAAGAGGCTTGAAAGAAGACTTTCAAACGAGTTTGGGCGTGGTAAACCATGTTGTTGGCTTGGATCCGGAGACGAGTTGGTTGCGTTGGGGTACGCGTTTAAAGGCAGAGGGCGAACATCTTGACTATAAGTGAAGTGTTTAGCGGTGGAGGAAGGGTGAATCGCGACCGAGGTCGAAGTTATGCGTTGGTTGAACGAAGGCGGCACTGGCTCGCGCGGCCTGTTGCACCTGAAAAGATTGGTATCCGTGGTTAGCACATCATGTTCAATATCGTGAGGCAGGCGAGAGGGAAGGCGGTGCACACAGCGATGGGCACGAGCATAGGCAAGCGCTACATCCTCTGGATGGAATGCATGGGCGCTTTCTGTCCAAACGTGCTGGGACCCGACCGAAGTCCATGCAGGCGCCGATAGCAACATCGCTCGTAGTTACGACTAGTCGAAAATTTTCTCTCGGCACGGTTGACAACAGCGCCGAAGGCCAACACACGCAGCACACGAGTACAAGAACACCAAAATGAGAAACTCGACTCACGGATTGACTCAGAGAGCGCTCTGAGCTCTAAGGACTGGCGCCTCGGGGGTAGGCAGCCAGTAAAGGTGGGGAGGTGGTGGTAGGAGGACAAGAGGGACGAGTCACAGCCCTTCCAATAACTAAGGGCCAATCGATGGCTATCAAATTCTGCGGTTCCGCGACACCGCCACACATGTTCCGACGTCCCGCCCCTTCCGACCATTTTCCATTTAGCTTTTAATTTTGCATTTGTACAAGTGTTTATTTAAGTGTCTAATTTAAACCACCATGGTCCAAAAGACTCAAGCAGACGGTGCGCCTGCAACCATCGCCCCTTGTCAATGCATTCGTGTTGAGATATCAGTAATATAGGGCCATCTCAGGCAGAACAACTTCTGAGGGTGACTTCTGGCATCGCTGCAGAGTTGATCAAAGCCCACGATGCAAAGCAAACCGTCTCTTTGAACGAAGTACGCGCCAGAGTCAGCAAGAAGTTTGCTTTCGGAGGACATCCACGGCTTGTAGACATTATCAGCGCAATTCCAGATGAATACAAGAAGGCTCTCCTGCCAAAACTCAAAGCTCGACCTATACGGACAGCGAGCGGCGTGCGTTGTCTTCTATCCCTTGCTCAAACATCGTCTGACATCTTGTTCAGATTGCTGTGGTAGCAGTAATGTGCAAACCTCATAGATGTCCTCACATCGCAATGACAGGGAACATTTGCGTGTGAGCAGCCATGGAAATCTTGTGTCCCTAATAAGATCTCATGTTTACTTGTACTTGTCAGGTATTGCCCAGGTGGACCAGACTCAGATTTCGATTATAGCACCCAAAGTTATACTGGATATGAACCGACCAGTATGCGAGCAATAAGAGCACGTTATGACCCTTATGAACAGACACGAGGCCGTGTGGAACAGTTAAAGAGCCTGGGGCATAGTGTTGACAAAGTGTGTTGCTTCGAAGCTGCCTTTATCGTGCACAATTGCTCACTACAACTTCTTCAGGTCGAGTTCATCATTATGGGTGGGACGTTCATGAGCATGTCAGAAGAATATCGTCACAAATTCATCGCTCAACTTCATAATGCTCTCTCTGGTTTCACTGGAACAGACGTCGACGAGGCTGTCAAATTCTCTGAACAGAGCAAATCAAAAGCTATCGGTATCACCATCGAAACACGACCTGATTACTGCTTGAGACCCCATCTCAGCCAAATGCTACGATATGGGTGCACTCGTCTCGAAATCGGTGTCCAGTCTGTGTACGAAGACGTTGCACGAGATACGAACCGTGGTCACACCGTCCGCGCTGTCTCTGAATCCTTCCACCTTGCAAAGGACGCTGGATTTAAGGTGGTGGCACATATGATGCCAGATCTTCCGAACGTTGGATTGGAACGGGACCTCGAACAGTTCAAGGAGTATTTCGAGAACCCAGCGTTCCGAAGCGATGGCCTGAAGATCTATCCTACTCTGGTGATCAGAGGCACGGGGCTATATGAATTATGGCGGACAGGAAGATACAAAAACTATACTCCTAATGTATTGGTGGACGTTGTGGCGAGAATATTGGCATTGGTACCTCCATGGACAAGAGTCTACCGTGTGCAGAGGTAAGCTTTCTTCAGCATGTTGGGTTACCAAGAGGAATGACCAAATGTGCCCAGAGATATTCCTTTGCCACTAGTAACGAGTGGTAGCGAAAACTCTGGCAATCTACGAGAGCTAGCCCTCAATCGCATGAAGGATTTCGGAGCTGAATGCCGAGATGTGCGATATCGGGAAGTTGGTGTATGTATACCACTTCACTACCCTTCTGTTCATTGACTAAATGACTGCGTACAGATTCATGAAATACACCACAAAGTTCGTCCTGAATCTGTAGAGTTGCTACGGAGAGACTACACTGCGAATGGGGGCTGGGAAACTTTCCTCTCTTACGAAGACCCGGAACGCGACATTCTAGTCGGTCTTCTTCGGCTGCGCAAGTGCTCTGAGGAGGGAACTTTCAGACCTGAACTTGTCCGCAACCCTGATGAAGATGGCGGTTGCAGCATCATTCGTGAGCTGCACGTCTACGGCACCGCTGTGCCTGTGCACGGCCGGGATCCCACAAAATTCCAGCATCAAGGGTTTGGAACGTTGCTGATGGAGGAGGCAGAGCGGATTGCTAGAGAAGAGCATGGCAGCGTCAAGCTTGCTGTCATCTCTGGTGTTGGAACTAGAGATTATTACAGGAAGCTTGGCTATGAACTAGATGGGCCATACATGAGTAAATCGCTGTACTGATTACACTGTATCTCGTTCTGTACTTACTAATTACACTGTATTACCATGATGTCTATTCTGCGCCAGGAAGAACCATGGTGTGAAAGTTTGGGAACACTAACTCGTCTTCCACGGTCTTGCGTACCACGTCCTGTATGAACCTCTCTACTCGCGTAACATTTTTCAGAACGTGCTTGTCCGCTTGTCCAATCTCGCTTTCAATGAAGATGGATGGCAGGAGGCGCTGTCCGATGGGCAGAGGCTTGGAAGATTGACGAGAGATAGGTAGAGGGGGTATCGCATCTGCAATGTCCGGCGTGCCATTCGCAGGCGACTCGCGTTTGGAGCGGTCGCCTGCAGGACCGTAAGGGTCCAGTTCATCTAAAATACAGAGGTGAATTCTCTTTCGTTGGCCCTCATATGCAACAGCCACCTCTCCACTAAAGATGAGCCCCGTTACGCACAGCTTGATGGGCAAGGACATGAACATGGGTGAAGGATAGTTAATGAGAAGGGAAGTAGTCAAGGTGATTCGAATGTTGGACTGCCAGTTGATATGTAAGTGTGTCTGCAAGTTGGGATGTTGACCCTGCTGCTGGGGCACGGGAGGCGGGCGCGGGGGTCCTGAAGGGCGGCGAGGGGGACTGGGGGTAGACATGGGTGTAGTCGTGAATTTGGGCGAATTGCCCATCACAGGCGTTGCCCATGGTCTCTGTCGGAAGTCTGGTAGACCTGGTGTGCCGCCAGATCCATTCCAAATATCCATATGAGATGCCATATTGGGAACAGACGAGAACATGTCGCCGTAGCGAGAAGGATGGCCAAAGCCCTCGTCTCGACGTGTAGCTTGCCGAGAAACCCATTCATATCCTTCTTCGTCATCTTTTGCGACCTCATCCTGCTCGTCTTCATCATCCTCGAGAAAGTCGCGGTAAATGTCGCAGAGATCCACAAGCTCAACGTCTGGCGCAGCGGATCCAAAGTCTAGAGAGGTGACTTCGACTGGGCCAATGAATGATGGACGAGTTGTAGTCAACAATTGCTTGTTAAGAAGGTCTACGAGCGTATTAGCCAGTATATCATCAAGCTTCCACCAGTCAAGGTCGATGGACATGGCAGCGGAATTTCTAAAGTGAAAGAGCAGAAGAGAAAGGGTAATTCCACGTGACGTAACGATACTGGTAACATTGACTGAGCAGCGAGGACTCCGAGTTCTCAGCTCACTGACATGTCTTCTGTAGTATGTAACACAATACTAGACCACCTGAAGCAAATCTCACGCCTAGTTGTTGCTTGCTCGCGAGCGGTATATATTTATGATATGAAGTGAAACAATATGAGTGTAGGCTCCTAAGTATGCAATGCAGTGGGTTTCATCACCATTCTAATGCTCTTCTCCGTTTGGGTCTTTTCGCCATATCCTCCATGGTCTTACGAAGTTGATATACTTCGAATACCCAGTCGACTTCACGTCGCAGAGTTTCAGCCTCATCGTACATTTCCTGTTCTTGGTCTGCCGATAGCAAGGCAACGGATTTCCGCCTCCCTTTCCGCCATAACAAGATTTGTCCAATCGCAACGGGGAGTAATATATCCAGGCAATACTGACGGGGGAGGTTGTCAACATCTAGACACAAGAACAATAAGACACGTACGGAGCTCTTTTCTCTGACACTCAGATGTTCGTATTCATCGCAACCGGCTTGCGGAGGAGGCTGCACGTAGGGCGCCTGACTTAATACCTGAGAAGAAGCGGGCGGAACTTCAAACGTTGATTCTGATTCTGAAAGAGCGGTTAGAGGAGAGGCAAATCCAGCTGAAAGCGGTGGCCGAGAGTCAGAGATGACTTCCGATATAATTACAGGCGTCGTCTGGAGTATCCAATTGTTAACAGACGTCCAAGCATGGAAGGTAATGAGCTTACGGTTGCAATAGTCATAATCGTGTCCGTGTCAATAAAGAGTGTGGGTTTCAGGGCATTGTTCTTGCCAGACAATGTCGGAGGTACAGTCAAACTTATAGCTTCAATATTTGGGGGGACTTCTTCCGCAGTACTCTGAATGGAACTTTCGGACGATCGCTGCTGCAGAGTATTCAACATGGGATTATACGGATTCAGTAAAAACACTCCGACCTTGTTCTCCTCGATCTGTGGTTCGACCAGTGCGGCTAGGTCCCTCAAGCACCAGTATTTCAGATGGGCAGAAATTTCATCCGCCTCTCTCGGAGCCATTAAACCTTTGGGAGCAGCGTCTTTCCATAACCCATCACGCGATTGTCCTCCCCTCATGAACCGCTCATGCCTCGGTAGCACAGGGCTATACCTGCCATTCAGTATCGCCCGAAGCACAGGTTTCACGTATGCAAGTTGTTCGTGGGGCGACAGATTTGAGAAGTCTTCGGAAGATGGAGGAGGTTCTATCGGCACAGGGCTGGCTGAGCGAGACCGTATGACCAAGTCCTCCTCGTCTATCGTGTCTACAATATAATCGCTGTAAGCTTTCCCCATCTAGCAAAAATATCAGCATTGACTCGTGTTATAAGGCAACGGGCGCAACTCGCCTTGCAGGAAGCAAAACCTTCGTTGTCTGGAGCGAAGAACCACTCTCGAGGGATTTGCTTTGTGGTTGTGTCCAAGTACTCGACTAAGTATTTTCCCTTGGAAAACCCTTCTCTGGTTTTGAATTCCAAAAGTTTTGCCGGCCAATAGTCTGTGTTTGCGCTTGGCTTCTCCCTCGCGAGAACCAGTTCTCCAGGAATTTGCAAGGAATCATCAGGTTCCGGCTCGATCCATTCTTTGACAGTTTTGGCGTCTATAAACAAGTCCCCGAAATCAGCGTCATCTTCTGACATCTCAGCATGTTTCCTGGGACGGTCGAGGGCAGATCCAGTAAAGGCGAAGTCGGGGTCAGGCAGATCTGAGTCTTCCTCCTCCTCCTTATCAGCTAACAGGTGGCGACAAGCTTTAAACCACGTCGCGTTAAGCTCCGTGTAGTCATATTTGACGCGTTTGCGAGGAGAAGAATCTGAGCTGATGGCAGAGTCAGTGCCTCGCCAGAAAAGAGGCTCAGAACGAGTCGAGAATGATTGTATGTTCTCCCTACATGGATTGCACGAAAGAGAGGAGTGAGGAGCTTCATATAGTTTGAGAGAGATCAGAGATCGAGAACGGCTGATAACCTGAGAGCAAATAAACGCGGTTAGCCTTGTATAGCAATCAAAGGTGAGGGAGAACGTACTTTTGCAGGCCACCAGAGGAATTCATCTGCACCAGATACCAGGTCTCTGGGGTGATACACCTTCGATAGCCCAGTATTCACTAGGACAAACACATATTTCCCAAACTCCGGAATAGTGTCATTATTGTCAGCAGCCGAGGAAGTGGAGAGCTGGGTAGAGGGAGGGAACGAAGCGGCATCGTCGTCCAGTATCTCAATATCACTATCTTCAAACGATACTGCGGCTGCTTGCGAAGCAGTTTTCCTTGATGCGCTGGGTCTGGATACAGGAGGAGCTGGACGTTTCTGGTCTGGCTTGCTCATGCTGGCCTGCTTCAAGCTTAGACGACGCTTTCCTTTTTTCGCTGGAGGCTCTGTTTCCTCTTCCGACGATGTCTCCTGATCCATCTGCACAGAAATATTTCCAGCGGCGCGTTGGGCAGCACCACGGCTTGACCTGTAGCTCATTGGGTGACGAAGAATGTGTTACGCTGTGTCTTAATGAGCTGATAATTGGGAAAGCTCCTCCTTGGTACACCACAGCGAGAACGTCCGCTATAACAATGCAGCGTTGTCAACCCCGGATACTCGTCGGTGTAGAGTGGAAGTAGTCACGGAACGCGTGACGTGTCTGTCACGCGACTGTTACCTCTAACTGAAGTCTGAAACTGCCGCCCGGGCCCCAGATTATAGATAAAGTAGCTCCAAGTGCTCTTGCCTCTTAGCCTCCATGTATCCTTCCCATGCCTTATTCCCTTCCCCAACCTCGTTGGCCACCTCTGGATTCTCCGCATATTTTCTGGCACTATTATGCTCCTATTTATAGCGTCGTAATTTAGGAGGTCGAGGCGCATGTTCCGCGCGCCCTGTTCCTGAGGAAATTGAGCAATATAAGAGGGCCACGACCGCCTTGTTCACCAACATCCTCCTTGTCTCTCTTTGACCCCTATGGCCTTCCGTCAATACGCCCTTGTTCAGCTAGTCTTGGTTGCTGGTATGTTTCGCTCCTGTAATGCTCACAGTGTTGCTGCCATACTGAAATGGTTTCACTTGCCAGGTGCGCTGGCGCAAGCACAGACCACACTCTTCCTCCCAGGTTTTGATCCCCAGCCTCTCAGTGTGGATGTTGCTGGTGTTGATGCGCAAGGCCGTACAACCTACATATTGCAAACTGGCGCTTTAACAGACACAAACCAGGATTATGGCTTCATCGGCACAGGTTCGCTTGAGACATTTGTATTACCGGATTGCTGATTCTAATTCACTTTTTCAGGTACTCTTGTCGAGGGCTCTGACTACGCGTCTTTCACCTACGACAACGCTGGCGTTACGCTGGGCTATGACTGCAGCATCTCCGGAGCAACCGCAGTATGTTCTGCTGATGGCCAGGTTGAGACCATGGCCGTAGAGGGTCTTGTAATGCAAGTTGGTACTACCGCTACCGGTGGCGCCCCCGCGAGCTCCCCGACAGGGAATGCGAGCCCCTCTAGCGAATCGTCCAAGACAGGCTCATCTGCAAGCCCAACCCCGTCTAATGACAAGGACTACGCTATCAATAACTCACCCGCATGGGGTCTTGGAGCCCTGGTCTCGTCCATCTTCCTCTTCGTTAGCTGCATCTAGGCTCTCGTCAACATGCGCTTTCAAGCTTTGCTAGCCGTTGGGTCTTTAGTTTACTTGCATGCATTCTTTCTTTACTACTACAATACAATCCTTGCTTGATCCGTTACTCTCACCGCACTGCCTCGTTGCCTGTCTTGTGGTGTGAGCTTTCCTTATGGGCCGCTATGTCCAACTGGGGTCTCTGTTGCTCGGGCGGCATCCGCTGTCGGCGACATTCCTTCGCTGTGCACATCGATGGGCGCGATTACTGCCTCATTGCCGTTAACGTCGACACCTGTACCCTATGGAAACGGGTGCTGCCGACACTTTCATTAAACGGCAACTCGCTGTGGTCCTGACTCCATCTGCTTGGATCTGCCTCGCGTTATACACGTTGTGATGATATGAGCTGGTGATCAAACCTTTGTGACGCTTCATCTCATCTCGCTTTCATCTTGCACTTGCATTCCCTCTCTTCTCTTCTCTTCCCTTTTTCACGTCGAGTATTGGCTAAAGCTGACCTGACCTAATTCAAAGGTGCAGTGATACCCTCTTCCACAAGACCTGGACACAGGCTAGGTTCAACGGACCACATACCGCATAAAAGGACACTCAACATTGGTTGTTCGTTGCCTTTTTCTCACTCACTTCTAAATCACCCTTTACGGCGACCATGACGGAATACAGCACATCCTCTGAGGCCTACCACACTTACCACACCGCTCGTGATCGTACCAACCGCTGGCTTGAAGAGCTTGATGGCGTTCAATTTCATTCACCCGGCGTATCTCCTCTCCGCTTATATAACGAGTCAGAATCAGGCGAAGAGAATAAAAGGTCCTCCTTGACCACCATTGAGAGTTCCCACTCTATCCCTCCTCGCCTATACCTTCGATACGGAGACGGTCGTCCCAAAGAACCCATCCCTCTCATGTATAACAGCACACAAAAACATGCTCCTTCCAAGCAGCATTCACGTCCCAGTGACATAGCTCCTCATCATCATCATCACTCTTCTTCAAAACCTCACTATAGCCGACGCGTCACTGACGAAGAGCTATACGAGCCAGAGCTCATCCGCGTCTTACCTTCTCACAGTGGGAGTATGTCGCGGTCCACCCAGCACACTCGGTCCAAGTCGCTGCCGAGAGATGCATACGGTGAAAGCAACCCTGTTTTTTCGCATGGTGTCCCACCACCGCTTCCTGCCCAGCGCATCATTTCGCAACCAATTTACCCACCCCATAACTCAACTCCCCAACGCATCTCCCCACGCTCTTCGTCTCAAGCGCAACAGGGACCAGCGTCCCGAGGACGAAACCCTCCCTCCATCGTCTACGCGCCCTCGGGCCACAGTGCTCGCCAACCCCGCTACCAACCACCTCTAATCTACTCTCACCCTCCAACTGTCGGTCCAAACGGGGTAGTCTACAGTCATTCTGCTCCCTCCAAGCAACAAACAACCCCTTCCGTTACTACACGTGGACCGCCACCTCCTCACTCTTCTCGAGACGGGGAACGAAGGCCAAGGTCAAAGAGCGAGACTAGAAGCAAAGGTGGAGCAAAGAGCTTTGACGAACCTCGCTCAAGGTCCAGGTCTCGTGGAGGTGTCTACGCTGAGGGCAGTACTCCAACAGCATCTACTCCGTCATTGGCAAGTGACAACAGCGGCAGCACTTACTATGTGCTTCCGACGGGAAAACAGAAGATTCATGTTATTGTGAGTGTTAATCCTTTCGCAACACGCTAGTTTTCCTCTTCTCGAGGATCTGATCCATAGCCGATCGACCTCGTCTTGCATCGTGTTTTCATAGTTCTAACAACTGTTGTGCACACAGCGTACTCCGGATGTATCGTTCCATGAAAGTACCGGCCATCTGCCGTCTAACCATCGCAGCATGGCCACTTCTAAGACTGGCAGCAGCAAACGATCGTTCTTCCAGCGTCTTAACCCATTCAGTGGCAAGCCTTCTTACCCTGACCCTGACCATCACCCTGAACAAATTGCGTCGAACAAGCGGGCTATGTTATATCGCAACCGTCGGCATTCGACAGGCATGGCAGGTAGAAATGGCATACCGGTGCGGTAGCATTCATCTCTTTTACTTACACTCTCTCTTTCTCTATCCCCGCCACATTTACTTTCTTATCACCAAGGCCTGCCTTCTGGACAGTCATTTTGCCTAACCACCTTCCTTAACTTCCGTTTCCTTTTGTTGTTCTTACGTGTTGATGACTGTACTTAGAGGCATGAGGCCACCCTGTAGCTGATATCTTGACATTAATTGAACTCTACTACTTTTGGTTCTCCGTGATACTTAAGGTCACACTCCGAGGAACAATCTCGAGCCTTTTTCAGCATCCCCCAGTCCCCAAATATCCGTCCAAGACGAACTTGATGACTGGTGACTACTGCACGAGGGTCGGACGTCAAAGGGTCAGCAAGTAGTCAAGTGAGCAACCCGCCAATGGAAAGTGGTAGACGCATCGCAATCGGATCCGGCGGATTTCAGACGTTTATACACATTTACAACGAAGCAGTGCTCATTGCGCACTTCAACAATAACTGCGCTCAACATGGTGTCAGATGTTGAAAATATTTGGATGAACCCCAGTGGGAGCGTAAGAATAAATATATAAAACACTTTTGGATAGTTATGGCCGAGACCGTAGCCTGAGCGAATCTAGTCTTATACAGTCAACTCTGTCATAACCCATCTAGGCCAAAACTCGGTATGGGTTATCAAAGAGACGCAATTATCTCCATGTCCGCCTCTCCTATCCACTTCAGTTTTTTTGGAAACTAGACTGCCATGTCGCCGGTAGATATTCCGGGGATAAAAATAAACAAGAGATGCAACGCGAGCAGAATATCAGTCCCATCAAGTATGGGTTATGGATTATGGGTTATGACAGAGTTGACTGTACAAGCTATGATCTCGAAAGAAGTCACATAACATAGTGGGAAAGACCTCATGATTAGGCTTGAGGCTTGCTGCGTGGATAGTTAGGCCCCTTCAAATCTTATGGCTTAGGGTCCTTCCGCACAGCCTAGGAATATTCCTTCGAAGCCTCGTGCTGATTGTAGGATAGGATCCAATCGAGATGCCACATTTTGATATGCTTGGGGTTGAGGAAGGTTGACTGTCGCTGTAGCAGGAAGTGATCTTCTCGGAACGCTTATGGGTACCGCTTCTTACAAGCCATCATTAAGGTAGCTATTGCACTAGTACTGAGGCTTGAATACATTTGGCTATTGAATCATGGCCATACACTTTGCACAACAGGCTTGCTCACATGTCAATACCACATGAAGCTTACGCGAAGCTTCTCGACTTTCCCTAGTTTCTAGCGATCTGACCACCTGCAAGGCTCATCTGTCATTACACTGGAACAACATTAAGACATGCTATCATCCTGTCCAAGACGCGAAACCAAACCTATCTGGCGAGATTTGGAAGGGCAATGCATTGTTAATTAACTATCGTACCTGGGAAAAGTCTGAAGCGCGAGAGAGCGTCGATCTTGGTCTTTAACTCGTTACACATTATAATCCGAACATTCGCCAAGAAATTCCCTCCCATTAAAACTAGCCATCCCTTGGTGGCCTCCGCTCTCGATGTAGTGTTGGGGGCTCAATGAACTACCGTGATGGGGTGTAGGCAATTACTTTGACACATAAGTGAAGGCGAGCGCGACAGTGGCGTGGGAATAACACGGCTACGCGTTCTGCTCTGGATTACGTGCAGTATCACTAGAGCTAAACTTGCTACATATAGTCTGAGATCACACAGACGTAAAGATTGCAGGCTATGAGGCATGAATAACCGGAAGATTTAGCAATTCTACAAAGTTTGTGTTACGCTCTCTTCCTCCGCGTACTTTTCGATCCATCCCTTAATTCCTCCCGCGAGGACGACTGCTCGACTAGTGACTGGTGTGATCCCTGCGTTATCCAAAGCATCTTGATACCATCCTGCAGCTCTGGGTCCTCTTCCATTTGAGCTCACGCAATGAAAAACGACCATCTTGTACTGCGACAACAATGGAACGAGGCCAGGGAGCGTTGGATAGAACGAGTGCGCCGGAAGGTTAATCGCTCCTTTGATAAATGATCCCTGCCGTACAAAGAACTTTCAGTATCATGTGGCGATATCATACATGACGCTTTACCTCAAAGTCTGTGCGACGTACGTCTACCACGAGGACAGCATTATGGGAAGTGCCCGAGTCTACCAGTAGAGAGTGCAGTTCCTCAGCAGATACTCTTTCTGGCTCCGAAATTGGTGCAGGGAAAGCACTGTGCCAGGGCTTCTCAAGTGTAGGGTCTGACATTGTTCACTCGGGAGAGGTGGAAGATCGTACCAAATCCTCAAGTCCCTCTGGTACCGGTACTAGTAGTGGTTCGCTGCATCATGTTGATCACCTGACGAAGACTGGCTAGCCAATCAGATTTGCTCAGTGACCTCTCAGTGACATGCTCTGACAATCGGCTAGATACTTAAACAGCGACAAGCAGCACTTGAGGGAAGGCAGACAAGAATGGCTTCTGATACCTACACACACGTTTCTAACCACTATACCAATGTCGCATCGGAGCAGACCGGTTCTCAAGCTGATCAAGTAGCCAGAGCATTCGGTTACACTCTAGAACAGCTCGCAGCTATCCCACTTGAGGCCAACCTAGGCCTCTCCTGTGGAAACCCCACTGCCGTAGCTAATCTCCGCGAGGTACGCCGTGGATCCTCGTTCCAAACTATGCATTTGCCGACTAACCACACTAACAGGGAGAAACCGTGGTTGACTTGGGTTCTGGTGCTGGCCTCGATGTCTTTTTGGCTTCCAAACAAGTTGGCATTACCGGTAGATGCATTGGAATAGATATGAACGACGCTATGCTCGCTCGTGCACAGTCTGGTGCAGATAAGAGAGGATACAACAACGTCGAATTTGTATGCCGTGTTGCTGAAATCTTGAGGCGCATGTTATGATCGCTGATCGGTTTGCTAGGTCAAGGGGCTCATCACTGCCATACCGCTGCCAAATGCTACCGCAGATATCGTTATCTCGAACTGCGTTATTAACTTGGTGCCAGAAGAGGAGAAGTATCTGGTGTTTCAAGAGGCTCTTCGAATCTTGAAGCCGGGTGGTCGGATGGCAGTGTCTGACATCTTGCTGGAGCACGAGCTGCCAATGAAGGTTAAGGAGGACATGGAGGCGTATGTGGATTGCATTGCTGGTGCTAGTATGAAAGATTTGTACCAGCGCTGGATGTCCCAAGCCGGATTTCAAGGTAAGAATGGAGTTCAGCGTGGGGAAGATGATATCGGACTGAAAGATCTGTGAACAGAGGAATTATTCGTGAAAACAGGGAAGGATTTGAACATCTATAAAGAGTCCGTGAATGAGAGAGGTGAACACCTTCCGTCTTACTAATGTCAAAAGCTTATTTTGTAGAAGGTTGTTGCGGTGGAAAGCCGAGCGCTATCTCGACCACGACGAAAGACATAGATTTAAACGCATATGTTGCGTCTTACGAGATCTATGCTGTAAAGGCAAAGTAAATGGAATGGCATATCTCTCGTAAAATAGAAGGAATATAACACACTTCATTCCTGGAGTAACCTAGAAGCCACTGAGAATAGCATCTCGTTATCTACTGCACAGCCCTCTGAGGAGTCCGCCAATGCTTTAAAACCGTTCCAGAGCCCGAATAATGCTATTTCGAATAGATCCATTTTTACAGAACGGCGTTCGTTGATATCACTGAGAAAGCGAAACGCCAGCCGGCACGGTGTCGATGATACAGTATCACTGTGGGACGCGGTTAGGAACTGTGGGAGCATTGCCACCGACGTCGGGGGTAGGTTGAGTAAAGGGGGAAGTGGCTCAGCGATTGAGCAACAAATGGATGGTAATGAGTCGGCGGATATAGATTGATCAATGGGAATGGGCTCAGCCACTATAGGCTGGAATTCTGACCACTCAGGGAAGTCTGTGAAGTCGAAGGAGGGAGTTAATGGTGCCACAACACTTAGGAGCGAATGCGAGTCCGCGGCCTGTCCTTGTTGAGTCGTGCAGTTGGAACCATTTGCGCAGGGGCCACTACACGACTGAGATTCGGCTGGAGGCACGAGGGTCGACTGTGAGATACCATGTTGTTGCAGTAGTACACGTAAAGCATCGTTTTCTTCCCGAAGCCTACGATTCTCCTCGTTTACTGCCCTTGCAGAAGCCTGGAGCTCGACATTGCGCTGACAAATTGTCCTCAGTGATTTGAGAATTATGTGTGGGATTTCCTGAAGCTAACCTGCGCTCCTTCTTTCTTGTAGGCTTCGATCTGACTTTCAAGAGACGCGATATATTCACGCTTTCGCTCCCTAGATTTCCGTTGATTCTCCCTGACCCTGGCAGCTTGGTCGGTGGACTTCATGGTGGTTACAATTCACATTAGCTTGGATGCCGGTGTGCCGAATTCTGCTGATAATCACTGTCGCCGCTTGAACCTCTCTCTTGAGAGAACGTCTATTTGCAATTCATGGGGGATGTCCTCCGTGCACGCGCTCATGCAAACTCTAATGCACGGGAGTGTTATCTTTTGCTACTCCTATCTGCTACGTATGGAGCGCAGCAACCGCAGAGTACTCTATTCTCACACCCGCAATATATGCGAATCAGAAAGAACTTTCCTTCCCTTGCCTTTAGTGCCCTCTAGAAGGAAACTCATTCGCAGTGAGGCAGATAGGCGATGATATCAGTCGGTATGGCCGTGTTGTTATATCGGGATCTTTCTCTCCTTCACGAAGGCACAGAACTCGCGCCCTGTATATACCGGCAGGAATATATCCCTGAACTCCGTTACATCTTTCAATCTAAGCGGATAGCAATCATTGAGCACCTATTCAAGGGAAGCATTCTGAGACAAAACGTACACTGTTTCATGAATCACGAAGTCCACCTTACGCAGAACGTGTCCAAGTGTCAAATACATTTCAGCCCAGGCCAACCTGAATAGAAAGAAGAATGGTCAGAATCTTATCACCAAGCAGTCGTGAAATTCCACGCGACTGACTGTTTTCCAGCACAAGCTCTGGTTCCCCTCGAGAATGCACACAACCATTGGTCGAGAGCCTCTTCGGAATCAAGCCATCGCTCTGGTCTGAAGATATCAGGGTCGGTAAACACTTTCTCGCTGCGATGGACAAAAGTGGTTGACATAGACACGGCAGTCTGCACTTTCTTTGAGCCAAAGAAGCTTGCGATATCTCATCGACAATCTCAGACCTACCTTCGCAGGTATATGGAATCCAGCAATAACGACGTCTTGTTGGGAAATTCTTGGCAAAGGGCTCTCGATGTTGGGGCCATATCGCAGAACTTCCTTGATAAATGCCGTCTGGGGAGCTGAGATGAGAAGCGGAAGGTCAATAGTGGGAGAATATGACATACAAGGTAAGGCAAGCGCTCGATGGTTCTAAGCGGGATGTTCCCCTCCTCGTTATTCCAGGCTTGGTCTATCTCGGTCCGAAGCTTTTCAAGTATATCGGCATTATTGAAAGCGTGGAAGACTGCTGTATACAGACTGTTTCCAACAGTATCTGAGCCAGCTGCGACAAACAATTTACTCTATAAACATATTTTCAGTACTGGAACAGAAATTCGTATCAAGAAAGTGGTAAATATTTACCTCTTCGATAATAGACTGATTCGACAACGGTTGCTCGTGTTTATCTCCTGTAGAGCCCCGACCAATGGTCAAAAGACGACGAAAAATGAGCTGATGGTCAACATCCTGCAGTTTTCCTTCATTTCCTGCCTCCTGTGCATTTACAAACTGGTCGATTTGATCTTGCATCGACCGGTTTAATCCTGTAACAGCCTGTACACCTTCATTCGTTCGCTCCAAAATCCACTCAGGCAAGCTTGTGGCCATAATGTGAAGTATAGGGAACCATTTGAACCACCATTGAAGCGATATAAATTGTTCAACACTGACAAGCACTGGATGATGGAAATCGAGCTTATCCAATGGATCGGAAGAGCCGGCTGGATAAGAAAGACAGCCCAGTGACCAACCAAAGCAATATGCCATGATTACATCTAGAGCTAGCGCTCTAAATGCGAATCGCAAGTTGAGAGGGTGACTCCTCGTGATAGGGTTTCGCACGATGCTCAGCAATCGCTCCACCAACTCATCTACCTATGTTGTTATGTGAGCTTTGAGAGCGAGCGGAGAGATCGAAGAAAGAAGTCCCTTTGGCTGGATAACCTTTGGGCTGAAATCGTTGACCGCTTTCGATTGAAAGAACGGACTAATAATTTCTCTCCGTTGTTTATGCTGCACAGGGTCTATGGAACCAAACGTGGAATTATCCAGAGTGAATGTTGCGTAGAAATGGGGGTCTTTTATGAATATAGTGCCAGTGCGATATATGTCGTGATACGCTTCCGGTTCGCTAAAGTGCAGCTATTACCAAATACGCGACAGTTGAGCTATCGATCGAAACCGGGAAAGGTCTACACGCACGTAGTTAGGCCCATACCGAACAACAGGGCCTTCAAGATGCCGGTCAGCATGATCGCGATAAGCATAGGTCAGTAAAGCACACCATATATTGCGTGAAGCTCCTTTAATTTGTCTAAGAATTGACCACCTCGGTAGACGTCGTAGTAAACTTGGTATAACGAAGTCACAGCGGCAAGTTTGGGCCCGGGGAAGGATGAAAGGGGATGAAAAAGCAGACGATACACGAGGAGAGAGACGGTCCCTCCAGCGACGAGAGTCAGGCAAGCAAGCGTAAGGGTTAATGTCATGGATGCTGTTGTCAAGAGTGGGCAGTGGGTTT
>Ga0247734_1001439_pt1 | contig 18174 bp, 20 predicted proteins | sample UWRJL103311B2_FD_180933 | JGI IMG/M metagenome (GOLD analysis project Ga0247734, IMG submission 180933) | Plant litter microbial communities from Arlington Agricultural Research Station in Wisconsin, United States - UWRJ-L103-311B-2 | ecosystem: Environmental > Terrestrial > Plant litter >... | reverse complement strand
GGTGGCATATCTGTCTGTCATTATTAGGGAGGAGCGAAATTCTTTTTGGAACGCCTTGATTTCATTTGCCTCCCCTTAGCTGTGTTTGCTAAATCCTTTTGTAACAACAAACGTTGAGCGCCTAGCTTGAATTCATGCTGAAGTCGCAAGATTTGTTCGATAATGTAATCCTAAGGGAAGCGAAGGGAAGCGATCACCTTAACTGCTTCTGGTTCAGTCATTACTCATAAGATATTATATGGCACATATGATTGCAAAAGCCATATACGATCAATACTGCAATTTGTATTCTTATGAATTAATAAGCGGATCTTGCGAAACGCGGGGAAAGCTTACTTCGCTAAAAATGACATGCTAACCCTACAAAATGAGGCCATCAATAACAATCCATCCTAGCGTAAAGAACATTATTTGTACTCCCAAACAACGAATGTGGCTTCGCACGAATGTAATCTTTACTTGTACCAATTGACCACAATGTCATTCCGCAGTAGAGCTCCAGCAGCCTTGGCCACTCTTAGGTTAACAGCCTCAAGACCGAAAAGCTCCGTATCTCTACGCCAGTTAAGATGCCAGTCTACAGATAAGGGACCTGTTCCCAATCCCAAAGGGAGGGCATCATTTCAGGGGCAATTGTATGAAAGCACGGGTGCGCGGTTGGTGAAAGAGCGCGCAGAACGAGCAAGATTTGCGGCTCAGAGACCAGAAGGTGTTGCTGCGAGGAACTGGTCGATAACGTTCGGTACATATACATACTACTCTGCCCTAAAACTTCTTCACAGCTAACAAATTATAAGCACTTGTCTTTGTCGGGATTGGGGGATACTGGCTGGGACGTCATGGAGTCGACCGACCTACCAATAGCTCTACCCTACCACTGGAGAATACAAAACCTCCTAAACACAATATATCTGGTTCAAATATGGAGGCAGCATGGGCGGATTTTGTGGCAATCGTGGGCAAGGAAAATGTATCAACGTTGGATACGGATAGGGAGCACCATGCTGGCAGTGACTGGAGCAGCCACCGAATGAAGGAGGGTGAGATACCCTTCATGGTCGTGTTTCCCACTAGCACCGAGGAGGTGAGCAGCATAATGAAGATATGTCACCAACGTAAAATACCTGTTACGGCATACTCTGGAGGTACAAGTCTCGAAGGGCATTTTGCTGCTACAAGGGGAGGGATATGTATAGATTTTGGGCGGATGGGGAAGATTCTCAAGCTGAACAAGGAAGACATGGATGTGGTTGTACAGCCTGCTGTGGGTTGGGAGTTACTCAATGAGGAACTGGCTAAAGACAACCTGTTTTTCCCTCCAGACCCGGGGCCAGGTGCGATGATTGGAGGAATGGTCGGGACAGGCTGCAGTGGCACAAATTCATATCGATACGGTACTATGCGAGAATGGGTATTAAGCTTGACTGTGGTACTAGCCGATGGTACGGTGATCAAAACGAGGCAGAGACCCAGAAAGAGCAGTGCTGGATATGATCTCACAAAAATGTTTATTGGATCTGAAGGCACACTTGGATTGGTGACGGAAGCAACCTTGAAGGTCACAACCAAGCCAATAAGTACTTCCGTCGCAGTGGCAAGCTTTGGGACTGTTCGTCAAGCAGCAGACTGCGTAGCCCGTGTTGTGGGTGCTGGTGTGCCCATCGCTGCCATTGAAATCCTAGACGACGTGCAAATGCTGTGCATCAACAAGGCTGGCTATAGCGACAAGGTCTGGACCGAGGCACCTACACTTTTCTTCAAGTTTGCTGGCACCCCGGTTGCTATCAAGGAGCAGATTGGAATTGTAAAGGGTATGGCTAAGGCTACCGGCAGCAAATCGTTCGAGTTCGCAAAGAACGCTGAGGAGCAAGTTGAGTTGTGGAGCGCGAGAAAGGAAGCTCTCTGGTCCGTAATCGCAATGAAGGAAAACGAAGACGACAATGTGTGGACAGGCGATGTGGCGGTACCTATCAGTCGCCTTCCAGATATCATCAATGAAACAAAGGAGGATCTTGCAAAGAGCGGCCTCTTCGCCTCGATAGTTGGCCACGTAGGCGATGGAAACTTTCACAGTATGCATACCTCCGTACTCCCCTCTCAAGCCATTTACTAAATTGACTTCTAGCGATCTTATTGTATAACAATTCACAGCGCAAACAAGCCGAAGAATTGGTTCACCGTATGGTGAAGAGAGCTGTAGAAATGGAAGGAACTGTGACAGGCGAGCATGGTGTCGGCCTGGGAAAGAGAGATTATCTGAACCACGAGCTTGGTGAGACAACGGTGGATGCTATGCGTCAGCTTAAGCTGGCGTTTGATCCGCTATGCTTGTTGAATTGCGACAAGGTGGTCAGGGTTGAAAAGCCAAAGGCAGGGGAGGTAGAACCTTGGTAGATAATTAAGCATAACTCCTTTGTATTAACTTACTGTAATATGCTCTCTCGAGTTCTCGGCCACGGAAATATTGAAGCGCGGACTCATTTGAGCCTACATTAATCCGTCAAATGCAGCTACTCAACAAGATAGTCACGTGTCCATGGACAAACTTGGAAGGTTCCCATTATATTATTACACTGCTGATTGCAAAAACATGACTTGCGTACGTGCGAGGTTCTTATATCCTCGTGTAAGTGGTCTGTCAGAAGCTTCTGGCCTTTACCCGTTCACTGTCCTCGCTTCATAATACCCCCAATGTTGAACCAACCCCTTTAAGGTTACTTGCTTTGCTTATAAGCCTTCTCCACATCTCTCTTATAGCGTTCGAATATGGCTTTTCGGTTGATCTTAGATGTTGCCGTGACCAGGTTGTTTTGTGGTGTCCACTCCTCATCACTCACAACTACACCTACCAATATCTCCATGCTCGATAGTCCAGCTTTCTTTCCTACGACTTGTAGCTGCTTCAAGATCTCTTGTTGTACTTTGGGATCATGTGCTAAGATACTCACATTAGTAAAGCTTCTACGGATGGATTACGTTGACTTAGGGGTATTGGCTTACCCAGATCTCCGATGCCGTGTCCCTTTACACCAATACTGGAGGCAAGAGCGACTAACGCTGGCTCGGCGGGAACTATGATCGCGATTGGGTTGGTTTCTGTGATCGAAGCATGTACACAGATGTTTGCTACAACAGTTGTGGAGCGGTACACGGATTCCAGCTTTTCAAGTGCAATGTATTCGCCGTTTAATGTCTTGATGAGATTCTTTTTTCGGTCGATAATTTTCAGATGACCGTTAGCATCCCATTCACCAATATCACCAGTCTTGAACCACCTGTTTTGTGATATTGTCAGTGCAATTAAAAGAAAAATTGCCCTGAGGCATATGGAGTAAACGTTGATCAACTTACCCTCCAGGAGCAATGGCCTCCTTAGTAGCTTCCTCATCTTGCCAATACTCCGTCATGACACTCTCACCTCGAACCCACACCTCCCCCTGCGGATTCGGTTTGTTGGTAGCAAAATAGCCAGCTTCTGGGAAATCAACGAGCTTTACCTCGTTGCAAGATTCAACCTCGCCGTGAGACGCTGTGGTCCAACTTTTGGGATCACAAACTGCCCCCATCCTAACACCTCGTTAGCTTTCTTGACAGGCTCAGAGAATTAGATCTTACGCAGTAGTCTCCGTCATTCCATACCCATTGACGAGCGGTGCAATTGCGGTAGAAATGAATTGTTGAGTGTCATTTGCGATCGGAGCTGCTCCGTTCACACAAAATCTCAATTGACCACCTGTTGCACCTTTCACCTTTTTGAGTATCGTGGCATCAAGAAATGCAGGTCCTGGGAGGTTGTATGTCGTTAAGAATCTTGATAGTCAGCGCTTAAACTTCATCATAAAATGGTTAGTTGCGATTTGCGTTCTTCGGGTATTTCTCGGACTGGATGAGATTTTGTTTGCAAGCTCCCGATACCTAAGCCTCTATAGCCCCCGCCCTGTCAAGCAAAACTGTACGATCAAATTTTGAGCAGAGTGAGTCTTGCCGTGTTCTTTGACCGTACCGTGGCTTTTGGCATATTGAGAAGTCTACATTCGTCGTGCTCCAAGCGATCATATTAAGACAGGGCACACTTTTTGGTCGGATAGGGCAATTGTAGGAAATCTGACTACTCACTGTTTTGCATACATCGCGCCCCAAAAGAGTGATCGCACAACCGGGCCCGCTTTGTCGACATTTGCGATGACGCCCTTTTTCACAGATTCCCACACTGTGGGAACCCCGACAAGTAGCGTGGGTTTATATTCTTGAATATCACCTAAGCAGTTTCGACAATTGGCTTGAGACAGAGTTCGAATAGACCCATAACCCATCGTTCCACCCCAGAATAAACATGAATTCTCAAACACGAACTCAAAGATATGAGCTAGAGGAAGATATGCAAGCAACCTGTCACCGGGGAAAACTAAATCTCCGACGACTGTGTTGATACCGGCGACTTGCGGGGTCAGTAATTATTATGGGATAGTTGTGGTGTGCTGAACATACCTGCTGCCACTACAGCTTTGTGCTTGATTGGAACACCTTTTGGGGTTCCACTAGAGCCTGATGTGTACATTATGCAGCATAAATCTTCTCGGGAAGGTGGAGTGGGATCTATCGGGTTGTTTTCTCCTAATCTTCGTAGGTCTTCGTGCTTTAGAATCATGATATGTTCATGGGAAGACTTGAGGATTTCCAAGTCTTCAGCCCGAATATCCTCGTCATTTTCGGTGTTCAAAATGATATACTCAATATCCTTTGCTGCTGACAGAGTTTTTATAAACGTCTTCAGCAGATGAGGCTCAAGGTAGATCACTTTAGCATTCGTAGAAACCAGGGAATGTCGCAGTCCTTCTTCGCCCAAAGTATCGTAAGCAGTTACGATGGCCATATTTTGAGACATAGCTCCGTGGGCAAGCGACAACCAGTTTCCACTGTCGACGTAAGTAAAACTCCCTCCGCTGATCTTGGTACTTACCTAGTTGAAGCAAACATATGGACTCTATCCTGTGTCGAGAGGCCAAGTTTGCGGAGTCCAGCCCCGATCTGGAGGACGATGGTCTCATATTCTTTAAAAGTCACATAGCTGTAGCCACTAAGTTCAAAATAGGTCCAGTTTTTGTCAACCTCTTGCACCGTGCCGTCAATAACCTTCTTGACTTTCTTTACTTCATTGTGTAATTTTAGCAATTTCCTTGTCCCAAGAGCTTGGGCATCGCCATAAGTCCTAGCACCGAACTTCACTATATCAAATATTGTTGAGATGCCATCAAGAGGCGTAGTCAAGAGCTTGTCAGCTGTCCGTAAATTCCGCCGGGGGATAGTTTCGCCATTGATAGGAGTATAGTCCTTGACCTCGACAGTGAAGGGTGGCTTTCTGCTCATTCGTGCTGAGAGCGCCATATTTGAGAAGGTGAGCGCGGAAATTTTGTTGAGACAGGGTATAGAAAGGCAATGTGAGACGTGAGACAAGTTTCACGTGCTTTAGGTTTGGAGTCAGGCTGGCTGACCGAGTGGACTTCGGCCGAGCGCTGGGGAAGAAGCGCCAAGCTAAATTATTTAGGTGTGCTTGAGCGTTCACTATAATGAATGATTATACCAATGTTTCGATATACTGTCCCATTGAACCATACATAAGCAACCCTGTGAGCTAGATTTACGACACCAGAATACAATATATACGGTAATCTATCGTTTAGGAACGTTGTGTTTGGCCTTGCACTACGTCCCAGTCCGAATCAGTCATTCGTCTTCTGCAACTGAAGCTGCACGCGAACCGATGTATTGGTAACAGGGCGAGAGTGAGCACATGTTGGACTTTAACCAGCCACGACCAACCGGTACCGAGATGGAAAAAGTGTGCAGGGCCTCCTCACCTTCACCTTCACCTACCGAATTCTTGGGATGCGACACGAAGCGAGCCATCTTGGTACTGTACTGCCAAGTTTCATGGGGAAAGAAGCTTTTCCAAGATCTCTCCAAGAAGTTTAGAGGAGGATCACGATATCGGATTTTTGGGTCCCAATACATAATTACAATCTCACCAACTGTGATCTAGCCCATTTTATTCCGATATGCATGAAGTAAGTAAACCTCAGCAAGGATTTCGCAGGTGGGAGAGAGTGTCAGACATGGCATAGAAGTCTTTTCCCTATGGATATCAACAAAAAGAGACGAGAGCAAAGGAGAAGAGAAAAGACGGGGAGGGGAGGGGGGGGGGGGGGAGGATGCCTCACCAAGGACAGCGCACTTACGCAGCAGCCGTGCGACGTTACGATATTAGACCAGGCAAAAATGACCGTGCTGGTGCAGCTACTGCTGCTGCTGCTGACCCGGATCCCCGTTCTTTTGTTTACCTGCCGATTCAGGAGTTCGGGTCCAGCAACAGACGGTATGGCCCCCTGTACGAAAAATGAAGTCAACAAGGTCAGTCTCAGTCAGGATGGACGGCTACGGCTACAATGTATCTATCTATCTGCACGGTAGCGTGGTATGATAGGATGATAGGCTACCATTATACTGTAAGAGATTGGCTGTACAGTGCTATATACAGTACTGTTTTCAACAATACGGTACGGTAGAAGTGGGAGTATCTAAGTAGATATTGTAGAAAGCATAGTTAAAGTACAGTTATGATTGGTTTCGTACTCCCCTCCTGGTCTCTCGCTCACTCTGCTCGTACTGCTTGTACTGCTCGTATCGTACGGAACAGGCTCGGAGATGAACATGCCGACCCGTTACTGGCGGTACTGTACGCTTATCTGCTCATGATATTCAATATAAATTGATATTCTTTCTGCTCCTTCCCTTTCCGATGATTGATCCTGGACCTTGTGTATCTTCCCTTCAACGGGGCGGCGTGCAGGCGGAGACAGAGTGGAGGCAACAAACGGCTCCATCGCGCAAGTCTACATACAGTAGGCAGGGGAAGCATGTCGTGAGGTGGTGGATCGACAAGAAATGCATCATGCTAGTCACCTACAACGTATCTTTCGAGCTTTTATTGCTTTAGGAGTGCTTTTAGTGACGGCCGCCGAAATGTTCAACCTTCCCCTATGCAGCTCCGCTGATTGCAGGCAGGCCGGCATCGATGACGCAGGTACGAGTATGCGGGTTATAAGCAACCTCCCTCTCCTCATCTTAACTGAGGCTTTTCTGTCCTTTCTCATTCCAAGATCACATATCAAGTTTTATCTTGTAAGTCATGGGTGTCATGGGTGTCAAATTCCTCCGAATTGTACTGGCCTTCCTGGCTGCCTGTCTTCTCGTTTCGACCGTTGCTGCCGAAAGTCAGCCCAGGCGCGACAAGTTTGCCGAAAGATCTCAACGGAAGGGATTTAACGCCAAATTGAAGAAGAGAAATCCAGAAGCAAGCCCAAAATACATCAAGAGAGCTACTGCGACAACTCCTTTATCCGCCGCAGTTGCGCCTGTGCCAACGCCAACAACTGCGTACGTTTTTCTTTTTAAGATAAATTCTTAGTCATATACCAACTCCTCTATTAATCCATCGTCACGCCTCCCCAACGTGCTTTGGTTCAAGACGAGAATTAATAGAAACCTAAAATTTCCTATTTGTCAAGTTGCCACTAGATAGGCGGTAGCAATAAAATAATGACTCAAGCACGATTCTACAAAGTAAAGGAGTGTCGGATTGCTGACTTTCAAAATAGACCCAGCTGTGGAGGCAACAACTGCGCCAATGCATTCAATAAGCAGTTCACGGCAAGCCTGGACAACTTAAGTGCATTCTGTGGCTCATTTACTGCCGCGACAAACTCGTTCGCAGCTACAGGAACAGCTTCCTGGGCTAAAAACTGCGTAGGCACATCGACAGATAGCGCTGCCATTGCATCCAAGGTTTCTTCTGCCTGTAGTTGCTTTGTTCCTGAACCTACTGGAACACCTGGAGGAGATACCGACGGTTTCAGATTTTTGTCCCCCAAAACTAAACGTGAGTGTCACTAAAATATCGAAGAGCTCTCGTTAACTAATGACAGCTTTCCGCGTCGAATCACTGCCCGAAGTCGAATATGATGTTGGTGAGATGTACTCAGGATTGATGCCAATTGACGCAAATGATACCTCCAGGAATCTCTTTTTTGTCTTCCAACCAACTGTTGGCGCTCCAGTTGACGAGATTACGATCTGGCTTAATGGTGGTCCTGGATGCAGCTCTCTCGAAGGTTTCTTCCAAGAAAATGGAAGATTCATTTGGAGCTGGGGAATGTATCAGCCGCAGATTAACCCCTACTCTTGGGTCAATCTCACCAATGTTTTATGGGTGGAGCAACCTGTCGGCACTGGGTTCTCTGCCGGAGAAGTACGAGCGACAAGTGAAGAAGATATTGCTGAAGACTTTTCGAAATTCTTTCTAAATTTCCAAAAGACCTTTGGAATCTCCAAGTTCAAGATTTACATCACTGGAGAATCGTACGCTGGGAGATACGTACCGTATATCTCAGCTAACATGCTTGATAAAAACGATACTGATCACTATGATGTTTCTGGTATGTTAGCTCTCTTAGCTGATGAGACCAACTAACAGTCTTAGGTGCGTTGATGTATGATCCAGTAATTGGAAGTTATCAGTATATCCAAGAACAAGTTGTCGCATATCCATTCCTAGAAGAAAACAACAACATGATTGGTCTGAACAAAAGCTACGTAGCAAAGCTTAAGGGTCTTCATCAGAGCTGTGGTTATGAGGACTACATAAAAACTTACCTAACCTACCCAGCTTCTGGGATCCAGCCAGTAACTCCTGAATATACCGATGAATGCAGTATCAACAGCCTGATTGAACTTGCCGCATTCCACCCCAACCCTTGCTTCAATTCCTATGAGATCAATACTCAATGTAAGTCTCGTACCACTTTGATCCTGAGTTCAAACTAATCATATCAGGCCCTATGCCCTCAGATCCTTTGGGCTTTCCAACGGATCTAGCATCGTCATATCCTCTCCTGACTCCTCTCTACTTCGACCGAGATGATGTTAAAAAGGCCATGCATGCTCCCACAGGCATCAATTGGCAAGAGTGTGGCGGCCCTGTGTTTGTCGGAGAAGGAGACCAATCCCTAGACCCGATTCAATCCGTCCTCCCAAAGGTGATCGAAGCGACTCAACGAGTACTCGTAGCAAATGGTGATTTCGATATGGTGATTATTACCGCCGGAACACTTCTTGCAATCCAAAACATGACTTGGGGCGGTGCCTTGGGATTCCAACAAGAACCTGCAAAAGACATAGTGATCACACTACCAGATTTGCAATATGCACAGGTATTTGCTGATAACGGCCTTCCTGAATATCAAGATCCTCAAGGCACGATGGGCGTTCAGCACTTTGAGCGCGGATTGATGTGGGCTGAGACCTTTCTCAGTGGCCATATGGTTCCTCAATTCCAACCGAGGAGTAGTTATAGACATCTTCAGTGGGTTTTGGGCCATATTGAAGAACTTTAAAAGGCTCCCTACGCTCGATATTGGGAAGACTATAGAATTCCATTACCCTGCTTCGAGAAAACACAGACATTACATAAGAGTGTGTGTGGTGAATAAATAATTTGTTAATTCTTAATAACTACAATCCAAGAACAAAGCTATTGTGAGAAAGGATGGGGGAGGGGGCTTCTAAACATGTGCATCGATTGTGAGAGTAGACTCGACAGTCGGGAAGACTTTTATGAAAGCCAATTTAGGAGACTCTGTTGATCACAGGCTTTGACACAATCAAGGTATCCGACTCACAAATAAAGTCCAGCGTCAAGGTTGGCACCTGGAAAAGTCTTCCCAATTGACCAATCATTCCAGGAAACCGTGATTCTATGTAGCCAGAGCAGATGTGCCCCTGACAAGGCTCTCGGGTATCTCAGGGGCTTGGCAAGCATCTATAAGACATCGATGGTACTCTCAAGGTTACCTTTGAGGTTCAGCACTTAGATAAATAATTAAACACACCCTGAGGATTATGTCGGTTCATAATTTTAGTTCTTGAACGAAAAGGCTTAAACATCCCACACCGGCTGCATAGAGAGGGTAGCTGTCAGCACCAAAGCAATCGATGAGGAATGAGACATGGGCCCAGAATACCTTGATATCTCGAATGCAAGCTAAGAGACTGTCCCATAATGTACGAGATGACGAGATCGATCTCTTGGAATCATGGATGAATTAACAAATTGCAAGAAAATTTGAATAGCTGAATCTGTCGTATCATAGTATATATAAGGTGATGGTTCAGTTACATTCGATCAGAGCTCTCGCATTGTATGAGGTTTTAGGTGAGCTTCTAAAGCGTCTCTCACTCCTGGAGATACCAGGGTCTAGTAAGTAGCCGTTTAAACATAATCAGTAACGCAGGCATAAGCGCAATCAACACCATAAGCGGGTATTACGAGAAACGTGGTAGGAGAACTAGGATTATTGAACGCCTCACTTGGCAGCATAAGTAACAATTCTTTCAATTGATATGTCTAGCTGCTAAGTTGGTGGTTCCTTCATCATAATCTAATCTCCCCAAGAACAAATGCATCAACTAACAGTGCGGGTGCACACTCAGCCTACAGTGAAACATCACTGTCGAAAAATTATATATTTAAGTAAGTACATTTTTCTGCTTTGCGACAGTCAACATCCATATTTCATTCCTTTACCTTCACTTTCGTTCCAAATACTCTCGTTCACTTGCTTTGAGGATCAGGTTTCTATCTACTGGACTTTCTTTCAAATACAATATACTCTGTTTTGGGACACGATTTCAATATGAGATTCAAATTACAAACCTGCATGGTTGCTCTTGCTTCCTCGAAGTATAGCTCAGCATTCCTACTTATGAACACTCTCGTGGCTTATGAGCGATTCGACCCTATCGTTCAACCAGGAGTTGTGAGTGGACATCTTCATGCTGTTACTGGTGCTTCATCCTTCGGCCAAACATTTGATCCCGCCGTTTGGAACACGGCAAAATGTTCGACGGCGCAGATCCAGGAGAACAAGTCTAACTATTGGATGCCATCGATGATGGCGCGGCATGACAATGGCTCCTTCTCTGCTCTTCCGCTCCGCGAGGCACGGGTTTACTATATGCTTAACGTATGTCCATCTCTTCGCCAACGTAACTTTTACTAATGTTTGGGTCTTGTTTAGCATCCAGATGGCACTAAGTTGACTGCCTTTCCTCAAGGGCTTCGTATACTGGCTGGAAATCCCTCGGCAACATCTCCCATTGCGAACGACCCGGGGAACATTGGGTACCGGTGCCAGAATGGCGGCAGTGCTGAGGGACATGAAAACCACCTCCAAAATATCCCAGACTTCACCTGCAAAGACTTCATGCGGGCAGAGCTACAGTTTCCGGATTGTTGGAATGGCAAAGATCTTGATTCGACAGATCACAAGAGTCATATGGCGTATCGATCGGGTAGCAAATGCCCTCCCACGCACCCAGTGCCAGTAGCTCAGGTTGTGCTTGAACTTGGCTGGAGAACGAAAGATTATCGACCCGATCAGCTGGTGCTTTCTACTGGTGATCAAAGGGGCTTTGGTGAGTGAAATTTCACATACTATCTTCCAAATACTCTCCATGGCACTCATAGAATGATACTAGCACACTCCCCTAGTATAGTCTTTTTGAACCACATTATGTCAGACAATTAGATGCTGCAAGAACCCAAATATTCTTCTTGCGTCAAGCCATTCTGACTTTCAAAATAGGTCTACATGCTGATTATCTTTCCTTTTGGGATGTCGATCTCCTTCAAAGAGCGCTCGATGATCCAACATGCCAAGATCGAGAAAACATTTTTGGAGATGCTGCGCAATGCGCAACGCTCAAACCCCATCGCAATGATGCGGCGATGGAATCATGTGTGCTAGAAGCTAACATTCCCCAAGAACAAGTGGGAATTGCCGTACCAGGTATCTCGCACCGGCGTGTCTTAGAAGCTATTTTACTAATTCATAACAGTACCTACCCTTCCTGGGTGTAATCCTCTATGGAATTCAAGCATTGGACAAACCAAGCCACCATGTAACCCAGCACCCCCAACTCCAGAAATCGGCAAAGCTAACGGAATTTACAATTTTAATATGTATAATAACCCTAATTTACGTCCGCGGGTTGATATACCTGTTTATTGGGGATTCAACACTGCTCTTGCCACCACATCTACTAATTCTATACCGACTACTTTGGCGACCTCGACAAAGACTGTACCACCTACTGCTACCGCTTCATCAGTAACCTGGAACAGCATTGGATGTTACACCGACGACACGGTATCTCGAATCTTGCAAGTCTCAGGGTCGACAAGCACGAGTCTCACCATCCCTACTTGTCAAGCCCGCTGCCATACTCTTGGGTACGCATACTCCGGGGTTGAGTTTGGCACAGAATGCTGGTGTGGCTCTGGTCTCAATGCTGCCCAGACAAAAGTCAGCGATTCAGATTGCAGCATGGCATGTAGCGGCAATTCAGCAACCAAATGCGGTGGTAGAAATAGGATAAACGTCTACAAATCTTCAGCCCCAAGTTGGAAGTCATTGGGCTGCTACACGGACGCCGTTTCATCTCGAGCTCTTCCTGTCACCGGGCAAGTGAATGGCGGTATGACACCAGAACGTTGTCGGACAAGCTGTGGTGGCTTGGGATATAAGTTCGCTGGTGTTGAGTATGCATCCGAATGTTGGTGTGGAAATTCTATCACAACTCCTCAGACAAAGGTATGTGGTGCTTCTCAGTGATTTTATGGAGCTATTATGAGATCTTTATAGCAGCATACTAACAAGTAGATTCACAGGTTAATGATGCAGACTGTAACATGTCTTGTATAGGTTCTACTTCTGAAAAGTGTGGTAACGCATACAGAGTTTATGTGTACCAGTTCGCGTGAAAGGAAAGGAGAGGGAAGGGAAGGGAAGGAGTAAGGGATGAGCCAGTAGGAAGTTGGTATTTGAGGCACTTGCAGCACAAACTTAATTAAAATACCGAGGATCTACTCTTTTGGTGTGTAATATCGCCTGAAACAATAAATTGAGGGTAATTTTGCACTGTCCAACTTGAATATATATCATTTATTGTGCCTCGCCAGGTGATAAAAGCCGGCAAAATCAAGGAAACATGCATATCGTTGACTGGTTATAACACCTCTTAGTGTTTTGAATTACTCCATTAACCATGATAACATTACTTTTCTATTTGTGCTATTAACTCCATGCCGCACTTCCATCCTCCTCATCACAATTCCTCCTTCCATGCAGGATTAGTTCTCAACAAAACCTCACGTTCTTTGTCATACTTCCCAGCAACCAAATTGTTCAAGTAGGTTCCCAACCTAAGCGCCGCTTTGCTCATCTGAAGTTCAACGATAGGATAAGCACCTTCGAAATAACCGCTAGTCTTAAGATCTGGTGCCGTGAAGTCTTGAGAGTAGATGTAGTCGCAGTTCCAAATGTTACTGTCCTTCGCCCATTCCATTGCACAAGCAACAGGCGTCGCGGGATCCGTGCAAGCGGTCCATTTATCAGTTGGCTCAAAGAAATTATCGGCCTTGATACGTTTCACAAGATCCTCGAAATAGGGATCGATGGTCTGATTTGAGAATGAGGTTTTGTTGGCTCTTGAATAGATGATCGCGCCGTCCCAAATGGAGTGTAGCACGGAATTGTTTGTCTTTCCTCCATAAGAAACCTTGAAAGCATTTCCTCCCTCTCCAAGATTTGACGTATGGAGGGGTTGCGCTAGATCGGATGTGAAATGAACGACCCATTTGAGAGCATATGAGCATGTGAGGTTGGTGCCTTGAGTCAACTTGTGAGCTTTAGCGTCCTTGATGCAGTCTCTCAATATCATGGATTGATTGGCGATAGCTGATACGATACAACCGCCTTTCGTGCAATCACGATTGTAGTACGTGTTACAAACGGAGGGGGGCGTATCGAGAGAGTCAATCCAATGCCATTGGTATGAAAATTCTCCACCTGGCTCCTTTCGATACGCATCTGCCCATGCTGCCGCTCTCCCAATTGATTTGGTATATTGCGGCTCTAGGATTCTCTCCAGGATGTTGGCGGTCTCATGTGTGAGGAACTTCTCAGCCATAAACCCGATTTGATTGTGCACATCTGTATTGAACCCAGAGACTGTGGCAGCAAAAGCCGCGCTGGCAAGAAGATTAAGAATCTGCATGGTTTTGGCTGAAGATAGAGGGATGGGGAAAGGCAAAAGCGTAAAAAGTCGTAGCGAATGCATTCATATTTATATTCTAAGTCTTGCGAGCTTATGATAGGGCAACGCAAATAAGTACACTACCCGACCGCGTTTCTGGAAGCTCAACATGGTTCAGATCTTACCTGAGTGTCCAACCAATACCAGCGTCGAGTGATTTGTCGGGATGCGGCGATATATAGGATTGAGTTAACACCTGACTAATCGAGACTGGTAAAGTCTTGGCAGATTGCAGGCAAAGAGCAATAGCGATCCTATGATATCACTGATGTGATACTGTGATGTACAGACCTGTCCGCTTTGGGCTCCTTTTCATGGGGAGGCGGTTAGTATCAATTATGGACCTCAACACGAGACTAGTTCATCTCATAGCAACATCGCGTAAAAAGGGGGTTCATTTTGGAGATTGGTTATATAATCACGTGCTAATTCTCATTTCCTCTACAAATCCTTCTAAGGTTATATTATAATGTAATATTCTGTAGTGCTGTTGAGTTAATATATGGCGAAGAAATTAATTACGGGGATGCAAGCACCAAATGATGGAAAGTCCACAGTGTTACGTGGTAGGTAAAGGAATATCATGTATTACGTGACTTCTTAAACAGTAATCAAAGGTAACTTCCATCGCTTGTTGATCTCTGTGGTACAAGGTTTTAGTTCAAACTCAGTAAAGAAAGAAGAGGGCATGACGGCATTTTTAATATATCCAGCGAGCACAATAGTTGACTATCTCTTAGCCCCCAATAGTACAGAGCAACATTATGCATGCTCATTTATCCCCACTTCCAGTTTGCTTTGCTATTAATCACTGCTTTGTGATTGTATATGCATTTAATTCGAGATGGTGCTCAATGATTCACCCAATAGATGACAAATAGTAAGCTTAGAGCTGGACGGAAGCATTTCCATCTCCTATGATATAAGACTCGGAAAAATGGGTTTGAGGTTGGTTAACAGGACATAGAACAAACAAGGCTGGAGATGCTAGCTATCTAGGAAGTGCAGCAACATATCTACCAAGGTAGATTGGTTCCATCGTAGTTAAAGAAAGAACCGGTCTGGTCAATCGTGAGTTCTGTTAGGACCTTGACAACACCAGCTGCAGAATCTTCAGTTGTAACCTTAGGATGCTCGGGTGCGTACTTCGCCATCCAGCCACTAATGCCATCTCCCAAATCAGTACTAGGAACCCATCCTAGAAGGAAGTCAGCCACAATTTCCTATCGAACCAGAAGAGAAATTAAAGGAGCTTTACATACCAGGGTGAATCGAGGCAGTTGCAATTCCTTCGTTCTTAAGCACGCTTCCCCATTTGCGTATCAACATATTTAATGCTGCTCTTGTAACCGAGTATTGGTCGTTTAGTCCTGGCAAGTTGGCGGACTGATTGATGGAGCCTAGAATCGAAGAGATAACTAGAATTTTCTTTCCTTGACCTTGTCTAATGAGTGGCAAGAAGGCACGAAGAAGGCCCAGGGTTCCTGTGACCATCAAATGAAATTCTTTATCGAATTCTGCCAGGTCCCTAAACGACATTGGTAAGTACTTTTGGAAGTTTACTGTTCTTTATTTAGAACTTACATTTGTTCAAATAGAGTGTTCGGCTGCAAGTCGACCCCGGCGTTACTAAGAAAGGCATCAAGTCCATTTGGAAGTAACTTTGATATTGTTGCTACTGCTTCAGTGATTGAGGATGGGTCAGAAACGTCCAGCTGAACGAGATCGACTTTTCCTTTAGGTGCGCTGTTCACGAGCTCTGTGAGACCCTTAGATGTAGCTGGACTGCGGGCAGTTGCAATGATATGGTTCTCTGGGTTTTTGGCCTATGTATCACGGTTTAGTTTGCAATTTTGATTTCTGCTTAGAATTTTCTTACGAGTTCAGTGACAAAAGCGAGGCCGAGGCCTCTAGATGAACCGGTGATGAGATAGGAAGGCATTGCAATAGCTCTGCTGGGCTTAAATAGGTGCGAATTTATTCTGAGAGTGTTTAGAACCTAAGATGCTGTGGAAGAAGCAGTTGCTGTAATTGCTGAAGCAGATGAGAGTAAGTTGGGTCAGAACCCGATGATTTATATACTTTCAGCTAGACAAAAAGATACGGTACTGCTGAATCAATCATGTCCCGATTCCTCTCCATTGCATAGTAAAGTCAACCGAGGAGAGCTTAACAATGCAATGCTAAAAAGCACCATGCACCACAATCCCTCGGCGGATGAATCCATATTACAAGGTATCAATTGCGTCGTACGCTGATAATGCAGGTAGTTTCATTGATTACTCTACTTTTAGGAATGATTAGTTTTTCTATTGTTTGGGGAGCTTACCAACTTTAAACTTCAACCAAGTTCGATTACTCATCACAAGGACAGAAACCCGAGCTCCATACCAAATCTCAAAACAGGTTTGTGATCGCGGGAATGAACGAATTACTAATCATAAAATTTGGAATGACTTATTAATTTATGTTGATATCAAACAATAATTCTAGTGAGTCCCTATTCTCATGCATCTGCACGGAACTACGTTCATAACTTTTCTCAACCGTATAATCCCAATTTAGAACTTTCCATAACAAATCTGATTTCTAAGCACGGTATAATTATCGACTTTACTGTTGACAGCACGAAGAACGTCCACTGAACCAAAAAGCTGGAAAAGCCTCAATGCCATATAACGCTTCGTTTCCCCTGTGGAGTGAACCGACATTCGAAGGGATCGAGCTCCAAAACACAATATAACCATTGTCGAGCACTAATATAACCGAATGTCTTCCGTTCAGCACTCCACCAACCCGAGGTTTCTGTTTAAAAGTATGCTACTCTCTTAAATTCTTCGAGTGAGTCTGACGGCTTGATGTAGATATATTTATAAGTAACGACTAAAGTTCTGCTCCGATTAATTTTTATATAAGGAGACGTCTTTACCCAATAGCATTGCGCTTGTCTTGCCAAACCGCCGCCTCTTAGAAATCGGAGTGACTCATACAGTTTAGCACAATGATTAATTGAAAGTGAGGCTATATATTAAATCGTAACGCTTATCTCTCAGACTTTTTGGTAAGTATTTACCCGGTCAGGCAAACTAACAGCAAGTTCGAAAATGAATGGTTCGAACAAGAGCAAAGAACAGGACTATTGATAAATGTGGAACGCCACCATTGTCAATTCACGTTCGCCGGCCTGAACATTGTCACTTTATCACCGCAGCCAGTATGGGTGCTCCTCAGATTGCATTAAAGTCAAGAAAATTTCGCTGACAACACGGCCGATGAAACAAATTCCTGCCTTCGTGGTTACGTCAACTTTTCACATCGCGCAATGATTAACCTTTATCGAATCAGAAAAGCCTGTGCCACCGAGTCCGAGGCCATCATCCATGTACACCATCTCTCATATTTGATGGGAACACACGCCGAGTCCGCGAGAGCCGTATCTCCCGAACTGGTCAAAATTGTGTGGTCAAATTGGTTGGACTTTGTAAAGGTGTGCCGATTGTGTCGAAGGCTGTGAGACATATAGAATGAGAAGCTAAGCCTTTCCAGATATCTCTTAAATGTACAACTTGTATCATCTCAATCCGTAAATCATACCAAAGCGACTGGAACAATATTAAGCGTAGGTCAATTTTGACCGCTCTCGGGTGGGAGGCATTCGGCATCGGGCCTAAACTGTATTCACTACCAATCCTCCAAGATTCTCGTGAGGGCCCTGAGGGTTACCAAGTGCCACAGGGAGGTTTGACAAATATGTACTTTCGGGTAGCAGAGCGTGCAGCCGGTTAGTGGTTGGCATTTAATGTGCTGGGTGGTTGATGTTGTGATTGTTGAGAAAGAGAGGGTGATTTGAACTCGGGTTCATGGCTGATGGGGACCGAAAATGGGCGGTAGCCCGTTCCTGCGGGTAAGCTCCGGGAATTTGAATCAGCCGAGCCTGCTTCTCTCTTCCCTCACTCCTGTCTG
>Ga0247734_1001438_pt1 | contig 18175 bp, 13 predicted proteins | sample UWRJL103311B2_FD_180933 | JGI IMG/M metagenome (GOLD analysis project Ga0247734, IMG submission 180933) | Plant litter microbial communities from Arlington Agricultural Research Station in Wisconsin, United States - UWRJ-L103-311B-2 | ecosystem: Environmental > Terrestrial > Plant litter >... | reverse complement strand
AGGAACTATGCCGAGTACTGGATCGGAAAATTACTATAACTGCAGGCGAAGCTATGCCATACCATATCTGGTTTCGTTTTTATGCTTTCGACATCACCGAGGGCCGGCCCTTGGCCAATCCTTCAAAATGCTTACCGAAAAGAAAATGGCACTACTCAATTGCATTAATGACACAATTTATGAAGTTGATTGGAATTACAGCTCCAGTACCTTGGCTGACTCCTAGGAACACCATTCCAGAATTGTAAACGGTTTGGAACGACTGGCTGAAGTACTGCAGAGACCGCACCTAGAAATGAGTCTTAGTATAATGGATCCAGAATTTTAAAAAATCGTACTGATAGCAAAGTAGGTGGAAACTGCAGTGCCCGATGTAAGTGGGCTTCAGCCCCCTGCCTTGCCAGTGCTAGTGTAACAATACGGATTTCCACCTACGTTCCCCATGCTTCTATAGAGAATAACAGCCTCAATGAAGATCGAAATTATCTCGAAGGTGATGCAATGACTTTGATTCTGGCTGTAAGTTGAGCTTCTGTTATTTCAGTAATGGCTGGAATCCGAATATTCTAACGATACTGCGTCGACTATGATGACAATGACGTTCGGCTATTTATGTAAGTATCTAGCATATATGGAGAACATTAGTGAATGAATCTTAAAAGTGCTGTCGTTATTAGAGTTCACAGTACCATAGAAATGACATCACTCAAAATGTTCTTATGGAAACCATGCGTCTCTGGCCTCCTGTACCGACGGGACCTCCAAGATTTTCCCCAGATTATGGCATTACGATTGGTTGGCACATCTACTCTTCCTAAAACTACAGTGTTCACGTCTAAGACATGTGTAGCTCAATATGAGTTTAACTGCTCAATCAATCTCATGAACTAAAGCTGAAGAGAAGAATAGCCGAAACTCGCTTTTGAAGAGCAGAAGAGTTCATTCATCAACGCTAGACTTTGCGGCCAGGAATGCTTATGATCGAAAATTGATGCACCTTTTTCTCAAGCTAATTCCTGTGTCATTGCACATATAAAACTAAGATTTCTCCTCTACGGGTTGATACAGTGGTGTAGTAAAGGACTAGCGATGACATATCCGGCATACATTATGACTTTTTAAATATCAAAATACAGCATAGAGTTAAGCCAGGAGAAAAGAATGGTGCTCGCTTTTGGAATGACATGACAGACAGCTTTTTGAGACCTAGACCAGATCTTTCGTGTTCGGAAATCGAAAGATGGCGTTGTCTCTTGAAAGAAAACAGCATAAATAAATGGCAAATAATTGCTTTATCAACTCTGAGATCCATTGCAAGCTGTAAATTACTAGAATCGCACGTAAATGAAATTAAATACTCAACTAATCCAACAATGACCCTGTTGTAGCACAACTCAGAAATACCACGCACACTTTGGGTACGGAAATGAGCAGCGGAAGGAACACGTATAAAACCTTGTCAAGATTATGACGTAGTACTTGAGTTCGTGACAGAATTTGGATAACAAGAAATATCATCTCGGGCTCTCCGGGAAATAAGTACTCTCGTACGCGCGTAGGTCTTGCTAGACCAAGCGAGGATCCCAAACGTGGGTATAGTTCTCCCTGACTATAGATTATTTTCTCTCCACTTTAGTATTGGCATTGCAAATTAAACAATGAATTAGTGAAACTCATTCATTATTAACATATTCTGTAAGTTAAAACTATATAATCATAAATTTAAAGGCCTTTTTAATTAAACGAGCATCAAAGGTGGATGTGACCGCTTTCCCAGCCCATGGACTGACAGAACCAACTTTAACGTACCGCATTATAATCGTGAACGAAAATGCTTAGTAGAAAGTTATGAATCCCATAACACCGCGCCACTGCCATCAGCCCAAGATGTATGGCACACTAAAATCTGCAGGAGATAAACAGGGATCGCATAGAGCCATCTCATGACTAACATGCACATGGCGCTCTATCCACAGGACCAATTGTGATGACTTACGTGAACCATCCGAACATTAGCCCCGCCAAAATTTATATGGCTGGTGCACACCCAGTTCGGGCAATAGGAAAGTGTAAATTCCTACGGGCCGTGTTGAATAGAATTTGATGATGGGATTTTCACCACTTCAAAAATAGATGGTGCTCAATTTTGAACTATAATCTACCAATGGAGGCTTCCGATTGATAGCCCTGGGTTGGATACAATACAACAGTCCCAAGGGCTAGGTATCCTACTGTACCTGCAATTAGAAAACCGCATGAAGATCAAAAACCCTCAAAGTCAATTTAACAACAACACGAGTACAGTATTTTGCACTATCTGACTGCCTTGCCATCGTATCACATCATATACGCTGCAGCTAGGGTGCTGGTCTTATTCGAGATTGGTGCTACGCATAAGGACCGTATACGTATTTGAAGTCCTCTAGTGTCTCACTTCTGTAAGATATGTTGCTAACTTTAGGCAGAGCGAAAGCCAACGGATTGCTACCAACCGCTTGTTAGAAGCCGACATGTCCCGTATTACTAAAGAGAACTTGCTACTCGGTATTTAAAGTTGCCCACTTGGCCATAATGAAGGCAAAAATTCACCGTCACGATGCCGAAGCCAAACACTCCAGTATTGGCAGGGAAGGAAATTTTGACTCTGGTCCAGAGTACCTCCCTGAAGAAAAGCGATCAAATTGCACACACCCACGTACGAGAAATATTCTCTGCAGAATAGATGCCCACACTGACTTGCAGTAGAATATTGCTTCAATCCTGGTATCAGCGCCAAATACTGTTTGGCTTCTCAGTAAATCCGACGTTTGGACGTTTGTGGTGCCCGACACCGTTTTTGGCATCCTAGGAGCGCTGGCAGGCCCGGTCCTCACCACCACGCCCACATTTTCCTATACAGCCATATTCAGACGACTTCCTCTCGTCGTTCTCTACACGTGGTCCAACTTAATCATTTTCAATCTAGCTAACCAGCGAAATGGCTGTGTCGAAGATGCACTTAACAAGCCAGGTCGACTGATTCCCTCCGGCCGAATGACGCCCTCTACGATGCGTAAGCTCCTTCTTGCAGTGATTCCCTTCACCTTGGCGATTTCCTGGATCTTGAATGTATGGCAACAGACATCGCTGCTCATCGCGCTGACGTGGATGTATAATGACCTTGGGGGGGGCGATGATGTTATCATGCGTGCCACCATCATCGCTGGTGCATTTTTTCTATACAATATTGGAGCGCTACAAATAGCTTGCGGTGATTATTCTACCATGAACTCCACGGGCTATGTATGGACAGCTTTGATCAGCGGGGTGATCTTAACAACGATGCATGTCCAGGACATCGACGACCAGGAAGGGGATAAAGCTGCCGGCAGGCTCACAGCCCCACTGTGGATGGGCGACACCATCGCGCGATGGACAGTAGCTATCCCAGTAGTAGCTTGGTCTGCACTATGTCCCGCGCACATTGGGGTGGGTGTCGAAGGCTATTTGGCTCCTTGTGCACTGGGGCTGTATATCGCGGGGCGCACATTGCTGCTGCGTAACCGACAGGCTGATGGGCGAACATGGGAGATATGGGCTGGGTGGCTGATATGTCTGTATACTTTACCTTTGCTTAAAAGCTTTCGATGGTGACAGGGGGCAGGCATATTCATTCTTGGGCATGGTGTGTTGGTTGATATTTGGTATTTCCGAATTTGTGAAAAGCGATTATTTATATTCAAATAGTATCGAGGTAGACTTGCACTATGGATTGCCAGAGCACCAGCTAGATAGACAAAAGAAGTGGCCTTACGGTGTCTAATTTCTCCACTAAATATTTATTTTACGACGATGCCGTAATCTAGCCCTCCAGTGCGACATGTCAACTAATATACATATAACTTGTCTGATTGAAATTCCATTATAATAACAAGATAATAACCACACCTTTCAGGTGATCTCTATAATCGACGGTTCATTCCATGTTTAACGTACTCTGGCAAAAGTTGTCCTTTACGGTCACCACAATAGGAGAATCACCCAATGTGGTATATCATTACCTCCCCGAAGAGCTCCACCGAAGCACCAATTCCTTGCAGGAAAACTTGTCCCCATCGTTTCTCCGAGAGATCTCTGCACCAAACAACCAACGGCTTCCTATTCCCTGTCAAACTCCTCAATTTCGGCATCACAGTCTATCCCCGCGGTAGAGTAGCAAATGATAAACTAGCCAGAGCTTAGAATCATCATCTCATATTTAAATTTTCGGCTGACCTCAACGGCGCCTTGATTCTTGATTCTTGCTGGAGCAGTACAAGAGGCCAGCAATCGCTAGTAGAGCCCTCACGGATTAAACCGCATGGAGCTGTTTCGTTTGCAGGGTCCGATTCGTAGCCGAGAATCTCTGCAACGCACTCGAATGGCCTACACGCCTGGCTAAATTTGATCGGTCTATTTACAGAGAGCCAATACCATAAAGATCCTGGTAAGTTATTGGCTAAGTTATATTATTGGAACTCAGATGATTGTGTGAAATATTCTACAGAAGCCCAGAGTGAAAGCATGACTTGCGACGACCAGCAATGTACTGATCCACCGGATAATTCGGCAAAGATTAGCCCAATTTGAACCAATGCGCGATCGGACATGAGGGTTAAAGCTACTCGATGAATGTATCACATATATCCTCCCACTGCTTCATATCATTTAAATACTCCCTAAATTGACTATTACGTGGTCGGCTATATAATTCATTCGTGGATTTGGTGGTGCGGATTTGTTCTGAGGCAAAGGCCTATATCTTTCAATAGCTGCTGAGACTCACATCCCTCTGCCAGCCATTTGTAAGATTTTCGAGGGGGGCCCCAATGATCTATTATCTAGGTTTATCCATCTCGTCTGCTGAAAGCCGAATTCAATGATCCTAGAGAATAACAGCCCCTCCTGAAGGCTCCAACCCCTTTCGTCAATTAGCTCTACCGATTCGAAACCATCATAGAGCTTTACAAGAGCAATAGCATCAATTCCACCATTAATGCAGCAAATCATTCCTCTAGGTGTATCTCTCGGTGGCCGAAGCTAATCGAGCTGCCACTATCAACCCATGAATGTACCGTCGTAAGTAATAACGACTTAGCGAAAACGCCAGTGCGACTTGACATTTGACCAGATTTGAGGCGTTTTGCTCATAACCATCCTGCCTGACACACCGCCTGATATGAACAGCCAGTGGAATACAACGTTCTTCTAAGGTGTTGCAACAAATAGAAAAGAATGGTTAGCTGTTGTAATAAGGTCCCCATTGCAGAAGCTAAATTTCATCGAAGATACATAAATGATCTCCTACGGACTAAGTGGTAACGGAGCTTGCAAGTAACATTTTTAAGACTAGCATCCTTATATTAGCACCATGATCGCCTCGAAATAACTCATAGGCGTCCAAGGGAATAGTCTAAGATCATTTATAAATACTAGTCTGTCATGCTGTTCCCTATCATTCATCCATGCAAGTCCTTCAATGAAGACCGGTTTAATTTTACTCCTTCACTTCTCTCATCCTCGTCTTTGCCACACTCTCTTCCCTTCTCTCTAGCAAGGACAAGGGAAAACGCAGAAGTTACAGGGCAATGGACATGGAATAATGAAGCAAAATCGACCAGGACAGGCTTCTCCACCTCGAAGATGCATGGTCTGTTCCTCTTGTTGGGATTCAACCATTTTTTGCTGCGAGGTCTGAGCTGCGCTGGATTGAGCAGGACCTAGCAAAATGTTAAGTTTGGCAGCTGGTTAAGCAATGATTGCTATAGACAAGAGGAAGGTTTGAAGGAGCCAAAGAAAAACAAGTAACATTGAAGGGATTAGGCTATATTTTGATTATGTGTGCAGGAGTTCCAAACATACGCATTGGCTGCTTCACCCCTGGCTGAGCCATTTCAATGACTGTACGCTGGGTGCTGAGTGCTGGAGACGCTGGGCTTGATAGAGACATTGATGTAGTGATACGGTTGTGGTTTTGATGTTTTGATTGTTGTTCGATGATGTTTGTTGTTGGATGATGGTGGAGGTCTGTGATGCGATTGTCGTGGAAATACGCCACATGATGATGTAAGTTTCTCAGATCACCAATCAGACCGAACACCAACCCCTGCAACTATGTTCGTTGGCACGTGCTTCAAATTTAGATTGCTACATACCATACGAGCACACCTAAGCAGTAACAAAAGTAAGATTAAAATTCATTCTATTAATATTTCGCCAACATTGCTGATCAAATTACAGAAAGTGGATGAGAACAAAACAAGATTACAACGTCGAAAGGACATTCAATCCAATAGTGATTGCTACAACAGCAATCCCTGTAATTGAGACCGAAGTGAAAGTAGCTGCTCCCTCGGGCTTCACTGTGTTCGATGGTAACGGGCTACCTGACGGTATTGGTGTAGCAGGCGGTTGAACACGCTCAACTAATTGGTAGCGAGTGCCACTGTTATAACTGATCCCCCTGTCGCTGAGGAAAACGAGGTTGTATGATTGATTCAAAGAAAGAGGCTTAGTAGCACCGTCATACTCGAATGGCAGCTCTTTAAAAACATCCAGTTTAACTGGCTGTAACTTGACAGGAGTTTTGGTCAACTCGGATTCTGCCGAATGATTGACTGGGACACCCACTGTAGTTTATCTGTATTAGCATCCCTTACGAAAGCTACAGAGCACACCATAAACAAGGGGACATACCAGCAAGCCATGTAGCAAATACTAATCTGCTTCTTCGGGCAGTATCTATACCATCCTCAAACTGTCCATTTGTAGCGTTGGTCGTTACTAATGCAATATTGATAATCCCAGGAGTTATTGTGCCGGACTCATCCCACGAGTTATGTTGATGTGAAATATTCAGCTTAGTATTAAGAGAAATAGTATGGTACGGTCTGATTTGGGAAATTTGGTCATCCTCGTCGGAAGGATTTATTTCGTAATCCCAATATGAACAAGATTCTCGGTTTCCACGATCCTCGAGAACAGCAAAGCATTCTAAATATGCTAAGATACCGGGTTGAAATGATATAAGGAGAGATGCTAACAAGAATTTTAATAAACTAGAATGTAACATGACGGAAGTATACGAGGTATGAAGATATATGTTGGTCTAGCTTCTGAAGTAACGGTATAAGAAATAGGAGATGGGTATTGTTTAAACTATAGCAAGAAGATAGTGGTGTTAAATGAGGGGTCCAATGTGAATTTATATTTAAAAAGCAGATTGTTTATATATGCAGCAGTAGATGTTAATTGTATTGTTATAGGAGACTGGGCTTCATAATTCACGTAGCGCCAGCTCGTAAGATCCAGTTCGTAAGAGCCAGCTCGTAAAGCCTACAGTGCGCAATATTACACTTGAATTACCTATGGATTAACGTGAAACTTGTTTTGAGTGAGCGGCGATTGCATCTCTCGTAAACTGTAGCGAATGGCCATCCTTGCATCAAATCATGGGACAAGATTAGTAATATACTATATATAGCTATATGTTAAAATTATCCTAACTTTTACGTAGAGGTTATAAAACGACTATCATGTATCTGGGGGTGGCTGTTCAGCTATTCAATTATCTATGCTCACTGGCCAGCCGCCTCGTGCTAGATATCCTCCAATAATCACGTGTGGCTTGGTGGAGCCCTTGGTTCTTCCAGAGCCTAACCTCTATGCATTTAGAAGGTGATGGGATCTCTCTCATAAATATCATATGAACCATACGCGAAGTGTGACATAATTACACGTGTACCATTACAGCCACCCTTTTGTCTAAAAGGTTTCTTCGTGAGTATATTATACAAGAACAACAACGATAGTTAAGGAGGTGTGACCGGTGGCAGCTTTGGGAGTGATTTGGATCATATTCGCTGCTTTCTCTTGCTTTGGGTTTCTCTACATATTTGCAGAGAAGCACGTGCAGCTACGGAAAGAGAAGGTTAATGAATTTGGGTTGCCAGAGTAGAAGAAGTCCAATGATTGTGGAGTGTTGAAAGTGGAGAATAGCAGTAATGATATAATAAGATAAGAACATCATTACCGTTTAACGCTAATCTTTATCTTAGTTCCTGATTTAGTGGTAGTTTCTGTAAGGTACGGTGCGGCGGCTAGATAGTACTGCCTCGATCCATAATAGCAAGCAATGCGCACAGAATAGGAGGAATGCTTAGAACTGATTATGTGTAATAGTGTAGAAATATTATAGTATCACATAGGTGCAATTGCCGCCTCTATTTTGTGTGTTGTTATCTATGGTAAGCTTGGTATCTACGTACTACTATGTGGTGCAGTTGGACAGGAGTACTGTAAGCGCCTCCACACACACATGTATTGTACCACATATGGAAAGCATACGTCTGATTAGATACCATTAGAGTGACGAGCTCGCGGTCATGCCTGCAATCCCCCAGCCAGCGATGCAAAGCACACTTAGCAGACGCACCGGAATCACCCTCTGATTGCCGTGGTACCAAATCGTAATCACATCCGCAATTCCGCAATATCCTCCCATTACTACCATTGTGGTGTCAACCGCGGCAAGATCCCCCTGGAGATACAGTGCGAATACCAAGAGCCCCAGAGTGCTGGTTCGCATCGTATGCCCATAATAGACGATTTGAGCTTCGCGTGATCGTGCGATTTCGTCTGTCATTCCCCAGGTGAGGAGAGCTGCCTGAGGTTTGAGCAGGCCGTGAAAGAGTCCGCCGAAGAACATCAGTGTTGCGGAGAGGAGGGCCGGAATGTGAAGCCACGAGAAATGGTCTAGCATAATGATGATATAATATTGACTTGACAAATAATGCTGATGATGATGTTTTATGCTTTTGTCTACTCTGGTTGACGTTTGAAGGGGTGGTTGGAGTGATTCGTTTTTTTTTTTGGCTTGTTGGTTGTATTCAGAGCTTTAAGGTTTAGGAGTTGTTAACTCGGAGGCTGACCTTTTATGTTTGATATGTGGGGTTGCTGTTGGAAAGGGGGGAAATAGATTCTGACCATTGGTATAATGCGCATTAAGTTCTGGGATTAGTGTTGGTAGGGTGATTAGGTCGGGGGTCGGGGTTGGCATTCACATTTAACCGGACATTGAATTCACTATATAGGCGCCATGGAATACTTCACACTAGGTACTACTCCTGGTTCCCAAATAAAAAGCATTTGTTGTCCCATTCTTATTATTGCCGACTCTATAGGACACAATACTCAAGATAATGGCTACTCCTTCTTTTGATCCGAACTCCACTAACCAAATGTCCAATTGGCGCTTCATCAAACTTCATTAATCCAGAATCTCAGCCAAGAGTGCTTAGCACTGGTATTTTACTCATTAGACTAACCAATTTATGTGTGTACACTCGCTGGTAAAGTAGTTAGAAGAACAGAAGCAAACTTCATCTCGACGACTGTAAGAAACAATTTCAAATCTATATATACTAATCCATGGTCGTTCAGATTGCGCCGCATTTGGAGTAGTCGGCGCAATCTCATATTAGGTAATCTTTTACCTTTGTAAGTCAACAACAAGCTTTCGAAAAAAAAGAAAAAAGAAAAAAAGAAAAAGGGTTTCCATTGCGCGCAGTTTACATACACTGACCAAATAACGTTGAATTTATTGGACACAGTATCATTGTCGCTAACTTTGTTGGCAATGCCTACGGAACATATAGCGTCCTTGGAAAGAATCGCCTCAGATACGTGGAAAAATTCCCACTCATTATGATTTCCTGCATACCAGGCCTCTCCACCTTCTATCTCGGCACTTTCAAGCAATCACGCTTCTATTCGTCCCTCCAATATGGCCACATGTACCGAATGTGACGATCCGAACGAACCGAAGGATCTAATATCCCTTCGATAGAAGATGATATCAACAAGTATAACAAGTCTAATAAATATAATCCATTGCTAGAACGTCAAACGAATTTGATGCACTCGACCAAGTCGTTGGTTGGCAGTAGTAAGGATATATCCATTGAACTTGCAATAGTAAAGATTTTGAATGCTTCCCCGTACTCGAAACTAGCGAAGCAAAGCAAGAGAACTGCCAGATGGGTAAGATTATGAACCAAACTATCTAGAAAGGCATGGCCAGAAAACAGAGTAAGGATGGTAGTTAACTATAGTTTATATAAGTTCCCTATTCATCGTGAACTTGATAGCTGTTAGATTTGTGCGATAATTGAGCGGGAGGATTGATGAGTTACAAGCTAATGCACAGAAAATTTAAAAAAAATCAAATAGAAGTGAGTCCTTGGAACCAATTCTCTCAGAAGCTTCTACGCACTTTTTTTTAGTCTTCTGTAGCTTTTTGTTAACTTCATATATATTTGTAGTATATACTTTGTAGTGCTTAAGAATCGACAGTATCGAACCTAAATTTCTCAAAGTCCTCCCTGTCAATTTTTACATACCATCAAGACTCCCCAAGCTGCGTATATAGTGATGATGTCAAAGGCACTGATGACATAATACTTTAATCTAATACGCGGTATTTATTGCTGGGCTAATATTAACGTGGCGGACTATCGAATAACCACTGACTACCTTTATCATCCTATACTATTGTTCTAGTTAACCATGAAAAAGTCATCACGGCAGTAAAGTATTTGCCTGTCAACGTTCCACTGGACTTTTGCATTGCATTTCAATTCTCTGCTAGGTATTTCAAGTAACTTCAGATGATATGCCCTCTTACAATTGACGTTGGACCTCAATTCCTTTCCAAAAAGTTCAAGCTTGCGTTTAGCTTAGGTCTTCATGTGCATAGTCAGCTACCATTAAATCAATTATACGATCCAATATTTTTCATATCTTCCAGTTTGAGGCCTATTTTATGCTTAATGTATGGATTATGGATTTCGGATTAATAGATGCGTGGCCTTAAGGCATCGTTTACTTGAGGTTCGCTGACGCAAAAAAACAACTCTTGCGCTGCCCTCTCCCGCTATTCTCGCAACGAAACTATTGGGAAGGCAATACTGAACGTTGGTCACCAATTGTGTAATATTTAACAGAACTCCCAGAAACAGAATATAGATAATCTCAGATGTTACTAAACATGAAAAAGATGAGACCGATCCTAAAGAAAGATATATATAAAGAGATCAAATGCTTCCCCAGAGAGCTGAAAGGTCGGCAGGCAACGCATTCCTTCCTTCTATAACTTGCTTTGTGATACACAAAGGACCTTTTCCATCCCAGCTAATCTCGAATTGCCGACTCTCTGAATCTCTGACAACATCCACAATTCGTTTAACAAGAGCATGAAATCGAGCAAGATCGTTTGAGTTATTCTGTTGCCATTTCAATACATCGTCACGTACAGGGATGACTTTCGGCTTGGTGAACAATCCAAGATCGTGATAGGCAATAAGAAAGTTGGGAGTTTGGTTCAGCCAAAGGCGAGGAAGAATCTCTTCCATATCGTATTTCCTGTGGGTCGCTCGAGTCTTGATATCAAATATATGATCCTGTGCTATAGGAGTGCCTTGCTTGTGAATCTTGAGGACTGCCCCTTCCACTGGTTGACGAGTATCAATACCCATTGTATCAAGGATATTATCGATTGAATTTTCTTTCTGGGATTCCTTCAACGAGTTGGACTTTATACTTGACTGTTTGAGGTATGCATCCGTCTCTGAGCGGATGAAAAACTGAATACCACCAAAGGAGTACGCAATGATACGTTGATGAGATGTCGAGTTCCGCACATCTACATCCCAGGAGGTGTAGGCCTCTGGAAAAGTATGGCCATAGCCTTGGAGATCCGTGATCATCTGGGTTGGTGATTCTTCTCTACGAACCATAAAGACGGTATCTCCAATAACATCAACATCAAATCGAAAAGGCTGTGGTTGAGAGCGAGCACATCTCAGCAGATTTCCCACTGTGCTTCCACAGCCAAACACATCAACAGAAGTTAGTTCAAGTTGCGGTTGCATGTCAAGGGCTGCGCGGACTGCAGGCTCCATAGGATATGCGGCATATCGAGCGGCGTTAACGTCACGATATACAGGTTCGCGGTCGGGTTGTAGCTTGACATCTTTTGCCAGTGGAGTCCATGCTGGTGGGGAACCTGGCCGTATGTTTCAGTCAGTATGAGGTAAAACCTTGAGAAGACAGGATGCCGCGCTCCAACCTCCCTTTACTGGGGGGCCAGCGACAGACGAGGAAACAATGACCTACCAGGAATTAGGATGCTTGGAGAGTTGTTATTCACCCAGTTATACGATGCCACATATTTAACATCCTCAATTTCTGGGCTTTCTTCTTCAATAAGCAATGTTTTGACGTTGAATGAATCAATGCGCGGCCCCAATACTTCGTTTGCTCGGGGTTGTTGTCGTGGGGTAGACGACGTTCGTGAAGGACCACGCCAGCCTCTAGTATGGTGGCGACCGCATTGTGCGCTCCTGGTATTATCCCCACGACGAAACTCTTGAGGAGACATTAGGAATGAGTGATATTTCGAATACAAACAAACATGAGTGAGCATGCCACGACCATGTACGCCTTATTTGAGGCCTGCAACTTTACGGTTTTTGCTTCTTTCATCTCCTGCATAATGGCGGGGTTGAGTGGCCACCTCCAAACTGGCATTCACCTCTCAAAGGAAGGATATCGTTCCACGAGCTGCAGGTTGCTAAGCAACCTTTGTGAGCACAAGAGTCCTATTCGATCATACATAGGTTGTGTCGCCATATGCCCGAGGCTAAATAGAGCAGCGAACGGAAAGTCGTAGACAACAAGTCTACAGGATCTATTTGTATCCCCAACAAAGCGCGCTGGACGGTCCCTAACCTTCTCTGACATTCTTTCCTGACAGCGGTGACGATTGTTTCCGCTCTTCTCATATATGACATCAAAGTGGCAATCCGTTCACAAGGTCTCTGTTGCCTCGTAAGATCGGCGGTGAAAACAATAGTGGTAGGGCCGCTGTAATTGATAAGGTATATTTCCGAGCTTCTCGAATCTTTCACATTTTTGATCAGGCTGACACTTTAAAGATATCCTCTACCTTACTCACTAAGTCCGAGTTTACTTTTCTTCTCGACTTATCAAGTACTCGGTCGGCCCCAGGGCCTAGAATCCATAACCATGACAACTCCATTAGCAGATCAAATTCGTCTAACTCGACTCTCTCGATTCTTCAACGACGTGATCCATGGCCGGAAGTCGGTCGCTACTTCAAATAGTGGACGGCTATTCATCGAAGCAACTTGCTCGCAACCTGACCCCGCGGCTTGTATTTCAAAAATCTTGTCGAGCTCTGCTGGTCCAAGTGCACTTCAAACTTCAGTTCGTTTCGACACTTCCGTTTCATTCCTGAACAACTACGGATCCAAATTGCTTCTGTATCTTCAAGAAGAGTCTCTAAGAACAATCAACTCTGGTTCCGTTCTGGCCAAAATCTTACTTCAAATTGTTGAGCCGCCATATTTTTGGGACGCATACACGAAAGCTTTCCGAGAGGGCTCACTTGATATTGTTGGCATATCATCGTTGTTGGCATATCATCGTATGCGTGGCTGGTTCTCCAATTGATCTCACTGCCAGGAGATTGGCCATCGGTTTCTTTACAGCTAGTGAGAAGCCCAGACATATTGGAGAAGATCATGACCAGCTCCGAAAATGAGACTCGCTTCATTGGATACAAAATACAGCATTCATTGCCGTTGAACTCGGATCAGACCTCGCCCGATGCCGATGCTCGACCTGGTGGAAGACATGACAATGACTATGCAGACTACAGAAAGATCTCAATTATGCCTACGGGAGATGAACTATTATCTCGAGACCGGTCTTTCTTTCGAACTGCGGAATTTCTCGATAATCCTGCTACTATCGCATCCCGCAGTGCCTTTCATATCAATAATCAGTTCAGACTTCTGCGAGAAGATATGATAGGCGAGATACGTGAAGAACTAGCAACTATACGAGGTGGAAAATACAGCCACCACAAGGGGACAATCATTGATAACCTTAGACTGCTTGGTATCCAGATAAATAAAGAACGTCAGCCATGGGGAGTGAAATTGCAGTGGGATGGTCTTCTACCACGGCTCGAGAATCTTTCTTTGAATCAGAGAATCGAATTTTTAAAACAAAATCGGCATATTCTTCGCCACGGCAGTTTATGCTGCCTCATGATCGACGACGAACTAGTAGCATTTCCTACTATATCTCGTGATAATGATCAGCTCGCTAATGACCCCTCTTCCATTGTGGTGCAATTCACAGATGATTCCACACTTTGCTTTACTTTGTTGAAAGCAAAAGGTGCATTTAATATCAAGCTAATTCAACTGGATACTGCTATATTCGCTTTCGAACCTTTCCTCCGACGATTGCAGGAGATAGCAAAGTTGCCACTAGAAGATGAAATTGTCAACTGGGAAGCTGGCAATAAGATAAAATCTTCGTCTTTCCGACCGTCAGATATCTTGCAAGGATTAGAAAACTCGGCCGGAAAAGAGCTCAAGCAGCTATTGGGTACTCGAAAGAGTGTGATTCTAGATGAGTCTCAAGTAGCTTCTCTAGCCTCCTGCCTCTCGCAGAAAGTCAGCTTGGTCCAAGGGCCCCCGGGTATGGTTCATGAGCCCTATAATGCTGCCAGCTCTAACATTCTTAGGCACTGGGAAAACGTTTCTTGGGGCCCTTGCTGGCAGGGTTCTTTACCATGTGACGAATGCTGTCATTCTGGTTATGTGCTTTACTAACCATGCATTGGACAATTTTCTTGAGGATCTCATAAAAGTTGGCATCCCAGCTTCGGACATAATACGGCTTGGTTCTAAAGGCACATCCCAAACGCTACCATTGAGGATCAGATCTCAACCTGCTGGCAAGCTGAGACAAGCTCAATGGGCAGAGATCAATCGGCTAAAAGTCAAGCTAGCTCAGCATGAAACTCGACTCAAGGTTGCATTTCAGACATATCATTCCACAAACATTAGTAAGAAACAGATTATAGACTTTCTAGAATTTGTTGCCGAGGACCTACCCTTCTTTGAAACCTTCACTCTGCCCGACGAGAATGAAGAAGGTATGAAACGTGTCGGACCCAGGGGCAAGAAAATCAATCAGTTCTACTTGCTCGATCGGTGGCTCAAAGGTGATCAGGACGCTGGGGTTTTCAAAGATGCACAGTCAGACGAGAGCTTGCCAGTATGGAGGATGACTCAAAACCTACGAGAAGGGTGCATGCGGAGGTGGCGGCACGCAATCCTCGGAGACCTAATCAGCGCCATTTGCGAAAGTGGCAGAGCGTTCAATGCAGATCAAACTGAACTTACTCGTATATTTGCGGAGCGAGATGCCAATGTGATCAAATCAAAGCGTATTATTGGCTGTACAACGAACGGTGCTGCTTCTTACTTTTCAGCAATACAGGCAGCATCTCCAGGTGTTGGTGAGTTATCTACCTTGAACTTCACATTCCTGCCACACAACTTCAAGTTAAAATGCTTACTCTCTCTATAGTCCTTGTCGAGGAAGCAGGCGAAATCCTTGAATCGCATATTCTGACCGCTCTTGGCCCAGAAACACAGCAATTAATACTGATTGGAGACCACAAGCAACTTCGACCAAAGTGCTCTTGGCCCTTGAGTGTGGAGCAAGGGGATGGCTTCGACCTGAATCGATCGCTTTTTGAGAGGCTGATTATGCGTGGGTTTCCACACGTCACGCTTGAGCATCAACATCGAATGAGGCCAGAGTTCTCCCAAATGATTCGAAAATTGACCTACCCTACTCTCAAAGATGCCCCATCCACCAAGAATCGTGAGGAGCTTCGCGGTTTCATCGATAATTTCATTTTTCTGGACCATACCCATCCAGAGCTCGAGCTGGACAAGTCCAAGGAGATCAGAGACGGCAATAGCTCATCGAAGCAGAATGAATTTGAGGCGCAGATGATTCTCAAATGCGTACGATACTTAGCGCAGCAAGGGTACGGATCAGATAAGTTAGTGGTATTGACACCGTATCTCGGGCAATTAAGATTGCTTCGTGATCAACTGGCCAAAGACAACGATCCAATTCTCAATGATCTTGACAGTTTTGATCTTATCAAGGCTGGCTTGTTTGTGGATACTAGGTCCAAGAACATGAAGCCGTCGCTTAGATTATCTACCATCGGTACGCTACCAGCTTTGAGTTCCTTTTATTTTCCCTCTGCGAGCTCAGATTTTGCAAGCAGCTATCAAGCAGTGGGTCTTGTCCTATACTAACAATTTTGGTGCTTTCAGATAACTATCAAGGCGAAGAAAGTGATATTGTCCTTGTGTCTCTCACTAGAAGTAACACTTCGGGAGATATAGGATTCATGTCTGCCCCTGAGCGCTTGAACGTTCTGCTTTCCCGAGCACGAAATGGGCTTCTCATCATTGGTAATCGGCAACTTTTACGAACGCTAGAAAGGGGCAGGAGCTATGGCGCAATGTTTTCCGCATGCTTAAAGAGAACGGACACGTGTATGGTGGATTTCCTATCAAATGTGAAAGACACCCAGGGCGGAAAGCTACACTCTCTTTGCCAGAGGATTTTGATCTGCGTTGTCCAGATGGAGGATGCACTGAGCCATGGTAAGCCCATTACAGTACTCCGCAATATCTTGTCTCTAATTTCTACTTCTAGTGGTGCTCCCCTGTCCTGCGGAATGCACAAATGTCCCAGCAGCTGCCACCAGATCGTTAACCACTCGAAGGTGAAGTGTCAAGCCCAAGAGCAAAAGCAGTGTAGTGAAGGGCACAAAATAGTTTGGCGCTGCTCAGAAGGCGAGCCAAGAAGCTGTCAAACTTGCGAACGAACACGCAAGCAAACTGAGCGAAAACTACAAAAGTCAGCTGCAGAACAGGCAAGGAAGCAAGAAGACGCCTACAAGCATCAAGAAACTGTCAGAAAATATGACGAGAAAATTCAACAACTTACGGAAGAAATCAATAGCCATCGATTGAAGTCAGAACGTGCAGCGGTCATCGAGCAAAAAGAAAAGGACCTTGCCAATGCCCAGAAACGGACAAAAGAATTCTCTACTTCGAATCCTATCAGCAAATTAGCCACCACCGCTCCAATAAATCTGCCGCCAGCGAGTATTTCCGGATCGTGTCCAGCTCCTATGAAACAGTCACATGCTGCTGTTACGCCAAAGTCGACCCCAAAAAGTGGAGTCGTTGTGCATAATCGTATCACAGATGATGCCGCTCGCTATGAATTACCATCAAGAACCGAATGGCAGAGGCAAAGGGAGCAGCTCGCTGCTGTTAATCCGGCAATTGACAAAATCATGGAAATGATTGGATTGGAGCAAGTGAAATCTCAGGTGTTGCGTATTAAAGCCAAGGTTGATACGAGCATTCGACAAAATACTGACCTGAAGAAAGAGCGTTTTGGGCTCGTTCTTCTCGGTAATCCTGGCACAGGTTTGTCTTTAGTTCTGTGCATTTTCTTATAGATCTTGTCTAACAATCATAGGAAAAACCACAGTAGCGAGACACTATGCTAAAGCCCTCACTTCCCTGCAAGTTCTTCCGGGAGACCACTTCATTGAGACTACCGGGTCTCGGCTTTCCCACGGAGGAGTGAAAGAAGTCAAAGATCATCTCCAACAGCTTGAAAATTCTGGTGGAGGCGTGTACTTCATTGACGAAGCCTACCAGCTCACTGAGGGGCACAACCTCGGCGGAAAGCCAGTTCTCGACTATATGCTTGCTGAGATTGAGAATTTAGTTGGTAAAGTCATATTTGTCTTTGCGGGCTACAGAAAACAGGTCAGTGAGAGCCATTCATAAATATGGACATTTTCAGAGCAGCGCTGTACTATATCTAGCGATCGGAGAATGAAGTTAAAAGAGAGCTAGCAACTGACATGTTTATAGATGGAGAAGTTCTTCGAACATAACCCGGGCCTTCCCAGTCGAATCCCGTATACCCTTCATTTTGAAGATTATACAGATGCTAAACTCTTGAAGATGCTCCAGTCAAAAATCCATAGTTTCTATAAAGGTGGAGGAGGAATGGCGATTGAAGATGGCCCAGATGGCTTGTTCATGCGAATCGTAGTCACTAGGCTGGGTCGGGGCAGAGGTCGTGACGGCTTCGGTAATGCTCGGGCCTTGGAGAGCGTGTTCGCACTAATTAGCGAGCGTCAGTCAGAACGCCTTACAAG
>Ga0247734_1001437_pt1 | contig 18177 bp, 15 predicted proteins | sample UWRJL103311B2_FD_180933 | JGI IMG/M metagenome (GOLD analysis project Ga0247734, IMG submission 180933) | Plant litter microbial communities from Arlington Agricultural Research Station in Wisconsin, United States - UWRJ-L103-311B-2 | ecosystem: Environmental > Terrestrial > Plant litter >... | reverse complement strand
CCCTGTTACGCTGACTGCCTCATGCTTTTTCAGCTGGGTTACCAACATGCTTGGGTATGCGTGAAAACTAACCAATCTACGGAGTACTATTGATTAGTTCCACATTTGTAGGCAGGGCCCTAATGTAGTGACATGGAGTGCGAGGCTTTCTGTAGAATCGTATCGTAAACAGTCTCTTGGCAACTCAGAGCTGATTCTCCTCTGTAGTTCACTCACTATACGTACGGTATAAGCTCCGTATATCTATTCCGGGTCGAAGAGTTGCTCCCGGTTACCTGCGTGAATTGGGATAATTATTCCCTTAACCACCTCACAAAGAGCATGGCTGTCTATTATAGGAACACTTCAGTGCTGCCCTTTGTATGAAAATAAATGACGATGCTTAAGCACAATGAACCAGATCGATCTCTATGTTTGGAAGTTTTTTATTTTCTTTGCTGTGAACATGCCATTGTTCTTTGTGCACATCGGAACTTGGAGCCGCAGAGGCTTGAACAGAATATGTTTGTCACATATGGATACCATGTCTTCCAATCTCCTCTTACTAGCAGTCTAGGCATACACTTCAAGTGAACGTGTTCAAGTGCTGCGCTCGACGACCGTTTGAAGTGGATTGTGTATATAAATATATATGTACGTACGCACACAAGCAAATCAGATATCACAGCCTAACGTCCCATAACTTTCAATAATTTCCCCAGTTCCCTTCCTTCGGGGCTTTGGATGAGCACCCAAATTAAGTAGAGAGAACCGTCAAAAATATGGATCAAGCAAGAGAAATAGCTGCTTCTCAATCCACAATATGCATTATATAGTTGCTCAAGATCCTCTAGTTTCTCCCTGATGAGGCTTGGTGAACCATCGGAGCCAAATAATGAGAGTTCGAAGATAGCATCCATGACTGAAAATATTCAACAGATGCATTGTGTCAAAATGGCTCCGCAAGCTCGACAAGCACTTCAATCGACTAGCCATGAGGTGCTGGTTCGGGACCATAGGCAATCGCTAGAGCTATATCAACCAAGACCACAGCGTACCGTTTCGGTGCCACTGCTTACCTTGCAACTGCCTCATGCTGATTATGCTGCCCAGTTTCGCCCACAGCATATATCGCATAGGTACAACCTAACACAAACCTCTCCGGAAGGACGTAAGCCAGTCAAACCCCCCCAGTCTTTGTGAAGAGCTCAGTAGTCGAATTCAGGATTCCGCCAACAAAATTGACAGAGCATACTCAGCTTCAAAGCCCATTGAAACCAATCAAATCCCACAGACATATGCAAAGGAAAGTTTCCCTCAGTATGATAGAGGCACCTATCCTATCATGATCCAACGGCCATCCCAACTATAGTTGGCCCATCAACAACTCCAGCCTTTTCCGAGCCCCGACCTCCATCAACGTTATACCCATCGAAGCACTCGAGTTCTCGAAGAGAGCCACCATATCATAGACAATATTCCTGTGCACCGCTACAAATCCAAGAAAAGGCTTATCCGCTGGCTCTGGCAGGCATCAATTTTGTATGCCATGCTCTTCTTGCTCCTCTGCGGACAACCGGTGGCGTTGCTTCTGGTGGATTTGGGTATTGCTAATCCACACTTGCTCTTTCTTCGTCATCGCTCGCAGGTGGGCGATCGATAGCTCAAAGCTTTATATATATACCCCAATAACTATGACAGTTGCTTTGGGAGAGGGTTCTTTCTGGACTGTTGAGGTTCTTGATATATTCCTCCGGATATACTCCGCTCGTTTTTCCGTTGCCGAATTTGTGCAGAGTGATCTCTCATATAACCGCGCTGTTTTCTTCTGGGCTCATCTTGCGCAGGTAAGTAAACTTTGAATCAGTCCTCTTGCTATAGTTTGCATCTTCCAATTTATCATATACAAATTGAGAGCAGCATCAGGGATCGTTCAACAGGCATCTAATATAAACTAAAGTCTTTTTTAAAAAAGTTCAGAACATACTTATTTTTGGGAATACTAGATAAAAGCAAGACACATTCCTACTAGATGACGAGATATTTCAAACTAAACCTACTTGATTTGTAAGAATGTCTGGTGCAGTTATGAACAACATGGATGAGGGGTGCTGGCACTGCGCTTGGCAACCCCTTTGTTCTCGCTTAACTCGAGACTCACTTAGGAAAGCCGTTGTACTCCACCGTCAGTATTCTGATATTTGGATTTAGATGATTTCATTAAGAAAAGCATTGGACCATAACTGCCTGTGTGTTGGGGTTAATCCCAAGGAAAACCCCTTGACGATGAGAATGTTTCTTTGTACTGTACCAGCAACCACATCAATCCATAGCGTTGAAGAGAATCAACAACTTTAAGTCACACAGCAAGGGTTTTTATACATTTTAAACAGTTCTGCTGTGGCTAGCTAGATCATTAAGTCATATTAATTCGGGTGTCCGTAGACTTTCTCAAACTTTATCCTTGCAAAGTCTTTGGACTGCTGGTGCCTATGCTGTGTAATAACAGAGTTCTCATATAGTTAGTTCTGTTTATCCCGCTGTTCCTCCTCAAGATTCCCTCTGCAGAATAAACAAAGGCGCTTTTCTTTCTCTCTTCTATATCTAACCTAGGACGCTTGCGATCGGAAGCCAGTAAATGTCAAGTAATGTTTGAGAATATCAGTGATTCACGAGGGATTGGTTAGCGGTATTTGTTGTCGAAATTATTATGACCAAAGAAGAAAAGTAACCGGCCTTCTAGAAAGTCCTTGAAATATTATTCACGTTAAACACAAGTCTCTTTGGCTATCCCTGGTTTATTTCACCATAAGCATTAACGTAGCTAACCAATACTACACTTAATCTGTCATATAGTTGTATCCAAAACCCTCCAATATGCTGACTGGTCTTATGTGATTGTAGAAAGCAATAAATTCCATGTAAACTGAATCAGAAGTTCCATTCACTAGTCAAATATTCATTGTCTGAATACAACAAGAGAGTATACATGTCTTCATACTGAATGGCTTTGGGTCCGGCCAGCTATAAAAAGCCTATTTCCACTTTCCTATATCGCGTTCTTGAACGATTATCCTCGATCACGCTTGTCGGTAAAGAGCTAAGCTAATCTTTTTGGAAGCATATAAGGCTCGAACCTACCAATTACTACATAAAGTACGTCTACAATGGCTCTACACGAACGGGGAGAATTTCGAGTGAAAAGAAGCTACAACATCGAAATTACTAGACGATACAGCCGCTCAGTAGATATATCTCACCACACCAGATCCCCACGGCATGGCTATAGCGATGGATATGGTGAAAATACAGACGACGGATACTACCAAGAAGGCTATCGATCTAGAGGATTAGGGTATACACCAAGAAAACCAGCAGGGTATTTGGACAGAGCTCCAGGACAACCACGACTACATCAGACACGAAGGGGTTCACCAACAAGGAGTAGAGAACTTGAGAGGCTCCCACAAGAACATCTAATTCCCATGAGGCCACGTCGAAGAGATTCTCCATCTCCCGCTTTTCAAGAGTCCCCCATATCTATTCGACGCCAAAGTGGCCCACTGCCACGTCGTCATCGCGGAGACTTCACACCAGATCCTACTCGTGTTCATGGTTATGGTGACGAGAACCGCTTTGGGTGCACGAAGGGGTGGTGCAGGAACCGAGTGCCGTATCAAGGCCGATGTACTCGATGTATCGGGGAAGCAACTGGACATCCTGACCGCATCATCGTGACTCAGGCCATCAGAAAATCCGATGGGAGCCAACAGAGAGAAACTTTTGTCTATCGGAAAAAGTAAGTAATTGCCATCGCCACCAGTAGAGTATGAGGTATTGGATGTAGAAATCAAGAAAACTTTGCAATCAGGCAAGCGCTCATCTTCCGCGAAGAGCCTAAATAGTTAGATAACTCATCAGGCCTTTCTTGCGCAAGGCTGTTGTCTTTACTCTTCCTCTGTTGTAATAAGTATTTATGATCGAGAAAGTGTGAAAATCTAAAGCATCACACTCCACCCAAAGTTTTCGATTTTATTTGGAAAGAATGAGTTTCTCATAAAATAGGCGATAATCCTATTACTATTATGGAATATTTGCAGCATGCTATTCTCATTTTTGTGAATTGTGAATTATGGCTGCAATACTATATAGGAATGCAGACTGTTGCAAACATCCCAATTTTGAAGCTTGAACAAGAAGCAACGTGATTTGCAACCGCATACATTTCTATACATAAGCTACAGTGTGTCGTCCATATGGTATTACGTTGAGGTATCTGAAGAGCAAATCATCCTACAAATATAAAAATACCTTCGCCGCTTTGTTCACTGGTTAACAGCATCTCTGTTCCGTGACACTTTCGAGTCATTTCACAATTCTCTCTCACCCAGGAGGTGGCAGCAAATGAAAGGGTGGTAAACCGATGCCACTCATAATCATCATATCCAGCCAGAAGTCTACCTCATCTTGCTCCTGCGTCATCTTCAGGCACGTTGATATTGTTTTAGGCCACTTCTCTTTTTGCCCATGTCGTGCTTCAAGAAATTAGTACTGATCGATTGAACATGATGGAAAATGAGTCGAATATTTAGACTAACCTCTTTGGTTCCAGCCATCGAACCACCAATGTCTTGAGCAAGGTTCGTCCCACAGCTCTTGGTTATCTCTCAAGCAGACCAGAGATGGCCACCGCTCTTCACCTGGCACATCGATCTTCTCGCTATAGGCAGCCATCGCCTCACCGCCGTACGCATCCCCAGACTCTGGCATGTTTACGTCACAAATGACGCCGATAGATTCCAGGTTCTTGAATCGATTCCATTCTCGCATGTTCTCATCTGCATGTTCAAGTAGATTTTCTTCTTGAACGAGAATGCTTCTGATTTTTGAGGCCTCGTCATCACTGATCTTTCGGCCTAGGCGTCCAGGACTTGAGCCTAAGGAGTCCCAGGAAATGCACACGGTATCGAATTCGGGGGAGAAGTAGATACGCGCGAATTCAGGTGACGATGCGAAACTTAGTTTGTAAGTTTTCAAACCACAGATTCGGGATTCTTGGTTGCAGTGCAAGATTGCTGGTGGTTTACGGCTTGATACTAGAAATTGTTGACCATTAGTTGTTGCATCCCTACACATCATTCATACTTGTATCTAGTATAGCTCCATTGAGACTTATTCACCTCCGTTGTGAATCTCCATATTAGAAACTCCCGAACTATTAAACCGACTTACTGAAAGCTCGCCTGGCCTGAGACCATTTAATGGGTACGAAGTCCATCTTGATCGTGAGCTCCCAGATGGCCAAGCGAATTTCGGGGGGTAATTTTGTGAATGGGTGGAAGGTTGTTAGGAAAGCCGGAGAAGGGTCCATATTTCTGATAAGTTATTTCAAATCTAGTTCAGATTTCAGTGATAGCTTTGAAATTTGACCCAACTACAGGCGCGAAATTGAGAGCATCAACCTGACTGTCTTAATGTGGTGTCGTTTCGAGTCTTGTGACTTTCGGCCCTGAAGTCGTCCAAAACGCCGTTGCTGTGTCAGCAAAGACAAGCTTCACCTTGACGTCGCCAAACTGTACCCTTTAAGCCAACGACTGACATTGAATAACCTCTACATTTGAGGTTGATCGACTCCCTATCTGCCTACACCGGTATTTTCGAATCATGTGAGCTTCAAACATACACAGCTTCAATTTAGCCCTTCACCAATGACTTCAACAAGCTATGAACAATGACTCTACCCCAAGTTACGCTCCAGCGCAAGCTTCCCCCGAAGCACCGCAACCGCCAACAACGTCTCAAGGGCAAAATAATGCACCCGCTGGCGGAGCCATAGGAGCTTCAGCTAGTGACAAATCGATTATCTTGACGCCAGCTCAGCAGAGAGCTCAGGCGCAAACGAAGAAGAAGCATGAGTTCGTTAACTACCTAATGAACAATCTCGACCTTATTATCTATTCCGAGCTTTGTATCTTGTATTATATGGAGTCAGTTTCTGCCACTATCCTTAAATATGTTATGATCCTGACAATCTTCAGCTGCTCGTTCTTCCGTCTCCTGATTAGAGTTCTCAGCCAAATGGTCTTCCTCTCACCCAAACCAAATTTCGTACCACCGATGCCTCAGCATCGACCATATATTGGATCTATCTTCGGTCCAAACATCATATGCATTCTCTTGCATGTTTTCACTGCGCGATCCGAGGCAGGAGAAGCTATGCGAGGTTATTTACACGGTGGCATAATCATCGATCTGATAGGGCAGAAAGGGCCAACATCAAAGCTGCACCTGGTGTTATTGGATATACTCATTCTACTACTACAGTGTCTTATGCTCACTGTGCATGTAGAGAGGGAAAGGCTTTCGGGACTCTTGACTGCCTTCACGAAAGTGACACCTCTGACGGACCAGCCTAGAGCGGAAGTTATCTCAACTCAAAACATTGATGCCGAAGAAAGGGGGATAATGGGAGAAACCGATGCAGCAACTGAAATGCCTGGCGGGACTAGAGCGTCACGAATAGAACCTCAGGAATCGTTTGTGAGGCGATTGGTTGTGGATGAGGTCGAAGAAGAAGATATGGAGCGTGCTCAGCTATTGGGGGAGCCGCTGCCGCGCGAAGATCCCGAAGATAATCACCCCTTGGACATGTTTTTCGCGGGAACTGCCATAATAGCAGATCTCCATATCATAGACACCTTGAAGAAGCAATGGGCAGACTATGGGAACGCCTCAGCATCTGCATTACAAACGGTCGGTTTCTCAGCCGAATTTGCAGCTACCACTGCAAATAGGCGTATCAATGCTGCAAGTGAGAGAATTCAGAGAAGCGTTGAATCTCTATCTGGTTCTGGCTGAATTACCTAAAATAACAAGGAAATATCAGGATCATTTACAGACCCATCATGACCGTCGTGAATTTGCTTTGTATTATGCTATCTTTCTTGCTACATTTCCTACCGCAATGCCCTTCACAGTAACTATGATATCTCCACTATCATCCTCTTCGACGTCTCTTAATCCCCAGCTACTGGCTCCAAATTTCTTTAGATCTCTTGCAAGTCCGACCACGTCCTCTGTTCCCACAACGTCTCTTCCTAGCCTCAGCCTGCCTACATCTTCTGAACCCATAGCCATGAGCATAAGAACCGTATCAGCACCGACTTTTGTCACACATCCACCTTGAGAAATGACTTCCAGTAATTGGTATGCACACTGCTTTCCAATATCTTCTGGAGTAACGCCTCCAGAACTAGGGCTCACTACATCCGCCGAGTAAAGCACACCATCCGCACTGCTTTCTGCTACCAAGCATATTCCAAATCCTATTCCTGTAGTTTTCTTTCCACTCGTTTTCGACTTGTCACTTGAAACCAGAGGCGCTTGATCGTATTGTGTTGCAATATGCACATCGCTAACAAGTGGGTTTAGGATCCCTCTGGCAACATGTATCATGCGATGATTGTTGCTGCTAGAAACACCTGTGCAATATGCCACTCCTCGTATCCTCCTTACTCGTCCAGGACTGCGGTTCATATGTAGGGTTTTGGGTAGTCTGACCTGTGACCCGAATCTTAGTTCCACCACACCTCCCCCACCTTTTCCACCAGGTCCCGCACAAGACCTTTGCAGTATCCGTAACTCGAGTTTGCTGGACATGATGCCGAATTTCTCGTACAGAGGTAGTATGGCTGTCCGTACAGTATCCACGCTTACATCTCCCATTTCTGTCGCACTCGTAATTACTCCTTCCCCTGTAAACCTCACATTCACTGGCTTCTTTGCAAAGGGTGCCATTATACAGAGTGGTATTAAGAACCAGCTCACACCCCTTCGAATGGTGTCGGGTAGCACACAATCCACAACCTCTCCAATTGCTCCTTGACCATCTACACTCCCCGTTATGAGACCAGGTTCATAGTGGAACATAGTTCCAGTGTGTGAGAAGGTTGCACGCGAGCCATTTGTTATAGAATCGAGGAGACGTAGGAAGGACACTTCATGGGGAGCAAGTCCGGGGGAGGTTGATGTGGAGCGGATTTGAGAAACTCTTATAGGTTTTCCGGTGAGGGTGGAAAGTACGAGACGATCTGTGAGAGACTTTTGGGTCGTGAACTGTAAGAATTTGGGTTCGGGGGCAGACATGGTGAGTTGTGGCTGTCAAATTCGATGTTCGCCAGAAAAATAAGCTTAAGAATGTTCAACTTTTTTTCCCCCGTTCTGCCAATCGCAAATCGCTTGATTTGGTCAACTAGAGAGACCCCGCCCCAGCCCGCGATTGGTTTGCTTGGCATTACTGGTCCGCCTTTGACATCTATCCGATTATATGTCTTGATTTTCTTCAAGTATTTTCACCTCGCTTTATTCTATGCTGAACTGACTGTCCAACCACCGATTTCTCAGAAGGAGGGTCCAAATTCGGTTGTATTAGAGTACAAAAGGCAGTTTCTTATTAAAAAAAATTGGGTTGATTTTCATTTAGATCGGTATATTATATACAATACAACGCAGTACAACATAAAAGTTTTTCGTTCCATTTCCCAACGTATTTCCCGTCCTACCAGTATTGAGAAGCAAAATCAGCTTCAAGTTGTTTGTATAAATTTGCTACTTTCAGCTAGAAATCGCATAGACAGTTAGGTGGCCCATGGAAATATAAGCCCCTCGGACGGTTGAATTATTCAACGGATATATTCTAATTCTGGTTGTTACGCCAGCTGACAACTGTTGACACACATTGGCATCATCTTCAATCGACTTTTAGCAAGCAAAGACGTTACTTCTTGTACAATCATAAAGCATAGAAAACTGCAAGTTTGTATATGCAATATGCAATATATTTATATTTTCAGATCCAGCATACTGTACCAAAGCTAGATATATGAAGCTCAACGTCATATCTACTAGATACCGAGAATTTCTACGAAGGAGAAGTTGAACTACTTCTTTTGTACCCAAAGCCAAACCACCGGTCTCTTACCATGTAACCCACCCCGCGACCCATCCCAGCCCATTTCCTTAATCTGTTTCTTGACCCGATCCTTCTGATCACCGGAAATCATCAAACCTCTCTTCCATATCCCATTCCCGCCCTCGTTAATTTCGTACAATATATTCTTCTTAGCTTCGGGATTGTCGCAACCAAGTTGCTGCATCAATTCTTTGATAGTGATCTGCTTGGAGAGCAGTAAGCTAAGTTTGGGGGCAGTAAGTGGAACGATTGAAAGTGATACACCCACTTACGATTGATGGAACGGCGAACTTGACATGGTTGGTCTGATCTAGATACAGTGGTTGTTGCCAAGGGGGAATATCGCCTGTAAAGACATGGATGGAACAATGCTCTTGCGGGAATAGATAGTTATAGCCAATTGGTACACCTATGGTTCCACTAGCATTATGAAATTTGATGCCAGGAAACCCACCATCTAGCCCGGGCGATCCAGCTGGGAATTGGCCGAAGTTAGGTTGGCCATAGGGTGTGAATTGATGTTGTAGAGGCATATATAGGGGTTGATATTGGTATTGAGGTGTTTGGCCATAGTATCCTTGATATCCTCCAGCGAGTCCAGGTGGAGGAGGACCCTGATCCATACCATGGAAGGTATTGAATCCTCCACCAGCCATCGATGAGTACAGCTGGGTGAGAAGCTAGATATAATTATCTTAGAGCTTCAGTTGCTTCGGATCAATCAGTACACAATGTCACTTGCTTCGGAGGTTTCAGAATCGATCAGTGAACTGTCAATCTGCTAGAAGACAAATGAACCGAATGAAAATTCTACGAAATCTAGGTAAAGCAGCAGATTTATCACTTCACTGAACAGTGTGGTGACTGTATTGCAGGTTTCCAACCACTCTCCCCAAATCATAATCTGCCGAAGTGAGTAAGGAGGTGACCTATTGTAATAGGTTGGTGATTCATCAATTGACTCAGATGTCCAGACCTTGGCAGTACAGCATACATTTAAGACAACACCGATAGTACTAAGCATGAGATGTAGTAAGTAGAGATGCGAGAACGGTAATGAGGGCTCGCTGTATTGTCTAACGAAGCACTAACAGTTCAAGAACATTACCAGAATATCACTGACCAAGTTCCTTCAAATTGTTGTAGTCATTCATTTCATTTGCTTTTTATTGCCTAGATTGGTAGCGTGAGAAACTGCCAATATCAATCAGAATAGAGCAAGCGTTCAGGCAAAGAACACAGACCCCACTCCAAGCCATTCCCTACCGCCCATTTGCAATTTTGAAAATGGAAAAAGAAGAATTGTACAGGTTGGTAGCCACTCCATCAAAAAGTAGCCCCTAGCTGGCAAGGTAATAAACCCAGTATTGCGTAGTGTTACATGCGGAGTCAAATCATTCCGGACTCGCAAAGCAATGCAGAGCAGTTTCCACCAGCATCCCATTACTGTCTGCCTGCAACTGCCCAAATATCTAGCAGTCAAAAGCAGATGACTTGCAAGTGTTCGTAAAATTATCGTAACGCGAATAGACCAATGTCAAAGGCTTTGGGGTTATCCCTGTGGTCATTTCAGGTCTTACCCAAAGCATTTGCAACCATAGGCCGAAGCAGTTTAGGCAGTGGACTCAACTGGGACTGCCTCAGAAATGGTATCCTGAAATCTTTGTTAGTGTTGAAGAGCATGATAGCTGTGAGGATAAACTGACCTTTGGTTCTTCAATAGCAGCTGGTGCAACGTCAATATCCTCCTTTGACTCTACTGATTTTGCCTCCACATCTGTCTTCTCCTCCACTTTTTCACCACTAGTGACTTCTTTGACGCCATTAGAAGTTTCTGGCACAGTAGTTTTAGAGTCTTCTTGGTCGGTCTTGAGATCACTAGTACCATTTGTGGGTGCTGACGGAGTGTCACTGGCAAGAAGCTTGTTCCACTTATCAAGTAATGTCTGCGATCTTGTCTTGAAGTTAAACTCTTCCTCCTTTGGAATAGATGAAAGCTTCAAAATGGCCTTCAAAACCTTATTGATCTTTGTTACGCGAATGATGCTGACTTCAAGATCTGCATAGCCTTCCAACTTCGTGACGAATTCAGCCATCTGCTTCATTTCCTCTTCTTTTGGCTCCTGGTCCCGGGTTAAAAGGCCCTTTTGGAGCTTGTGGCGGAGGAAAAGAATCTCTTTCTAGAAAACATTGTTAGTATCGAACGTGACTAGACAGATGGACCGACTCACCTCCTTCTTGAGTCTTTTCTCTTCGGGTGAAAGTTCTGGCTCCTTTGGAATAACTTCTTCAGGCTCCTTGGCCTTCGCGGCAGCCTTCTTTGTCTTGGGTTTAGCGGATTTAGCGGCCGATTGATCTTTAGCAGCCTTGGGAGTAGCAGTGCCGTTTGCCTTGGGGGTAGTAGTCAACTTGATCTTTGGCTTCTTGACGGAGTCTGTGCGCTGTGGGGTCTGCAAATGTGTTAGAAAGGAATCGAGCGTTGGATGTCTCTGACTTACGGCTACATCGTCCTCTGCCTTTCGCTTTTTAGTCTTCTTGGTCTTCTCTACAGGAACTTCAATGCCATCGGAGTCTTGTTCGGCAACTGCGTCCTCCATCTCAACGTCATCATCATCCTCATCCACGACAGTCTTAGAAAGTGACTTCCGTGGCTTCGACTTGCTGACCTCCTTAGTTGCCTTCTTCGCAGCTTTAGCAGCTTCTTTTGCTGCAATCTCAGCGGCACGCTGGTCCATAAAATTCTGCAAAATATCCTTGAAATATTGCAAATCGTGTCTCTCGGCTGCCAGCTGATGCGCAGCTTGTAAATCCTTGCGCATGCTTGCGGGGACGGTACCAATGGTATCGAAGTCTAAGTCGAGAAGATCGGTGTTGGGGATCCAGCCACTAGAATAGCCAATGTTAGCATTGTAGGATCATCCCGAGACCAACACAAGTACTCACAATTCATTGGTGTGAAGATACATGACAGGAAAAGTACGATCGTTGACCTTGGCACCACCGTCCGCGTAGTCTGCTCTGTAGGTACCATCTTTTCCAAGGGCAGTGACAGGGCGACTTTTGAGAAGAGTATTAGGGAGCATGGACTCATCACAGACAATTCCTGGCCAGAGAGGGTACCCCTTCAATCTAATCATGAAGTAGTCGCCGGGTTGAGCATCGATGTGTGTCATCTTTGCTTTGGACGCTTTCTTGTTCTTCGACTTGTGCTCAGGAATACCGCCTGACTTGCGTCGTGATTTGGATTTGTCGCCGGAAGCAGGAGTATCAACGGCAGCGTTTGAAGACTCAGCAATGGCCGGGGCTGCATCACTGGTCTTTATATCCTCCATCTCAGCATCTCCTTGGAGAGCTGCAGGTTTGTCCTCAGAGGGGCTTTTCGGGGATCCTGCATGTTTGTCGTTTGTATTCTCAGAAACTTTTGCTAAACGCGAGATAAATTGATTAGCAAGGTACATAGAGAGGAAGAACAAAGCAATGGAGGACAATCATACTCTCAACAGCTGGGGAAGATGGCGCAGCCTGCTCCGTGACGGATTCCTTTGCTGGCCCAGTGCTTTCAGATGCAGCTCCATTTGTGACGGTCTGCTTTGACGCGGATGCATCTCCATCATGGCGCGTTGATTCAGTGTCTGCAGAATCCGCAACTGCGGGCAGAGCAACAGCTAGGGGAATTGCCTCTTCCGCCATGTTGTCGCGACTTGGGAAGCTCCGAATGAAAGAACGCGACTGGGAAGTGGGGTTCTTAATTACGCGTTTCGGGAAAGAGGGGACAAATTGCAATCCTTGATGGATTTGGTGATGAGAGGTGCGTTGGTGGATGACGCTGTCGCGGTGAAGAAATCGAAGGAATTGTGGAAGAAGAGGTTTGGAAAACGAGCGCCTTCACCATACAAAATCCTAGCGTCCGAAGTGGCACGTGCACCTGTCCCCCAACATGGATGTGTGGTGGTGGTGTCTCTTAGGCAGCACCACCAACGAACAATAAACAAATAGTGAATAGAACAAGTACAATAGGGAGAAAAACACATCGAATGAAAAAAAGGCCCAATATTCAGCTGCGATTCACCTGAGAGTGATATGCTGCACAGGCAGTAAAGTGACAAGGCAAATTGTAGATCTAAAAGCTCTATTTCCACTATAAATTGTAATGAGCCAACATAAGACGAGAGCAAGGGACACCACTGCTAGTGATGATAAACGCTCACCCGTGCTTACCACTTCGCGCAAGTCTGTTGTCTCCTTTCCCAACAAATGATAGGATTCAAACCTCCTGGTACCTGGTGATATGGTTTCTATCCCCTAGGCACAATACCTAGTAATAGTAATCACAATGGTAACCATCATGCCATAGGCCCTCCTGTATGCGCATCCTTTGATTGACGACCAAATCTCTTGTCTGCTATAATACAATCAATACATCTCATTCCTCCATTTCTTCGTCTTCATCATCTTCATCATCTTCCTCCTCACCCTCAGCCACATTCACCGTGAAGCTTGGGTCTTGATCCACACCAACATAGCTATCGCTCATCAAGAATAGCTTCAACTTGTGCTCTCCGGGCGTAGGAACCGTGTACTCGAGTCGAACCGTGAGAGATTTCGTGATGGTTATGCGCTTAATGGAGAGGAGTGTCTTAGAGCTCTCATCCCCAACAACCAGCCACCAATTCTCCATCTTCTTCACTGGATAAAATGGCGCATGAACAGTGGTATCCACCACATCAGAATCCTCGTCGTCCGTATCACGCATGATCTTGACTTGAATGTACGAGGGTGAGTTAGCAGTGACTTCATCAGGTTTCTCTAACTTGTATTCGAGTTCGATGTTAGGATATTTCGTGTTGGTAAAGTTTGCAGCTTGCGCAAGCTGGGTTTGGGATAGCCCAAGGCTAGCTACGAGTGCGTTATAATCCGGGTTTTCTGAGGGGTCCATGGCTTCCATAAATTCAAAGATATCAGTAACACTGGAGAGGTAACGTTAGTTAGCAAACTTTACAAATAGTTAGCGTGGATGTACGTACCCAGCCTTTTTAGCTGCCTCAATTACCGTTGGTGTGAAGTGAGGAATTTGTTTTAGCGGACTATCACGATCCCACATGCCTTGCACAACCATCTGAGACATCTCCATGGCGTTCATTGCATTGATATGCCCATCTGAAGACAAAACATCGACAGTTGCGCTTAGCAACGAGAGCACCTTGGTCAAAATGATCTCCTGATCCTTAGCTAAGTCAATGGGAAGCTGCATTCTGGAGAAATGCGCTTGAAGAAGCACAAATGCTTTAAAATGGGGCGAATCATAGTCAACGTCCGCCATCTTGACTGGTACTCTGTCGTAGATGCGGCGGAGAAGATTGTCTTCGTGTCGTCTGATTTGGATCGTCTCAAACTCTGTAGCAGAGGTTATGATCTCAAGAATTCCCTTCAACTTTGTTCTGCCAGTCAAAGACAACAAGAACGTCTGCATAGTAACGTATGATATGTTGTAATAAGCTGCTATCATAGCAGCGTTGAGAGGAGTTACAGAGTCGTCGTCTTCATCGAGATCGATAATTTTAGCCTCTGCTAGATCTTTCAAGGTGGTCTCAACAAGCTCTGATAAATGAGAGCTGAGCCCCTCATGTGAGGTATCTGTTAAGCTGTAATAGCTTGGGTTTGCTAGAAGTCGTCGATAAAAGTAGGTAAAGGTAGTCCAATTAATTGCGTCTTCGGCCGATTCAATCATTTTTGTAGTGATTTCGGATACAAATGCATCGTGGAGATAGACATGCAACTGACTCTCGATGGGCAGTGCCTCGTTGAGGAACTTCTTGTAGTACTCCCGCTTTACCGCCGGAACCATCAAAACACCCCGACTCTGCTTATCTTCCAAAGGACGCGTTGCCTTGCCAAACATTTGTAGAACTTCAGCTAGCGGATAATCGACATAACGATGCTCGCGTCCTTCATAAAATTGCGTGCCCATTACGATTACTAAATGTGCTTTGCAATCAAGTTCCCAGCAGACATCTCGAGAGGCGACAAGTACTTGGATAGCGCCGATGTCAAACAGATGTTTGACAATTCGCTTATCGGATGAGCTGAGTGCCTCGTGATAGTATCCAACTCCGTGCGATATCGCTTCAGCTAGAGCCTCCTCGCTGACACGCGCGAGGATACCTCTCAGTTCATCAACATTCGTATGTAAAAAGCGGTCTTCATCATCGTTAGCAAAACAAGCAGCAAGCAAATCACGCGTCGTTGCACGTGCTTGCTTTCTGTTTGGAACAAAGACAATTGCAGGCTTGTCTGGTGACATCTGGAGTATAGAGAGATAGGTAGGCTTTGCCATAGCCAACATAAGGGACGGGAAGTGCGGGATAGTGAATGATTGAATGTGGAGCTCCAGAGGTACTGAACGGACATGAGGGCTGAAATTGTACACATTGTGTTTTTTGGCGTCAATCCATTCACCAACGTCTTTAGCATTAGAGAGAGAAACACTGAGACCAACAATGCGGAGAGGTGACTCGAGTTGTGTACGGATATTGTGCATACGAGAGACAATGATCTCGTACACGAAGCCAGATTGACCTCCAATCATATGAAGCTCGTCAGCAATGAATAGGTGCACATTCTGCACGTTCTTGCGGCGTTGCCATTGTCGAGATAAGACATCCCATTGAGAAGGAGTTGCTAAAATTAGGTCCCCTTGCTCCAGAAGCTTGAGATCAGCTGTAGTTTCACCGGTCAATTTAACAATGTTCTTGCCACCACGCAAATTAGCTAGACGTTTTTGCCAATCTATAAGTCGAAGATCAATGAGTTCTTGGAATGGAGCAATGTACACTGCCTTGCCAGCATCATCTTTTTTCCAGTGTCGAAGCAGTGAAAACTCGGCACAAACAGTTTTGCCACTGCCAGTGGCTGCACCGATAAACACGTTTTCGTCTGTGGAGAACAAGGAATTGAAAGTCTGAGTCTGGATCTTGTTGAAGCGCTCCCAATGAGGATACAGTGCTTTATATTCATCTGTTTTTAGAGCGGCAACATGTAATGGCTGTAGATCCTGGACCGGTGTATGTGGAGGGAATTTCTCGGGCAGGATGAGGTTACGGAATGAGACGGGTAACTTGTTCTCGGCGTGCATCCACCTATCAGAGAGAACTGTGACGAAATAATGCGGTGGCATAGGTTCTGTGACTGGTACTGTAAATTCCACGATATGTTCGTTGTCCTCAGCTTCTGCAAAGGCCTTTCGAAGGATGAATTGATCGTGGAAAAGTATTTCGTCACCGTCGCAATCTTCGGCAATGATCCAGAAGCTCTCAGCGGTGCCATGTACCTCATCATCCCATTCAAAGTTGGGTTTGATAGTGAGCTCAATTCTAAGCATTGATCTAGTCATTGGCTGGACTTGAGCTTGTACATCAAGTCGTGGGAATTTGGACACGAGACTGCAGACAGTTTTCCCGGCTTTGGGTAGACCCAAAAGCTCTCCCATACGAGGAGGATCTAGGTCAAAATAATTCACCCAAGGAACATCAATTCGTTCAGCTTTTTGGATAATATCTTTGGAACATCCAGGAAATTGTCGGAGAGGTGACATGGTTGGCCACATACGTTTCTCCGCCATCTTGCACAGCTGCAAGGCAGTTTTCGCAACAGACGCCCATCCCTTCTTAAGTGTGATTTCAAATATCGCTCTGAGGATTCTTCCTGCTGATTGGGTGACATATACTAGGTCTGCCATAAGTGCTAAACCTTCAAGGGTAAGTCGTGAGATGTAGGCTTGTAGAAGAACATTTATCTTGGCATGTGGCTCTTCGACGCTTTCTTTTACAGGAATGGGTACCCTATTTACCATGGTCGCAAGTTCTAGTTTCTCATCCTGACGAACGGGGATATACTTGAACTCATTGCTCAGAGCAAATATGCGGAATAGTTCGATTGCAGTAATTGAAGGTTGGAGGTGGAGGTTATATGTTTGCATAGAGCTATGCGTAATATAGTAATGGGACGCGATTCGACCGAGTTCTGTTGCTTGTAGTTTGCCGCTGGCTTTATCGTATTTGATTAGATTAGATTTCTCTAGAACAACCGCTGCGGAATGTATTAGATCAACGCGTTTTTGCTCCAAAGCACTATCATCCTCATATTCAGCTCCTACACTGTAGAGCCCTGGAGATCTCAGCATTCGGACGAATAAATAAGTGTAGCCTAGCCACTCGACTCCTTCATCTCTATTTCGCACGTTGCCTAGAACAATCTCAGCATTGAGATTATCGACCAATTTGCTAACAAATTGGCTTTCAATCGGAAGCTGTTGGTTAAGGAGAGAGAGATAGTACTGCATTTCGGTTTGGGTAGTGATGATAATGCCTTCTCCATAAGTATCGTACTGTGGGCGACCCGCGCGGCCGAGCATTTGTAAAACATCTTGAGGGCTAAGCTCTACCCAGCTTCCTTTTTCAGGCGAGTAAACTTGCGTGCCTTTGATAATTACGGTATGGGCAGGTAAATTAACACCCCAAGCTAAGGTAGCAGTGCATACGAGAACCTGGATTAATCCGTCGTTAAATAAATCTTCAACAGACGTTCGATCAGGCCTGCTCATTCCGGCATGATGGATTCCAAAACCGTACGGAAGTAGATCTTTCAGCTCTCGGTCGTTTACTGAGTCCGCCTCGCTTTGTAGAGCCTCTCTTCCACCAAGGTCATTTTTCATTATCTGTCCGATGGTCTCCATCTCGATTGCCTTGTCTCGAACGTATCTGGCAGTTTTTGATGTCTCCTTCCGTGAATGAACGAAAATAATCATTTGGTTACGCTTCGTTCCGACATGTTCAAGCACTTTCGTATAAGTTACGTCGTTCATTGTTTTCAGTTGCTTGATAGCCTTCTTCTCGGTGATCCCGACAAATTCTTGTCGCAGAGGACATGGCCGGTAAGACCCATCAAAGTGGAACATTCCTTTCGTGGGATCAACACGTAAGAAGCTGGCCACATCACGATAGTTGGGAAGAGTAGCAGAGAGACCGACTAAACGAACAGGATCCCCAGTCTGCTCCATCTTTCTGATTGTTCTGCTTACAATGCTCTCTAATACTGGACCACGGTCATCATGTAAAAGATGGATCTCGTCAATAATGATGAGACGGACCAAGTTTGTGTAGCTTAAGTCAGTCGCTTTCCGCGTGATAACATCCCATTTCTCGGGGGTAGTAACAATAATCTGCGTGTCT
>Ga0247734_1001436_pt1 | contig 18187 bp, 16 predicted proteins | sample UWRJL103311B2_FD_180933 | JGI IMG/M metagenome (GOLD analysis project Ga0247734, IMG submission 180933) | Plant litter microbial communities from Arlington Agricultural Research Station in Wisconsin, United States - UWRJ-L103-311B-2 | ecosystem: Environmental > Terrestrial > Plant litter >... | reverse complement strand
CTGGAACCGGACGTGTCATCGTGTCAGCTGGAGCATTTGGTACTGCTAAGCTCCTGATGAGGAGTGGTATTGGACCTACTGATCAGCTCAACATTGTTAAAGCAAGTACGGATAGCACAGCTATGATCAACGCTACCCAGTGGATTAACCTTCCTGTTGGTTACAACTTGGATGATCATCTGAATGTAAGTCTATAACCTATTGCATGGAATTCTTTCTGACATCTTTTAGACTGATATGATTATCGGCCATCCAAATATTTCGTACTATCACTGGGAAACCACGTTTGATACACCTAACATGACTGAGGCTGATCAGTACCTGAGTACGCACATTCCAATCTTCTTCGTGTTAGATAACTACTGACAGGCCTAGAAACTCGTACTGGTCCATTTGCACAAGCAGCACCAAATATCGGACCTTTGTTCTGGGAAGAGATCAAGGGTCCGGATGGCGTTGTCCGACAACTCCAATACACGGCTCGCGTAGAAGGAGATGCGAGGGGTAACTGTGGGGATGAAGGATGTAAGTTGCAACCGGTAGCCTTTTACATTGCTAATAAATATGCCTAGGCTATATGACTTTGAGCCAATATCTTGGACGTGGTCAGCTATCACGTGGTCGAGCAACCATCAAGCCTGATCTATCCATGAGCGTCTCGACTAATCCCTGGACAAGCAATAAGAACGATATATCTGCTGTAATTGCCAGTGTTCAGAATCTGGTCAATGCTCTGAGCAAGGTAGCGAACCTTACTATCTTGGAGCCACCTAATGGAACAAGTGTTGCTGACTGGGTCAACGCTGTAAGCTATCCTTTCTTCCATGGGTCTTGTACCTGCAGCGTCTAATCAAGAAAATAGAAAACATATGATCCAGGAGCGCGCCGCGCAAATCACTGGCTCGGAACTGCCAAGATTGGTCCAGATGATGGTCGCCAAGGTGGAACCGCTGTGGTAGATCTGAACACCAAGGTCTACGGCACAGATAACATCTTCGTCGTTGACGCTAGTATCTTCCCAGGACTGCCAAGTACCAATCCTTCTGCTCTCATTGTGACTGCTTCCGAGAAGGCCGCAAGTTTGATTCTTGCACTGCCAAAGACTGCTCCCAATGCCAAGGTCAACATTCCATCTTTTTGGCAATGATATACCGCTAACACCATTAGTAGTTCAACCAGTGTGGTGGTATGTATTACAATGGGCCCAGTTATTCTTGCGTAACGGGCACGACATGCAAATTCCAGAATGAATACTACTCTCAGGTATGCTATATCCCACCTCATTTAATGGAACGCAGCACTGACACAATGCTTGAATAGTGCCTCTGAGGGGTGTGGTTCGTTAGATCAAATGAGATATAAAACTCCATGTTCTTCAAAAGATGTATATAGGAAGACTGGGGTTTTTTGGAATAACAAAAGCACATGTAAATATACTAAAATTCATGTCTATATGGGCTAAACGTAAGATCGACGTGGCTTATTTGTCATGTGTTGACTTCTCTACTCCGTGGTGTGTTGCCAAGATCTAAAATCTCGAATTCGTTCCGTGATTGTGTGATGGGTGATCCTATATGATCAGCGAGCTAACTAACTGTTAAATGGACAAGTGGTCCTCCAAAACAATATATAATCGCCATGGCATCAATGGATCTTCATGATAGAGTCTTGATCGTACCACCACACCTGTGGTTGATATCTTGAAGTGTTATTAACGCATGTTGTTCCAAATCAAATAAGGGGTTGCTAACCCCTGGCCTACCCGTATGGCACTTAAATAAGCACATTTAAAACATTTTTCATAGTATACTGCGAAGTAATAGTTCATACAGCAATCATGCTTGAGTACTCAATGATGAGAATCGTGTCATTGCATAATATAAAAATATTCATTCATGAGATTCTCCAATTTACGTGTTACCAATATAGCATTTTGCCATCCACAATCATTGAGACTCCCAAACACACAACACCAAAAGTCCCCGTGTCCAACTCCAAAAGCACGCTAGAACGCAAATAAGAAGAGAAATTGAATGTCTCAAATGAAGAACAAGCCACCAGCCGCAAATAAGGATACCGTAAGTCCAAGCACCGTGAGTTGATCCCAAGCAATTGGCTTAGGGCCTGCACCTGCAGCACTACGAGAAGTGGTGGCTGAAGGCTTCGCGTTTGTACCAGTAGGTGGTGTAGTTGGTGCAGGTGTCGTGCCGGTGGTTTTCTTTGCTGTAACATACGCTAGTTCTCCCGTGAAAGCTGCTGCGAAAGCCGATCCTACGGGGCCGCTGAAGTTTGGTGGAGGTTGGGTGTACTGGGCCAAAGGCTTCATCTCGGTAACAGTGAATCGGCGCTCATCTTTAACTGAAGTAGCACGTGGGATCTCGGCGCCCTGGGATGCGAATTGGACGATCTCGCTCTCAGTACTGTTGTAACGAGTCTGAGCAAGACCGACGCGCTTATTAGCGAGATCATAGACTACGTATGCGGAACGTAAGAGTGTATCACCCATAACGACTGAGGCGCCTTCGGGGAGACCGCGGGCAGATGCTGGACTTATTCCGAAAACGCAAGCTTGTTGAGTAGTATTAGGGAGGTTCATTGGTTGACCTCCGAAGATACCTGGATAGATGAGATCACCGATGGGAACTTTAATGATGGGCCCGTTGGGACCGGCGAAGCCGAAGTCGAAGGTACCTGAAATACTGCGTGCGCTGCATGGAACAGCTGCGACACTAAATGGAGCAAAGTAAGTCGCACCAGTCTGGGCGTAGATGGCGTTCACAATGGCATCTGGAAGAAATGTTTGAGTCGCTCCAGAGTCAAGAACAGCAGGATATGCGTAGTCATTTGGAGTGACTGTAAGATTTCCCGAGGGAGTGCTTATTGTGAAAGAGGTAAAGGAGACCGTTGGGTGGTCGATTTCGGTCATGCCCGGGGTTGGATACATGGCGATATTTGCAAGGTTACCGTCAAATTTCTTGGCATCGATACCGCCAAACAACAGCGCGCCTGAGCTCGAGTCTGTACGGAGTGTTAGAGACATATGTTTAACAAAGTGCAGGAACAAGAAACAAACCTATATCATTAAGCCAAAGACTAAAGGCTTGGGATGTAATCTGATTGGCATCTACCATGGCATCAACTAGATTTTTCTTGCGCTCAACAGCGATATCTGGGTTTTTTCCAAAGCTCAAGCCATTGCTGAAACCAAGGCCTAAATATCCACGACCAGAACTAGCTTTTTTTGCGACACCAATCTAAAGCAAATTTAGTGTTCGTTCCGATTTCGAATAAAGAACAACGAGTTATTGCGTTCAAGGCATTATGATGACTTACTGTATAACTATCCAACTTCGTGCCAGCAACGGTTAATGAATCCGTAAACAAATCTCCAAAAGCTCCAGAACCATCCAAATATGATATGTTCAGTCCATTAACCCATGGGTCACTCGCAGTTGACGAGGCCTTTATGTCAACTGAATATGGGTTAGTGAGATCACCACTAAAACCATATTTTAGATACTTACAAGTTCCACCCGGTGTGCCTTTCACGGACTCAAAGGCAGGTGGATTGACTTCTGCGTCTTTCGCTATCACCCACACGTCGCTGCTACCGGTATCGGCCTGAATCTGAATGTTTTGTCCAGGTTCTCCAATGGTGACATTTACATAGTATCTTGTATATGCTCCATCCTGAGACAGCGAGGTTTCATCAGCGTCCTTGCCATTATCACGCCCAACCAGTTCTCTTCTAGTGGTATATCCACGCTTGCCAATGATATCTAGCTGAATAGTAGCATATGTGAAGGACAATAGCGGAGCAACCGCCAGAAGAGATGAAGACTTCATCCTGTTGAGTTAGAGAAATGGCAATTAGATAAAGTCAATCGCTTGAGAAATTGTACAGACAGAAGGGGTCTGAGCTGTGAAAAGAAGAGTGAAAGAGGGAAAGGGAGATTCGCTGACAGTAGGAGGTTTTTAAGAATGAATCTGAAGGAATTTGGGGGTGAGATATTGCTGGAGGAAGGTAATGACAAGGAAGGCGCATGGGCTTGGGCAAACAAACTAATTTGGCTTGCTGTTGGAATTGTGTATATCCTTGACATTGGTTACCAACATCCTTTGGCGACCCATTGGCTCCTGGGTGAAATTGAGACGAGAATCTGTGAGAACAGGCTTCCTTCTGAGACTTCGCCCGGTAAAGCTGAAGACAAGCATCGATGCACCATGTAAGTTCCTTCCTTCCCTTCCTTTGGGTGCGCCGAACAGATGTTGGTGGTTTGCTCAGCCTCATTCCCGCCTTCCCGCGGCCAGTGCTGACCATCCCGCAGCCATCCCGCAACCAATGCCAGCCATATAAACCCGTAGCAATAGACGCGAATGACGCGAAAGGGGGAAACCTGCATTAGAAGCGCTCCTGCATGTAGCGTATAGAGTAAAGTTGCTGTATTTTCGTTCCTTTACGAAGTTATATGAAACAATCGGCTGCTCCTCTCGACCACTTGGCTCAAGACGGATTGATACCCTTATGAGCTTGTTACACCGCACTTAAAGAGATGGGAGTGAGCTCATCACTCCTTCTGCTGCATCTTTTCTTTGGATACCCGTCACGATGGGTGTATATCTTTTTTTTGGAGATTGATACTATTTTCATCCAAAAGTCGAAACGTACGCTAAAGCTGATGTAAATTCAACTTATCGCACGTGACCATGGGGAACCTTATCCGTAACCTCAGCCTCGTCGTCGATATCAGTTAAACGCAACGATAGCCTTGGTAGCAGCAATAATGAATAGGCTCTAAATACTACAGCTCGTTGGCATATAGAATCAAAATATACTATACTAGACAGAATGTCAAGTTCACCGCCCATCGATCGCAGTCAAGCATCGCTATCCCCATCTGCCTCCCAATCCCACACTCACGACATCCCTCTCGAGACTTTAGTCTCACATCTTCTTGCATCGAAACGCTCTCTGTCATCGATCAGTACCGTCTGGCGAGCAAATGAAATTGTCACGTCAGCGAGATCATCCTTGGAAGAAAGTGTGAAGCTATCCGCCAGAACGGGTTTTCTGAGAACCAGCATTGCAGAGCAGGCGAGGCTGCTGCGGAAAGTAAGAGGTGGTGTCGAAGATGTATACAAAGAGGGCCAGAGAGATTTCAAAGTATGCTTATTGTGTATCCAGGCATGACCTGTCGTTGACGGACAGTATAGGCGGTAATCCGAACACTCGATGGGGCAAATACGAGGCTGGAATCAACAATGGATGTGCTACGGTCTACAATGGTGGAGGCTGCTCTCAGGCCACCTGCCGAAGAACCTCGATCACTTCTCGATTTTGTAGATGAAAAAGGCGTTGAGACGATGCGAGATGCGCTGAAAGAATCGATTCGGGAATCAAGAGTAGCGCCGATATACCCTTCTAGTATAGCAGTATGCAACTAACAAATCTACAGGAAGCACAAACTTCTTTCGATTCATCAATACTTTCATTTGATGACGATCTCCGTGCATTAAAATCTGCCATGGCTGCTTCTCCAACAATTACCTCCTCCCAATCGCATGCCTCTCTATCCCAGTCCCCCATTCCCGAGCATCTCCAAGCTCTCGAGACACATGCCCAGGAAATGGCATCGCTCCTCGACTCCCTAGTATCGCACTTTGATCTTTGTGTTAACGCGATTCGGCATACAGAAGGTGGATATGCTGCTGTTCGAAATGCCGCATCGAACCAACCACCTGGTGCCGAGCCTGTCTCGGTATCGGGAGTGATGAGCACAAGCCAACATACCGATGAGGAGAAACCGCTAAGCGTTGAGGAAAGACGGGAAATGCTGGGCGTATTAGAGACCGATGCGAACCAAGTAGAAGACGTGGTTGTTGAATTGAGAGAGCGGTTAAATGAAATGGAGTCCAGGTACGAAATTATTACGGACCATGTCGCAAACCTGTCAGCAATGTACGATACCACTATTTCCGCCTTTACTATGTTAGAAGCAGTCAGCGCACACCTTCCGGGTTATTTAATGTCAGCCTCCGATTTTAAACTCCAGTGGGAAGATACGAAAATGGCAATTCAGGATCAGCTAGATGAATTAGAGGCAATGCGTGTGTTCTATGAGAATTACCATGCGTCATATGATGGACTTTTATTGGAGGTCTACCGTCGTAAACAAAATGAAGAAAAGGTTAAAGGGATGATCAAGAAGACCATGGAGCAAATTGAGAAGATCCGTGAAGCGGATATGCGCGAACGAGAAGCATTTCGAGGGGATGTAGAAGACTTTATACCAGGTGACTTATGGGAAGGAGTTGGGGCAGCTGCTCCACAATGGAATATCGTACCGAATACTAGTTCATCCAAGAGCCTCGAAAACAAAGCAACCCCAAATTTGTCAAAGAGTGTAGTAGAGGCAGCGGGGAGACGGGATCGAGAAAGACAGCGATTGAATCGATAATTTTGAAGTACTTGGATGCACAAATTATATAGATAGCTATCAAATAGATTTGATGATCCATTCAGGGAATTTTAGTGTACACGTCCCCTTCTTTTGGAGGCACCAAATACCAGTCCTTGGGCAAGTCTTTTATAGCCGGCATTTGGTGTTCCTCTGCCCATTTTCGGATTGCCTCGAAGTCGCGGCATTTGTGAACAGTGTGGAAGTCTACAAATGGCTCGGGGGCCGTTGGATGGACCCACACTTGTCCTAAAACGCCTATATCAATTTGACACATCAATTGTTGTCTGAGGATATCTAGACAATGTGCTGTGTTTCCGTCAGTTTGTGCTCTTGCTGTATAGCCATGATTAGTCGACTATAATGAAAAAGGGGACTCACAAACATGAAGCTTCGCCACAGCTGGCTTATTCACAAATAATCCCTTTTTGAGAGAACTATAGTGCTCATAGTTGTAGTATAGCGACATACGAAGGACGTTCAGACAATGCAGGTGATGCAGTCCTTCTATATTGGCAGGATAGCCACCTCCGTGTTTGGGATTTATGTGAACATGTGAGTAAGGAGGCGACGTTCGAAGGTTAGATTTGGCTGCAAGTTCTGGGGGGACGGCTAGTGATCGATAGTTCACGCCTAGGGCCTCCCAAACTGCATCAACCTCATCTCCAGCATCGGCTCGGTATTTATTCGGTTTTAATAGGGAGCCATTGAAGAGTGTAGGGGTATAGGCTAGCTTTAAGTCTTCTAAAATTGGCGCTGTATGAGGCTGTAGTCAGCACATTTCCATAGAACACTTGAAAATGAAACTTATAAAATCTCCTTAAACGAAAGCATGGGAGACACGGATGAGAGCAGAAGTATACAGTACTGCGTTATACTCAATGCACCATTCATATCTTGAGCTCGCATAACCTCCCAGTGTCTCCCAACCCAAAACGCTACGAAAATACCGCCGGCAAAGCAAAGTAATGTCAGGATGACGAAGCACCATGGCTTTCGTGCTCTGGGAGTGTATTTATCATCCGTTGAAAGAGGAGCGAAGGAATGATTCGAGTCGATTGATTCAATTGAGGAGCGATATAAATGGGAAGTGATGGGTTGGAAGTCTGACATTTTGAGGGTGAAGGAGCGCACGATGGGCAGCATGTGTTTTTGCAACTTACTTCGTAACGACTGAATATCACGAAGGACTCGTGTAGTATTGGAATGGCATCGCACTGTCTCAGGTAGTTATTGGCCAAGTGTAATAGATCATTCAATGACACATTAGTCCAACACAGCAATTAATGCAGCATACAGGGTGGATTTGCATACGGTTTGTGCGACGTTGTGTTGTACTATAGGAGATGCTGTGTATTGTATTGTACAATGCGACGGATGCAAAACTAGAATAGCCGTTTGATCGACTACGGATATGATGTATCGAGTGATGTACAGCTCGTTGAGGCATGGACATTGATTTACATATCACTGATGTAACCATGCAATGTTTTGCTAGGCAGATCCTGGAAACACAGAGAACAGTGCCAAACGGAACTGATTCACGTATGCCCGTCGTATCGGATATGGTAAATCATTGGAAGAGGTGGATGAAAGTTAGATCAAGTTAAATGCTACAAGCTGATTAGGTCGAAAAGTTTCTGAATTTCTGAATTGGATTAGAATCAAGCTAGGATTTTTGGTTATACTATTATCATCGAGTTGAACCTCAGCAGCAAAGTCTTGTACTATTCTTTTATAATCTTGCTTCTTCAAGGGCATCCATACTACAGAACAGGATCGGTAAGCTGATGAATGTAGTTGCCACTTTTAAATGGCTTTTGAACCACCAGAGCTCTACGTTTGGTACTCTGCTCAACAGTTTACGAAACACCGGTCACGAATGTCGTAAACCAGCCCTCTTCTCATTGGATCACCTAAACGCACCGTTAAAGTATAATTTCCCATGTCAGACTTGACATGTCAAATAGCACATCTTCTGACTGTTCCTGTCTAAATCTGTCATACGAAAATATTTGCGCCGAATAGAATAGATGAAACAAGTTTCGCAATACACAAGTTCACAAAATTCAGTTTATGCACTAACTGCACTATATAAGCATCGTTCTCATACTCCATTACAATACCATTCACTCACCACCTTTCATTTAGTCTCTCAACTATGAAGTTCAAGTCTGCTATCACCATCCTTGCCTTCATGGCATCAGCATCCATTATTGCAAGCCCGGTTCGCGAGCCAAAGGAGCTAACAACACCCACAGCAACGATCTCATCCAGCACTACGGCCACGCCAACAGCGAATCCATACGGAGAATATAAGTTCTATGGAGAATACGCTGGGTACGGGAAATATGGCGCCGGTGCTGTCAAACGTGAAGCCAACCATGATAAAGGTAGCGACGCCAAAAATTTAACACCGCCCACTTCAACAACTTCATCCAGCGCCACAGCAACTCCTACTGCAAATCCATATGGGAACTACAAGAATTACGGACAATACGCTGGATATGGAAAATATGATCCAGTACAAGTCAAACGTGAGGCTCCAGATGTGGACAGTGATAAAAAGATTCCCAAATACGGTGTCTATGCTGGCTATAACGAGGGCGACTATCACAATTAATAAAGTGATATTGGCAGATACGGTATGTCTAACTTATGGGAAAGAATACAGAAGGCTATATAGAAGAGAACTGACGAATAGATAGGAGGTGAAGTGAACGTGACTCGTGCCCCAACCATGGCTGGGGACTTTAGGGTTCTAGATTGTTGGGATAGGGGTACTTTTCTAACATGAACTTCTGTGACTTGGGAGAACTTTATTTGATAATAACGAAGAATTGGATGGGATAAGTGCATGTAGTTGCGTCGTAACTTGTAGTCTAAACCCATGACTAAAGCTTAGATTGAATGAATGTTAGAATTTTGCAGCTCTTTGCCAGATTTATTCTCGGAAATAAGCGACATGGGTTTTGACAGATATTTTCGCTAGGCAATGGAGAACGGCTTTAAGCACTTTGCTGAGTTTAAGAGAGTTTGAAACAATTTCGGGAAAGCACCCGAAACCAATGTCACAATAATTTAACTCAAAATTAGACAAGGCAGGAATATGGCCAGAGAAGAGTTATATTTAATTACTAAGAAAAATAAGGAATATACAAAGAAAGGTAAATAGAGCCTCAATAAAAGAGCATAATCAGGAAATTGCCTCGGCTGCCTAGCATGTATATACCCAACGTCTCAAGACTCCCCAAAAGATTTTATCTCCCCACATTCCAAATGGAAAAGAATTCCTAAGCGATATCGGTTAGAATGGAATATCAAAGGCTGCTACTGTTCATCTCTTATCCAGCAACAAATATTCTTGATGAACAAATTGAGACATTATCACGTGATAGTTCTTAAGCGAGCCCCTTTTAAGAGTCCTACTAAAGTTACCCCCACTAGCGAAGTCCAGACTAGCAGCATGTTAGCATTTGATTACGCGGATATGAGCGATGGTGAGGGGAGGTTTGATAGATTGGAGTACATACATCAATTTGGTCAACGACGGCAGTGTTGGTAAATACCGACCAATCTCTACACGACTGAGCCATGATGCTAGGAATTTGAAGTTTGGCAATATCAGCAGGACGCTCCAGGACTGTGACATAAAGTCCAGCGCTTACGTGCCAAGCAATGTGGCAATGTAATGGCCAGGCACCAGGATTGTCAGCTTCAATTTGCAGAACCATATATCCAGCACCTCGAAGGATCTGGACGTCTCTTCGTTGGGGATTCGAGGGATTGACAATAGATCCATCCCAGGTACCAACACCTTCATTCAAGACTTGCATGTTGTGGCCGTGCAAATGAATGGGATGGGGAACTGGAATAGGGTTTCTAATATGGATGCGGATAGTTTTGTTGGAGCCAAAGTTATGCACATTCCACTGTGGGGAGTTTGGGTATGAGTTGTTACCCAAGTTCGAGAGGAGAAGAATGGGCTGATTGTAGTTGGCGCGGAATGATGATCCATTCATTGTCCACAATGTGTGGTTTGTTGCGTTCCGGATCAGACCTATGTCAATCACTTCTGTCGTAGTAGGAGTCTGGGTAGCAGGTATAGGGAACCATGGTTTGGTTATAGCAAGAGCATCCTACTCCATGTCAGACGTGTTTTCACGAGGAAAGCACAATACTTACATTCGAGCATTGATTATTAACAGAAGTTAAAAATTCTGGCCAAGGTGTGGTATTTGGTACAGTCGGAACTCCAGTCGAAGACAAATTTAAAGCTGCGACTGAATAGTAACCAATTGCTTTTGCTTCTGGTCCAGTGGTAGCGGAACATCCATTTCCGGCCATTGTTGATCGAATAGTGTGTGCCCCTGTTGCCCCTTGAATTCCTTGCACAATGACATCGACACGTTGACCGATCCCAAGAGTAACAACTTTAGATTGTTAGTAAGACTGAAAATTCGAGAACACTGATTCAACAAACCTTTGGTGTCGTATGGCTGGATGGGTACAAAATCATTGGCAATGACAGTCATATTGTGGCCATCAAGACTGAACTTTGTGACCGACTCGGCACCAGCATTGATTAACCGCAAGCGATGCTTTTTACCGGCCGTGAGTTTAAAGATGCTGTGTGGGGTATTGTTTACGCATGGAGTTGTATCCCCGGGAGCACGTTTGGAACAGTCGTAAGGATTTCTTCCATTTATCAGGTTGTTGTCAGAGAGTGGCACCTGCTTCTGTTAGCGGATTGTATACACGAGAGTATACGCTCGAGAGACTCACAATTTTAGCTGGGTCGGTGCCCATGACATCTTTCACGATTGAAAAATACTCTCGATGGTAGTGATCCGTCAACAGGATTGGACCGAGATCTAACCGAATCAATGTTAGCTTCCAGCAGGAAAAGAAGGCAAACTAAGGTTTGTCTCTTACCAATATCATATGGTACGGTCTGGGGGCCATGTATAATCATGGGACCAACCAAGCCTCCAGCATACTGAGCAGAGTAATGAGAGTGATACCAAGAGCTTCCATAAAGATCAGCTGTGAAGGTATATGTGAAGCTTCCTCCGGGTGGAATTGGGCATTGAGTTACTCCGGGAACTCCATCCATCCATCTTAGTATAGTTAGCAATAGTTGGAAACCTAGAATTAAGCCATCACTTACTGGGAAGTCTTTTGCAATATACCATGCCACTGGAGTCTAAGTTAGTATTATGCTTAGAAATTGAGAGTCAAACAATGAAAAGCATGAACGGGGAGATGTTCGTACATGAAGACCAGTCCCTTCTGGAGGACCGGTGATTTGGTTATGAACAGTAACTTGTATAGTATCACCCCTTTAATAGTTAGTTTCGACATCTTAATAAGAGGGGTGAAAGAAAATACCAATTTGCTTCTATGAGAGGGGCAGGAAATTGGTTGTTGATAAGCAACATGTCCTTCTGATATCCATCTGGAGACTTCTTGCCTCGCGTAATTGTGAAGTCATATCTTCTTATGAGCCTTGGTAATTGTTAGCTAAAGTTACTGAAGTGTTAAACTTTATTTTCAACTTCAGAAAGTCAAGGATTGTCCCCTTCACTCTCAACCACAGACTCTCCTTCTGATCCAGGATTATAGAGTGTAAACTAAGGAAACGAGTTCAATATTTGCTTGTTTCACTTACCCAGTTAATGGAGGGTCTTGATACGGGTTGGTAGTATTAGCAGTTCTAGCACCCCAAGGCGCTCCGTTGGGCAGAGGCAAAGACTGATCGCTTGATGCACCTAGAAACTGGACTGGAAGGGTAGGATAATCATCTGTAAGAACGTTAATCGTAAGCTAATGATCGTATAAGGAGGCAAACTAGGACTCTAGATACTCACTTTGAGCAACGGTCAATGTGCTCACGAGAAGTGACACAAGGTAATGAAGCTTCATGTTGAAGAAATGTTCCGTTACCACTATTGATTGACAGAAGAATGATGAACGTCGTTGGTGAGTCGGTGGGTTGAGGTTTGATTATCTGGAAGGAACTCCTTAAATTTATAGTCCTGAAAGATCAGATATCAGTCAATATGCTTACATTCAAACAGGCATCTTGCCCCTTGCAAGGTTGCTGAGCCGTTGAAGGCCTCCTTGACCGAGTCCCATCTGCAACCTTTGTTATCAAATATAGATCGAAGCATGATAGAAATGGTAGAACAATAGTAGCGTCGGCAGCATGGGATTCCTCCTCATTGGGCAGTAAACCCATAGCAGGAGCCGTGACTCCAGGTGAGGCGTCCCCCTTACATCTCGTGCAATGATGGGTACGTCTAAGATTTCGTCAGGGGCATTGAGGCTTGCAGAAAACAATAATACCACACTCAGAAATATGGCTAGGTCTTCCCCAACTTTTGAAAGCTGGGTACACCCTAGAAACAGATCATTTTGCGAGAGGATGAGGTCCGCCTCGTACGCCGGCCGGTGGCGTTGGCATTTTCTGAATGTAAGCACCAGCTAGCTGAGTCAAAGCCTTATATCAGTACAAAGGTACGAGATGGCTGATTCGCTACTCTTGCTCAGCTTTTCTCATGACTCAGATGCCTAGGTATCTTTGTGTAAGGTCTTCTACACGTGGACAACATGAGTCGGTCAATATGTCAAGCCTATGCTTATACTGTCAGGTTAGTGAATTGAAATGCGTGTAGATGGAGAATACCAAAAAGTTACCCAAGCCAGAGTGTAAAAGACGCATCGCACATAAGGCTATGTGGTGCACAGTTTTTCCAGGATTATGTTGTCTATCTTTAGACAGGGCTGGCCCAAATTACAAATGTACACGAGAAACGGCCTGGGCGAAACTTGTGTAAATTCACCTATTGCAACAGAAGCATTGTGGGAAACTTCGGATGGAGCCGTCTTATGCCCAGGTGGTGTGACGACCTGATACCTAATGGATTGAAATTCCATCATGACATCGCCGCACCATGGTTTAAAGTACTAGGGTTTAGGAGAAATTCTTGCCCCGTACCCCATACCACTTACCATTCAACAGTTAACAGTGAATTTCTGCTCCTCTTTCTTTCTTCTTCTTTCCTTTTTGCTTTTACTGAGATCGAGTTTTTTCTTTCCAGATTTAAGAGTACAGTCGGAACAACGTCAAAGTGTACTCGGAAGTTTGTTGGAGTGCGGGCCATGCGTTTGGTGTGGATGGCGCTTGGGGGATATTGTTGATAGGCCATCTCATGCAAGTCATACAGGAAGTTCATGCACAAAGATGTTATGTCGAGTTTCGTACGTTAGTTGTACTGACCGGTATAAAACAGGTAGGATGGGCTACAAGGTGAAGACGGTACTCGCGTGGTCATTCCATGTGAATTTGATTGGTGGAAGATGGGGCGAGGTTGCGTACACCAAGAAGCACCCTTAATAATAAGCGATAATAAGTTCAAGGGCCTAGCACAAGCCTTGCTGTACTACGGACATATCGGTCAGGGCCCGCTGCCGCCTTCCTGGTGGCGATCTTAATCCTCGGCAAATTATGGGATTGGGCAAACGTCGGCGTTACAAATGCTCATGTTTGTAGCTGTGGACCAAATGCCGATGGGGCTTCTTATCGGCCAGAGCAAATGTCTCAGTAATTCCCGTTGGACGACGGTGAGGGAATTCCATAGCGAATGTACTGAATCCACGCTTCTGATTAAGATCTCGTAGCACGAGATCTTGTACAACCTCTGTTCGACTCAATATATTTTATGCATAGATGTCAATATTGCCCAGGATCTTTGCAGCTCGGGAGCGAAAGTGACCAGTAGACTACAGATTCCGGATGCTTGGAGCTTCTGTTTCTCGCATAGCGGTAGAAGCTGAAAGGTTTTTACGAAAGTATTACTTATGTTGCGTCACCTTGGCGTTGACCCTGACATGTAAGCTCAAAGGATTCGTGTTTGCCCGTGGCTTTCAGAGGCGCACACCAATGGCGTGAAGCTTCAAACATCAACCCACGTGGCGTGAGCCCTCGTTGACAAACCCAAAGGGGATTACAGTTACAGTATAAGCACTTACTTACCTGACAAGTTGCAACCATCTTCTCATCAAATTTCGGAGAAGACAAGTTCCTGTCGATCTTATCCTTTCCTGTGTCCTACGCTTGGGCTCATGCTTAAATAGTCACGATACTGTATTTGAATGTTCTGATAAAGCATGGTAACCATCCACGAACAGATAGATGCTCGAACGCAACCCATATTGCAACCTCAACATCGTATTTCTAATCCGTGAAGCTAGGTTGGGGAACTTGGCCACCTTTTGGGAATAGCCAAGGGGCTAAGATTTTATGTTGTTATTATCGACAAGCGAGTATTTTGAATGCCAAAATATCGGCCGTAAAAATGCACGAAATTACCAGAGACACCACGAGATAGAAACCAAAAAGTATCCCATACTGTAAAGCCAACCGAATGGAAAACTCTGACTGAGCCGGTTGTACGGGCCGACATCCTAGCTACTGACGCCTATTGGCTACCATCCAGCCCAAGACAGACGCCCAAACCGCCCAAACCGTTCCCTCAAGCGGGATGAAGCGATTTCATGGCGCTTGCCAGAGTGGCAGATTTCATCATTGTTTTTCTCTTTGCTAAATGGGTGAAGAATAGCTTGTTGCAGTTCAGTGGGGCCTAATTCTATGGACCTTTGTGGCTTCGGTCAGTCTCTTCTACACTTCAAGCCCTAAAGGGTAGGGGGAATGCTAATTATTCGAGGATCTGATGTTTTAGATGATGTCTTTGCTCTATTTACAGCGAACTTCCAGGTCGTGCCCGGCCAGAGACCCAACTTTGCAAAATGTAGGCTTGAAGATTTTCAAATTACTAAAATACGAAAACCCTGCTCTCTAATGAAAACAACTGTTTTCGCTAATGACGGTAAACTACTCGACCATAGAACAAAAGCCGCCACGTTTTATTTATGGCTAGAGCACTGATCACGCCTGAAGAGAAAAGCAGACGAGTTTTATTCACAAATCAAAGGGTTTATGAAACAAGAACACAAATTACAAATTCTCGGTAACTTTACGTGAATTTACAATTCAAAAAGATTATAGTCTTAAATCCAGTAGTCAGATCTCAATTCAATAGCGAACTCAGATGCACGACCGGCAGGGAAAAAAGAAATGAGTGACACGGAGCTAGGCCAAGTATTAGACACGGCTTGTTGCCTTAGAAGAACAGCGCAGAGGAGAAGCATGATGCCGGTAGTCTCTAGAAAAGTAGAACACTCAAACCGGCCACACGAGGACCGTGTAGATTCATTTTAACACGAGTACCTGACATACCGTGTCCATAGCATGATCTAACTGCAGCCCTCTCGTCTAAATGTGACTCCACAAACGCCATCTGGGAACGGGAATTTGGGAAACGGGCATCTGGGAAGGGGGATCAGCGCACTAGATCGCGCATACGTAACGTTGGTTGAGATGCGAAAACAGGATTTTGAGGTAGCATCAATATTCGAGCTACAGCTGTCGGTAAGTAGAGATGGAGGGGTCCGAGAGGTCGGTTGCATATATTTAGAGAGTGAAGTGCGATCATGTTGAACCATAAGAGGAAGGTAACAGCTGCCTATGCAAAGTTATTATTGATCGTAGAGAAGAGAGAGAGAGATAGTAGATGCAAGACTTACGAGAGTTGCTGTTCTGTTGGGGTCTCATGTATTGGAATGAGATAAGCTGCATGGAGCGGCTTGGAATCATGAGTATTACAAATTCTAGAGGAACGATCGTTGAAGCATCAGAGATATGGTGAACCATGGAAGAAACAAAAACGCTGGTATTGATTCATCCTGTCTCCTGGTAGCTCTTAATAGCGTCCCAGATAAGACGTACTAATGAGTTTGATGCTGCGGAATCTCACATTGCTAGCCCAGAATGTATTCGCCGTCGAAACAATCGGGGAAAAGCATATTTCACAATCAATACATCAAGAAATCAGAGATGCAGAACCGAAGAACTTGGACTATGTCTTAAATCTCTTAAGTGTATTACAGCCTGGATCATCATAACGTCTGGCCACCGAGTAGACGTCTGCCTTGACATCTACAATGACTCATACTTTCCGTAAGCTATGAGGGTGCACATGTAGTGACATATGGAATCTGCCAGATAGTGGATTGGGATGATTACCCAACTTGAATGACAGAATTGCCTTACAGTTTTCCACCTTGGAATGAGTATGTATAAACACGTGACCCTTCATCCAATATCCTTGAATGGGAGATTAGTCTCTAAAAGCACCAACCTCATGCAAACTCGCCTATAAGAGCTCTGTGACATAGCTTCATTGTGGAGCTATGTTTTGAAGAGTTTGTAGGATTTCGTTGTTGATAATCAACCGCCTCCTGATTTTGTTGGCTCTTCTCACCTCAACTTTCATGACATGGGGTTTAGACCAACATACATACCATCGATCCGTCTACTTATCATCGGTTAGCATATTAGATCCTCTTCAGGAAGGCAACCCACGAAGTTGCATGCCAAAACAGTGTATGTCTCTTTTCTTAGCCCCACCAAAGCAGGCTCGCGCTGACTGAGAGCATCAAGAACCAGACTATCAAACTTCTGAAAATCTATCAATATAGCCTTGAGACTGGACAATGGTCAACAAATCCGTGTATTTTCTTTTTTTTTTCGAATTGCAGCCACATACACACTTAGAATGAAGGTTTACGGGATTTACACATAGCAATTGCTTGTCCACGGGACAAAAAAGAGGTCAACCGCCAACCCGCCAACCCCCTCTAAGCGTCTAATGCTGTGCTTTCTCGCGGCGGGCTACAATAATGCTGCTACTCAACTCCGAACGGTTCATCAGACTCAACTCTGTGTCTGTGCTTCATAGATGGTTACCCTCGCCAACCTATCCTCTGGCCAATCCTCAACTCAAGGCTATACCAGCCCAACCATACGAACCATACGAACCATACGCCGTATGGAAAAGTGATAAATGGATAGATGGTGGGAATGAGATGACCCTCTTCAGTCTTATATACCAGTGTAGCTCAAAAATAAGCCACCCAGAAAAAGGCAAGCCAGTTATTTGAAGAATATGACTTTTAGATGTTGAGCACGTTCGTCAAAACCCTCATCCAATTCACTTCATACTACCACTCATACCGTCCTTTTTTTTCTTCTTTTTTTTTCTTCTAGAGAAGTCAAGACCTAGCCTCTCCGAAGAGCAAGCAAGAGCCAGTGCCCCTACCACGATCCATTATCTTTTGTCGCATACATACTTATCACTCATCACTCACCCCCACAAACCTCTAATCCTAATCCCAAACCCCCCCCTCTTCTCCTTTCTTACCTTATCCAGAACATGAACATATTACCCTTCCATCTTCCATCTTCCATCCTCACCAAACCACATGCAAATGCAAATGCAAGAAAGAAGATAAAACAGAAAAACATAAAAGTACTACTATTATATGAACCAAAATCCAAAACCATAACAAACCAAAAAGAAAAACCCCATCCCCCACCGTCCCCACCAAATTTAACTAATATTTTTTTCTTTCTTTTTTTTAGATACTAGATATATATAATTATAATTACATTAAAATCCCTTCGTCGCTAATGCTAATACAGTGCAATACTCATACTTTACACTTCTCGCCCGCCCGTCCGCCCGCCGACCACATACACAACATACATATACACAATACACGTGACAAGCTCGCTAAATTTCAAAGGGGGGAGGGGGGGAGTCTCG
>Ga0247734_1001435_pt1 | contig 18189 bp, 17 predicted proteins | sample UWRJL103311B2_FD_180933 | JGI IMG/M metagenome (GOLD analysis project Ga0247734, IMG submission 180933) | Plant litter microbial communities from Arlington Agricultural Research Station in Wisconsin, United States - UWRJ-L103-311B-2 | ecosystem: Environmental > Terrestrial > Plant litter >... | reverse complement strand
GGAATTCGACAGTAGCTACAAGCGAGGACAACCCCTCGACTTCATGGTGGGACAAGGACAGGTCATCAAGGGTTGGGATGATAACCTTATTGACATGTGTGTTGGCGACAAGAGGACTCTTTCTATCCCGCCTGAGCATGGGTACGGAGACAGAGCCATGGGCCCAATCCCAGCTGGAAGCACATTGAGTACGTCCCCTTTCCGAACAATTGGGTGCAGCAGGCTAACAAAGAACAGTCTTTGAAACTGAACTGGTGCGAATCGGCGGTGTCAAAGTCCCCTCTCCAGAGAAGGTCATCAAGGAGTTCGGTAGCAGTGTTGAGAGTGCTGGTGAGAAGGCCACAGAGAAGGCAGGCAGCGTTGCCGACGAAGCCACTGAAGGTGTGAAAGCCGCCATTGCGAGCAAGATTGGTGAAGCTGCAGAGGCTATAAAAGTGACTGTCGCTGATACTGATGGTGACGGACAGGAGCACAACGAACTATAGAAAGAGAGCTGGACTTAAGGGGGGCAGCCGCACATGAATTATGAAGGAATATTGGTTCTCCTGCTAAGGCGAACATTGTATTTAGCATGATATCATTTAAAATGAATCGATGGCTCAGCGCCTTTTGAGCATCAAAGTACAACATGTGCATGCGATGGTGACTTGGATCTGGTGGAATGGATTACCAGTTACAAGCCCTCGGGCACGCCCACATCCTGTCGTTCGAGCGTTTGATGGATCAGTCATAGGAGGCAACTGTATATAATATACATTACTCAAAGTGAAATGGGTATAGGCCATTCCCCAGCACCGCAATCAGTACCTTATAGCGATAGCTATCCCCCAAAACTACAAGATGATGATAGGACTTGGAAATATCATGCCTCCCCTGCTTCTATTTGTGTTGGGGTAGTGACTGGCACGCTGTTGTCCGTCCATTCGAATTCTATTAAATTTGTCAATATAATCACTCGTCTTTGCTATAAGTAACCTCACTTTGCCTACACATCGGGCATTGCCCTTTAGCAGACTCCTGCTTGATCCATTCCATAATGCAATGCTATTGTAGTCAGCCTTGCAATTCATAGACACTCCTCAATCCGAACTCACCATATGGAAGTTGTGCCCGCATTTTCCAGAAACTGTAAACGAGCGTTAGTGGCATCAAACATTATGAGCGGAACAAGACATACGCAAGGTGCAGTCGTCGCCAGGGTATTTGCACGTAGGACATGTACCATCGAAGTGGACTTGACAGATACCACAGACATCATCATCAGGTATATCCCATCTCCAGGTTGCCACGGCATTCCATTTGCGAATCTTGACTTTCATCTTGCCAACTTATTGCCCGGACCTCCTCCGAGGCTGAGTGAAACCAGAATTCTGGTGCCTTTGGAATGTCAAAGTGAGCTGTCAGAATGGTGTCGCGTACGCACAGCAAGAGGGATTTCTACAGCGCGTCTTGACCCCCAACTCACGTGGCTTCGTCTTGGCAAACCTTATCTCGGGGAGCTATGTACAGTAGCAGTAGTACTCCATACCCGAGCTCTTTGTGTAACGAAACATCTTCGTCTTCACAACCAAATCCCAACTGTGTCAATTTACAATTCAGTTCGTTCGATTTTGCAGAATTTAATTCGAAATCTGCTCAGGCTAGCACCATTCTCCATCATTACATTCCTCTTGAAACCTATCTATGACTAGAAATAGAAGCTAAGACAATTTGTCACATACGGGAATTCGTGATGGCTGGAGCTATACCCAGCTTTGGGGCTCGCTCTTCTCTTCTTTCAAGATGTCGGCCTCATGCAAATTTCACATCCCGAGCTTCATGTTTAGCCACTCGTCGCTCTCTGTCATCCTACCTCGTCACTCCCAAAGAACTCTCTGACGCTCTCAAAAAGAACTCACCCTCCAAGATATCCACCGCACCAAGGACAATGGCAGTTTGCGCATCCTGGTTCCTACCTACCTCTCCACTCAATGGCCTCCAAACTTTCCGCGAAAAACGCATCCCTGGTTCCCGATTCTTCGATCTTGATAAGGTCATTGATAGACATTCGCCTTACCCACATATGCTTCCATCAGCCTCCGATTTCGCAAAGGCGATGAGTGGCTTAGGGATCAAGAAGGATGATACGGTAGTGGTATACGATAGTCATGAGATTGGAATATTTAGTGCGCCGAGAGTAGGGTGGACTCTCAAGACATTTGGACATGATAGCGTACATGTACTCAACAACTTCAAATTATGGGTGGAGGAAGGATATCCCACGGAGAGCGGAGAGTTTTGGGATGTAGACACTTGTGTCTACCCTATCCCCCAATTCGATGAGTCAAAGGTAATTGCTTTTGAGGAGATTAGGGAGGTAGCATTGGACCATAACAAGGAAGGTGCGGAAGGTGTACAAATACTCGATGCAAGATCAACAGGAAGATGGAGTGGGGCGGATCCGGAACCCAGGCCTGGATTAGATAGTGGACATATGCCTGGGAGTATTAGTGTGCCAATGAGCGAATTGTTAGATCCGGTATATAAGACAATTCTACCAGGGAAAGAGCTAAGGAAGATATTCGAGACTAAGGGAATTGATCCAAATCGTCCGATTATCACTTCTTGTGGAACGGGTGTAACAGCGGCGATTATCGATGCTGCATTGAATGAGGCTGGGTATGGAGATGCGAGTAAGCGGAAACTTTATGATGGCAGCTGGACGGAATGGGCTCAACGGGTGAAGGCTTCGGATGGTTTGATAGTTAAGGTATGTGTTTGAACTCTTCCAAGATTTTAACCGTGAAGGATGAAATAGCGAATTCGTAAGTGTATGGCGAGACTGACTTCACCATAGGAGACTTAATTATGGGGGGTTGCTATTAGATGCATTTCAGCGCGTTGGTTTTTGAGTGGCTTTCTGCAGCTCTCTCCTCATATTGCACATGGTATTTGCGAATTCATGCAGCGATCTTCACAAATGCCCGGTTGTTCTGGCAATATAATAGTTTACTAAGCCTGTCGCAATAAGAAATATCGAATTCTCCAATCACAAAAACAAGCTCTTATTGATGACGCGCCATATTATCTGATCTGGGTAGGTTTTTCTTTCTAAGCTACGTAAATTATTGCAGGACCGTATCAAGAAGCTGAGAACAGCGTGAACACCCTCCGAAGTTCAAGCAAGAGCAACAATGTGCTCTCGCGATTAAAACATGCTCCCTATTTTTCAAATCTTTGAGAATAATAGATGCAAATATATGGTAGGCAATAAGACATAAAAACCAGCTCTCCTGCCCAGGCTCTATTTTTGTAGCTATTACAACCTCGTTCCATGGGTCAACGATAGAAGCGAGCACAAGAGAAAGGAAAACGGATTGTTGCCTAGAATGATGGTTCTCTCCGAGCATCAGGAATAGGTGACCTGTCTCACCGATCTGAACAGCCGAAAGAAGCGAATGCGAAACTTAGAAGAGCTTAGAAAGGTTGTCTGGAGTTAGGCGTAGCTGCTGAGCAAGGGCATATTCTTCTTCAGAAAATATAACGTTGATTTTATGATTCACTAAGCCCAGATTTGACAAAAGAGGTCACCTTGCCAAATTATAACGATCATTCATCTTCTTATTGGCAATCAAGCGAGGGATCGTTGCTTGCAAATCTGCATCCAGCATAATCTCAGGTTCTAGTGAGGCAATCAAAGTCTCACTGGTGTTCTCCCGTACCCAAAGAGTCACTGCCCTCAATATTAGGAGAGTTTCCGCAATTGTGTGTGCCTCGATTGTGTGAATATCTACGAAGTTCAAGAACTGGAAGTCAAGAGTAGGGGTCTTACTTGCTGCGGACCGCAACCCGCCAACAAGCATATTAGAGTGATACTTATCTCGAAAACGCGACGATATAACCCATAATATGGTTTTCGACTGGGCTAGGATTCCTTTTAGAAGTTCCCATGATTCGTTGGTAGGTTTACGGAAGAATGGTTCGCCCAATTCGTTCAAGCTGAGAACAGTTGCGGTGTTGGATATATCTTGAACACTCAACTCTTTCATAGATCGTACAATTCTCACAACGTTACAATATGGACTCAGGACCTCTAATTTGCCATTTAGCTGTCACAATCGGGACTTTGAGGCTCCTACAATCACAAGATCGTCTACCAAACTGCGTGCATGGTAAAGCTGCTTCGTTTTTGATAAGAGATCACGAAAGAGTGCAATTCGAGCATCTATGGCCTGTGTGATGATTAAGGTCATAGCAGCAACCAGAGGCGGCCTAAGGCACCCTAGGGTGGCCCTATATTTGTATTACAGTACATCGCTTCGTGTGAAGAGGCAACGCCTCTTCTTCTTAGACTACACCGTATACAGAACCCTTCTTACATTTTGAGTCACCTCCTATCTCGTGTGACATAGGGTCCTTGACAGGCTCCAAATTTGGTGTGACAGAGTCGCAACCAGAAAATCTGGTATTGTGAAGTAGTTCGTCCCATTTTGTGACGTTGACCAGAGGCGACAGCGTTCTTCCATCTCTAGATCCCTCCCACCACCCAGGAAATCCCCAAATATGGCTCCGATCCATGTGCTCGCATCGGGCAAACTTTCAAGAAGAATGAGGTGGCCTCCAGGCTTGAGGAGGTGGCGAACGTTTTTCAGAGTCGTTTCCAGGAATTGAGTGGCATGTAGTACCATAGGCGCAACAATCAAGTCATAGGATTGTGCTTCAAAGCCTTGGATGCTAGGATGCTTGTTTATGTCTAGTATTTTGAAGCTCATCCCATGCTGAACCTTGAAGGCGTCTTGTGCTGTAGGGAAGAAGCCTGACGACACATCGTTGAACATGTACGATGAATATGTCTGTCCAATCTCCTGGAATATGCTCTTTGTTGCTCCACCAGTCCCAGCTCCTATCTCCAAAATATTCAAATGGGGATAACGGTGTGTAATTTATTTTACGGACCTTGCGAAAAAACCGGTGTAAGGGCCCATTCCAAGTGAGTGCTGGTAATATTCTGCAAGCATGTTATCTTTCATGCCAACTTCAATAGCATGCTTCGAACCGGTTGCAATCGAGATCATGTTATCACCAATGACCTGTAATATCTTAGTGTCAATAAATCCTGCATACGGTTCACACGCAGCAGTGATTTGCTCGTAGCTATCGCAATTCCACTCCTGATTCCAAAATGACCATTTCCCACTTTCTGCAACATGTATAGAGTGCGATGCAAACCCAAAAAGATGACACAAGGGACCTATGGATCTAGAGGGATGATTAGGTGGGATGCTCCTATCCAAATTTCGAAGGTAGAACATTGAAACACGTTCCAACCGATGTGCAAGGTGATGATGTTGTTGGCTCACAGAAATACCATTAAGGAAAGTCTTCACATCTGGGTGGGCCTTATCCCAGACAGTAGTCGAAAATACTGTAAGATTATCCTTTGGGTTCTGCACAGTAAACGGAACACACTAGAGCAGCAGATGCCAATCAAAGATGCATGCATGCATGCCCCATGAGCAAGAGGTCTTCTCTTACTCACGCGAGATGGGACGACAAAGCGGAATGTTAACTTACAGTCAGTTCTTCAACTTGTAGCATGCAATGTAGTGCATCATTCGTGTAGAGTGACATGTCATCCACAAGCTCTGAAGATTCTGACGCTGCCTCGATTTAAAAAGTAATGAGCTGCGCTTGGTATTTGCATATAAACACAAGTTAGGATCAACTTTCACACCTCGAATGAATTTGGACAAATGCAATGTCCATATGCCACCATCAAACGGAACGGAATGCGCTAGAAATATAGACTGAAAAACGGCGTCCAATATACCAGAGTGCAAAAGCAGGTCTGTTTTCTCAATGTTATTGACCAAGCCAGTAGCATAACCCTGTCTCCTCTCCAGAGCTGTTAAAGCTTTGAAAGGGACCAGTATATTGGTATCCTATTCTACTTAAAGACTCGTAGAAGTCGTCGGAGTTGATCTTGAGCAAGTTTAAAGGCCGTAAATCTTTAGTTGGAAGAGCTCTGTAAGAGAATGCTCCAAGGAAAATACTCAAAGTTCCTCTGGCGAGTAGAACAAGGGAGTCCCTAGACTTTTCTTCGCCATTGTATGTGAAACTTACATCGATTCTATTTCATTAAGTCTATTTATGTTGGCAACGGATAAGAGCGTTTCCATAGCCATATTGTCGTGATCAAATGTCAAAGCTTTTGCTAATTCTAAGTTAGAAATCTCAATAAGAGTTATAGGAGAACTATTAGCTATTTGCAGAGTTGCTTCCAATGCCAACACAACATAAGTCGCAGCTGGAAAAACTCTATGTTCTTGCAGACTATGGCCGTCAATCCAAGGGATCTCCTTAGACTTTAAAATATTTCTCCAGCGTCTCTCATGTTCTGCGCTATCGGGTGTGATGTGACCTAACAGTTGGTTTACAGGACCATGACGTAGCCTTTCAGCCCTCGAATATTGAGATTCGTGCAAAATGGTTCGATCTGGGATTTCAACGTGTTGAAATGCATATTGGGCGGAATGATTGCATGTTTCACGGAAAAGGAGCACTTCAGAAGCGCAGCTAAGCCCGCAGCGCCTTCGATGTGTCCGATGATAGATTTGATATTCGATGCTGCCCACATATAGGGTGTTGAGTTCACTTGCCACATGGCGCTTGTTAGGGAAAAAAGCTGAAGAAATTGCCTCAGCTTCTACTGGAACGCCTATATACATTTAGTTGTTAACTTCGAATAGATACAAGTATAATGAGAAGCACTTACCTACAGCTGTCCCTGTACCATGAGCCTCGAAAAGCTGAGGACGATCGGGAGGGTTTGTCAGGTCCAAGCCAGCGCGGGAGTAACACTTCCTAATTAGGCTTGCTTGAGCTGAGGCACTCGGCCTGTAGGAATGATAAGATATTTGATGAAATTATGTTGAAGTTAATGAAGGGCAGCACATAAATTTTCAATCCATGGGTCCGTCCATCTTGGTTTCATTCCAATTTCACGGATTATGCACTCTATCGTATCCCCATCAGCCTCAGCAGCACTCAAAGTCTTAAAAACTATTGCCCCAACTCCTTCCCCTCTGGCATACTGCCACAAATTGGTCCGCGAAATGGTGATTGTATTTGGCAGATGATCACTTGATAGAGGTTGCCTCGGGAGTTAACATTGCCTCAGAGGTAATAAAAGAGTAACTCCCAAGCCAACTCCTAAACTAAACGCTGATAGAACTTTGTCCTTTTGTAGGAGAGATCGTTCGTACCCCATTTGCGCCGGCATCCAACATTCGTGAGCGCCCATCAGGCGAAAGCATTCCTAATTTACTCAGACTAATAAAGGATTGGGGATCCAGGATGAGGCTCGCACCGGCGGCTACAGCAATACGAGACTGCCCGGTGCGAAGCTGTTGTATAGCCTGATTTACAGCTACAAGACTAGAGCTACAAGCTGTATCGATAGTCATCAAAGGTCCATGCCAGTCAAAAAAGTACGATACTCTATTGGAAACAAGTGCACGTGAAGTACCAGTGGAATGGTACATACCTATAGTTTCCTCGTCTCTCAACATAAGATGTTCATATTCCGAGAGAATTGTCCCAGCATAAACAGCTGTGCCGGAGCCTTTAAGGCCTTCAATAGTCAGGCCAGTGCTCTCAAGAGCTTCATAAACAGTTTCTAGAAGTATCCGGATTTGCGGATCGAGTAATTTGGCTTCGCTAGCGTTCATTTCGAAAATTGTGCTTCAAATTGACGGTGCGTGTTTTCTCCTGCTAGGAAGTATGCACTTCTAGCATTACTGTGCCCGTGGTAATCACCATTCTTGTGATAAAACCCTTTTAAGTTCCAACGACCAGCAGGAATTGGACGCAGCAAATCTCTTGGATCTTGAAGAAGGCTCCATAGCTTAGATAGATCATTAGCATCACCTGGGAATCGGCACTCACTTCCGATGATCGCTACGGGTTCTGGCGCTATAGCCATACTGGAAATATCAGTGTGCGACAAGTTTTGGGCGGAAGAAATCAAATGATAGTTAGTAGAAGCTCTCCGCTGTTGTTCGTTTCTCACCTTTGATACCTTCTTCTAAACCGTGACATCGAAGGTAAACAGCTTAGACGGTACTGCTCGAATGGGTTCTTTATTTGGATTAGGAAAAACCAGTCCTAAGTTGAAATTAAACATACGAACCGGTGAAGTTGGTTACAAGTTTTCGAATAGCATCCGATTGGTTATACTGACCAATTAGTTGTACACTCCAAACTATGGGGGCGAAGTCGTTTGTTGTGGCCTAAGTCCCTAGCCCCACACTACTAGTATTACAGTATATAGAATCGTGAGAAGAGGCAACACCTCTTCTCTTCCTTAGAATACACCGTATACAAGAACCCTTCTTTGCATTTCTGAGGAACCTCCGCTCTCCATTGTGATATAGGGTCCTTAACATCGTTGCAGTCACAGCATGTATGCCTGTTAAGATGAAGAGGTCCGCGGAAACGAATTTCTAAACCGAACTCTCGAACAAGGTACGGCTATGAGCTGCATTGGAACTAAGGAAACTAAACAAAATATATTGGTTGTTGTTGGAAAACTGTTGGCGACAACCTCCTAACCTGGAGTTTGCCAATCAGCAATACCAAATTGTTGGACATTGCCTAATTTACCCCAGTAGGGGGTAAAGGCGCTTTAGATGCCAAAAATAACTTGCTGTAGATACAGAAGGACGCCGAAATTTGAGCAAGCTGTCTGAAAAGCCGTGTACGGCTTCTGGACTTTTTGGGGGGTTCCATACCTAGGCAAGGTAGATGTAATGTACCTAAGTATGGTGGCGTTGGTGGAGAAATGGCTGATTACAAAAGAAGCAAGCAGGCCATTTTATTTCTTTGGGCATGTCTGTCACGGTTAATGTGAAAATAAGTGGATATTACCAAGCCTTTCCTGCCTCATTTTTGTATATATAGGTATATATCACTTAGATCCCCTTCAGTAGAAATCAGCAACTTAAACAGTATCCTTGTGTATACCTTCTAACAGTTAACAAACCCGACCCAGACCAAATTCACATTTATTTGCAGCCAAGCCGCTACGAAGGAACCCAATTATGTAGGTGGGCATCAAAGTACAACAGTGTTATGTAATGTACAACGGGCGAGTAAGCATCACAATATTGGCTCGGATAGATAGGTAAATGCAGATCGAACATCAGATAATTAAAATGTCACTGGATTACTCTATATCTATGCCAAATTAAGGTAAGTTAAATATAACAGTTCCGCTGCCGCACTTCTACAACATCTGCAACATACCGGACAGTCAATATGATTAGCAGCTTCAGCTCATGCCGTTGCATCTCATTGGACAGAAGTAATAAGAGGTTGGATTTTAGCCTTACCAACACATGATTCTGCTGGCCACCTAACAGACTACGCATTCGCTAACAATCAATTTGCAATTTACCATTCTCCAGTGACTAGGTGCGATGTAAACATTTCATCAAGTGAGGAATTCCATATACATCGTCTACTTCAGTCTCCCCCGATTTTAGCGCCACCCGAATTTTCTCCACACCACGACCCAAATGGCAGGTCAGGATCTATCAACTCCAGGTGTCTCATCGCGGCGCTCGGCTTGTGATCGCTGCCGTGGTCAGAAACTACGGTGTCTGCGTGAGGATAGCGAGTCGGACGTGGATGGAGGCGGTCGCTGCGATAGATGTGCAAAAGCCGACGCCCAGTGCATCACGAGCCCAATATATCATATACGCAACGTTAGCTTTCCCATCCAAAAAGAGACTATATATTCTACATCCCGCAAACGTCGACGACCAGAGAATATCAACCGCCTTCCGGTGGCGCAAGTACCACCAAGCAGCACACATGATTCTGAAGACACACCGTGCACTGCTCCTCCTCACATTATAGCCACAAATACCTTCGATTGGGTCTCAACGAACTGTGCAATTTCAAACTCGTCGCTCAATCTCACTCCTACCCCTTCCAATTGGAACTCTTCGACGGGTGTTGTGGCTACGCCAGCATCGATGTCTGACCCAATCTCAACATCTGTCCCTGCAAATGCGAATAACAGGTGGGACGCTGCTGATATAACGTTCTCCCCTGACGATATCGACCAGCCGTTTAATACTTACCCTCAAACAACAGTCAATGACAATACGCAAACTTTTGCCGGTAGTCAATCACCACTAGATACTCAGTCACATGGTGGCTTCTGGTTACCGCATAAACCAAACTTTATCAGCAACTCAGATTCAGATAACAACGTGGGAGCTTTTGCATCAGGATATCAGAGCCATGATACTATGAACCATATGCCGAGTCAGTTGGTGGAACTGTCCCGAGTAAACCTTGAGTTAGCTACTCAACTGGGGCGAATGACAAAGGGTCCACCTTATGTAAATCTCAAAACTCTGATCGATCCAGCGTGTGGAAACCCTAGTGGCCCTCCAATGACCACACAACTCGAAGATATCTTGAATAGCACACGTCAATTCATAGATATTTTAGGTTTAATCACGGATTCCTTGCCGCCCTTAGCACCCGATGCAGCGAAGCTGCCAGCAACCCATAATAATCACCCAAGCACATCTTCAACTACATCGAGCTATCAGATTGATAGCTGTGAATCGTCAGATTCTTCGTCAGTTCAGCCTGATTATAGCACTTCAGAGCCACCACTTGACTTTAGTCTTCTTACTTTAGTACTCGTTTGTTATGTTCACATTTTAAAGCTACATGTCGCGCTATTCGAACATATACAACAGTACCTTCAAACTGTAGCTGAGAGTGACGATCCTAAACTAATTCCACTCCCTGGGCTTTGCGGTCTTGACAACCTGCCACTACGTAGGTATCAGATGCTCATATTCTTTTGTACCGTAAATATGCTTCTACCTTTACTGATATTACAACATGTACAGAATCTGGCAATCTTCAAGCGACCATGATCATACAGCTTGTCACTAGTATGTTCGAGAAGATTGAGACAGTAATTGGACTGCCACGAGAATTTCGAATAGGGACACGCGATAATGGACAAGACGGTTTACTAAGAGATAAGAGTTTGCTTGGATTTGCCAAGTCAATGATCCAAAAGGAAGATTCGGGAAATGCCGAGGAAGGGAAGGGAGGCATCAAGTCTCTACGTAAGAACATGAAAAGGGCGAAGCGGTTGTTACGAGATCGTATAGCACCCTGAAACTTTAGGAATTATAGTTATACAGGGAAGTTGCATGATAATTTTAACGAATCCAGCCATAATGCAAAAACTAAATTCTTCTGAAATTGGAGAAGTATGCTGGTGAACTAGCAGTATACTCTACTCTTTCGGGATCGGGTTTGAGTGTGCAAGCAGAACTTTCAAAATTGAGGTGGGGTGACCTTACTGAAGTTTAATTTTTTATTTCTTTATATGTCTTTCGCAAAGGTAGCAGGATTACCTGACTGCGGTTGCTATGGCAAAGATGCCGTATTTCCTAACTTGAAATGTATCCCTGGCATATTTTGTGTAGCGTAGGTAAACCTCTGAATACCAATCTCCACATCGGGCTAAGACGCTCTCGCTATGCTTTCGGGGGCCGTTTCCCACAATTGGATGATTTGTCCAAAGAAATCCAACACAACATGGATGATTACTTAGCGTCAAATCCTACTTGTGGTATTTTTTATTCGTCTCTAGTCTACCATATTAATCTTCAATTTAGCTAGTTTATTCCTATTTTCTTCTTTCAGGTTATGAAGCAGAGAGATGGTCCTTCTCGTTTGGTCGGCAGCTAAAGCTGCTTTTTTATGTGTATTGTCACTGCACCGCTTTGTGTTTTAGCTGCAGTTCTCCATTTAGTCGCAACTAGACTATTAGGATGAAAACAGAGCAGTGAAGATTGGCTTGCATATCGGCGACTTTGCATAGTATGGCAGCTTCCAAAACGGTCAAATTTGGTTTAATTGACTGGCTTCTAGTGTTGGTATTCATCAATGGCAGAGACTTAATGACTTTACGTTTTGATGAGATGCTTTATATAGGCAAGGTCAGCCACATCTTTCATTCACTCATATGACCATTCCATATTTAGCTCTGTGCTAATTCTACTAGTGGGGCTATGCCGTACCACCTCTCTTTGTGCTGAACCAGTTGTTCAGCAAAGCGAATATTTTGGTCTTCTATCACCGTGTATTCTCCGTCACCCGTATATTCGCCTGCTCTATTTATACGACTGGAGTACTTGTCGTCGCTCTTCCGTTCCAACTTGTGAGGACTCAACGTCCTCATAACGCGATTGGCGTTGGCGTTTGGACTCAATATCCAACGCACTTTCCTTCTAGCAAAATAGTATATTTTAGATAAGAAGTCACTTGAGCCTTTTAGAAGAATCAGACACTTTTCACCATTACAGTTCCACGTCCGTGAGACCTGATAAAACTCCAACGACAAAAGGGCGGCGGTTTGGACCGAGGTGGAGGCAGATAGCAGTCGACCTGCATCTACAAATCCTGCATTTCAGCTAAACGGAATGAATGTCCAAAAGAAAGTACAAATTGAATGAAGAAATATTGAGGGTTTGGAGGGATCTAAAGATTTAGAACGGTTGTTTCCTAGGCAAATCATGGATTTGAGGAGAACAATATTCTCCAAAATTTGCTGCAATATTGGCAACGCATTTTCTGCTATGAATATTTTCTTACGAGACACGAGCAGTCACCCATTCCTCCTCATGTATATGAATTAGCACTATATATCTAGACAGATATCTGGAGACAGAGAGAATATCAAGGCATTATTAGCATATGTATAGAAACCATCATAAGTGATTCTCTATATTTTTAACCAACGAATGTTACTATGCCGTATTCCTTCAGAGTGCTCAAGATGCAAGTAAGTACTATAGGCTTCCAATTCCACCAAGAAAATATATAAAGTTTCTCACCTTTTAACTCCCATGGAGGCAATCTTTTGTTAGAATCAACTGTAAGTTGAAGCTGAGGTACCTAATCCCAAGGTTGATCGAAACTTTCATCTTGCTTGAAGTACGAAGTCTCGTTTTTCGCTAGTTTACGACTGTTGCTAGGTCGGGGTTCGTCGGTGAGCTACGGAGGTACTTCTAACATGCATCAGTCGATGCACAAGATGTAAAGGGGTCTAAATCTTGGTACTCCACAGTCCGTAGTTATCCATTAGCTACTGTACAATGCACCTTGGATACCATGATACATGATATGTTGCAGTACTCGTAAAGTTGGATTTCGGAGATCGGAGGTCGGTCTCGGAACCGGGTAACCTCAAATGGCAAATGAGCTCCGATCCCACTTTGAAGTTACACGAACTGCATGTATGGCGGATTATTAGGACAACTGTCAAACAATTATGTTATAGACCAAAGTAGAAGGCGGTAAGCTATTTATGGAGGGCGATGAAGCTCACTTGACTCCTTAATTATATAAATATAAATATTTAAATTATAAATTATAAAAAGATTGTTTAATAATTTTGTAAGGATTAGTAATAACAAAGAAGTATAAGCCTAAAACAGGTATTCTAATTAATATAAGAATAATCTATAATCCCTTATTATATCGCCAGGATGTTGTTTGATATACCCCTTTGTTCCCCTAAAGCTAATTTAATTCTAAAAGGCTATTCCGAATATTAGAAAATCTCTTATTTTAACTAGCTGAGGATAAGAAGCCTTATAATTTAGAATATTAACAACTTCTATATTAAGTATCTTCTAAAGTATATAAAATATATTAAATATTATAAAATTAAAATTAATAATATTAGAAAGTAAATTGTACTAAGGGGTAACAAGAAGAGCTTTTAGCTACTTAGAGTATAACTTTGATAAATAAATTACTAAATATAAAAGATAATCTTATACAATTTGGGTTAAACGAGAGTTAAACAAGAATTACTTTCGGAAATAGGGGCTTTTACTAGGCATCCTTAGTACCTATGAATAAGCCTGAAAATGAAGAAAATGTAGGCACTTTTAGTACAATACGTAAACCGAACTCGATTACAGTGTATTGTAATCTGAGAGCTCGGATTACAATTTTACATACATACAAATTCCCTACCCCTACGCGGGAGAGCCTCATATTGCGGGACGAAATGCGGGCGGGTGGAACAATAAGCATGTGTTGTTACCTTCCAACAGTTACCTTCCAACACTGTCTTACTTAATGGCTACTACAACTATGCCCGACCCCATGCGACTGGACAAATAACGGTCTTGGAGACTTTACTTTTAAACTTCAGAGCCGTTTTTTGTCGTCTTGAAGTAACAATGGCTCCATCACGCCTTACAGCGTCCTTTTTGCATTATCCGGAACCAAAACAAGGGTTCGTCGCTGAAGACCCCGCTGTATGGAGGAAAGTTGCTAATGAACGTTCCCATATCAAGACCAGCTGTTCCTTACCAAAATGAACGGAAGTCCAATCCAGCCATAACCGGGGTGTGGTTATTTGTGGCTGCTCTGTTGTAGGTGGATGTCTTGCAGGTCTCTGAAAGCGCAGCTAAACTCCGCAGGCTTGAATGGTTAGGCTTCCTTCGCAGAATAGTATGGTTCAATGCTGGCTTCGCTAGTCTGCGCAATATCCGACATTACATCGAGGACTACGAGCCCAGGTTCGATCCTACCGTCATCCCAATAGCACCGAATCTTTCAAGAACGGAAGACAAATTCGACTTAGTTACCGAGAAGACGGCTTCTTCAGACCTGCTAAGAAAGCGTTACTCTGTCCACGATTTCCACAAGCTCTATACAACAGGCGAATTAACACCGATATCAGTGGCTGAAGCTCTACTTCCGCTGATTCGGCGGGCCACTTCTTCTCCAGGTGAACACTGCGTCGGCTGGTTTGAGCTTAGAAGTGATCTGATCCGGGAGTCAGCTCGGGCTTCGACAGCACGCTATAAGCAAGGAAAGCCACGAGGGCTTTTGGATGGTGTCCCCACAGCAATCAAGGACGAGTACGATTTGGAGGGCTATAAATCATGCCTTGGCTCGTTGAATGACTATACTGGCAACCCAACTCCTGGCCATTCAATTACAAGCTGGTGCGTGAAGAAGTTGGAAGATTCCGGGGCGATTATTTTAGGGAAGCTTTCTATGCACGAGTTCGGTTTAGGTAAACTACAAAGCTCCAACTCTAACGCGAATGTATTTGTCTAACCATATCCAGATACTTCTGGAAACAACCCCAATTATGGTACACCTCTTAATCCCTACAATCGTGGTTACTATACTGGTGGGAGCTCTTCCGGGTGTGCTTATGCTGTTTGTGCTGGCTTAATCCCGATCGCATTGGGTGGCGATGGGGGTGGGAGCATCCGAATACCGTCCTCGTTCTGCTCAGTCTATGGATTGAAGCCTAGCCACGGCCGATTGTCTGCTTCTCCATCTGCAAACCATTCAAACACGTGTGCTGTCAACGGTCCTATTGCGGCTGATATGCGATCTCTGGTAGCATTTTATAACGTCATTGCAGAACCCCATTCCTCTTCTCGCTTTCCATCCCCGTCTATCGGTCTGGTGCAAAATCCTCGTCGGATTCTAGGGATCCCTGAAGCCTGGTTTTCTAGAGCGAACTCCGAAGTGCAAGATGTCACCAGGCCCCTCATCGACAAGCTTGTCTCGAAATACAACTATCATATCGTGCCAATTGAGATCCCGTTCCTAGTCGAAGGCCAAATCGCTCATGCCTTGACCGTTCTCACCGATGCTGCCACACTCCTTCCTCAAACCGGAAACCTGACTGCGTCGAACAGGATACTCATTGCCCTTGGTACAGTTACACCGGCTACCGATTTTCTTTTAGCACAAAAACTTCGGCAGCTTCTGATGCAACATTTAGCATTCTTGTGGTCTATACATCCTGGTATGATCATTATCACGCCTACAACAAGCTGTGCCGGTTGGCCTATTAGAAGCGAAAAGGAGTTGAAATATGGTATTAGTGATGGTGATCAAACATTGAAAACTATGGAATATGTTTGGATGGCAAATTTTACTGGCTTGCCAGCGTTAACAGTCCCAGCAGGATTTTCAGGTTCTAAGACTTCGAAGAGTATCGCAGGCGAGAATGGCAGTGTAGAGAAGAACGTGCCCATTGGCTTGATGGGAATCGCAGAGTGGGGCGGCGAGACCCAGCTCCTGCAATGGGGCTTTGAAGTTGAAGCTCTTGACGTTGCCCGGTACCATTTGCCACCAACATGGGTTGACACGATCGCGATTGCAAAACAGGAGACACGGGACAGCGGTACAGATGGAAGCGATGGCGATTAAGCACTCATGTCGTGAAACAGCTTCAGGTGGTCGACCTAAAAGAAGCGAGAGCAAGCCAGGGGGCAGTAGTAGCCGCCTGCTAATGCCCAGTGTTGTCTTTAGTGCACGGGCAGTTTAATAGTGCAGTTTCGGCATTGGATTCTCAAATGGCAGTGCATATTCCTTACACTAAACGGACCATGGTGTCGAAGTACACTAAACGGGTCAAACTGCCAGTGCACTGGCAGTTTTATACAATAGTCCCCTCAATTTGCGCCAAAGCAGCCGCGAATGCTTGTCCGGCTCCCCTCCCTTTATATATTCTCTGTAGCATAACATTACCAGAATCAAATTTCTCCAATTGATACTAGGATTTGAGGCATTCAAATGCTCTTAAGAGCTCACAGCAGAGCGATCACGTTGATCATCAATGGTAAACTTAGTTCCTGAGAATATGCGTTCCGGCTCTGCACTTAGCGGGTCTAATGAGAATATTAATAGCTATTCTACTAAGATTTGGGTATTTCTTTTGCTGGGGGTTCTTGATGCCACCTTTGAATAGTATCCTCCTCGATTGCAGTGTTTTGCTAGCAATAATGGCCGTACTTATCCACAATAGCCTAAGCATGTTGATGAACTTTCAAGAACTCCAAGAGCTTTCTTGAATTTGGGTTATCAAATACCGTTTAGGCCTTAACATTATAGCATACAGCTGACATACTCTCTGGCTTATAAAAATCCTCCCAGAAGCGCTTGATCTTCTCCTCTATAAGTCTAACCAAAGACATCGCCAACTTATGCTTAATATAGGCCCATTTACAGTTTAGATTGAAGACTTTTATAGCGATATATACTAATGAAGCGGCGATGAGCTAATAGTATTTATATATTTTCCGCCAGCCTTTATCCAACATAATAGCTATGGTCTTGCTATTAGCATAATTGACCCCGGAAAGCTTTATAGTAACGAAGGATAAAATATATCACTGAAACAACATCCCTTTCTCAGACGTATGCTCTCTTCAAGTTTGTCGTGTGATGCGACCTTTGATCTGAGTCGACATATCAGGTGGGCACGCACTGGCCTTTTAATTAAGCGAGATATCTTAAATAGGCATATTGTGAGGATTAGTAGTAACAGAGAAGTATAAGCTTGGAACGGGTATTCCAATTAATATAAGAATAATCTATGATTCCTAATTATATCTCCAGGAGGTCGATTGATATACCCCTTTATTCCCCTGGAGCTAGTCCAATTCTGGAAGGCCATTCCGAACATCAGGAAACCCCCTATTTCAACTAGCCGAGGATAAGAAGTCTTATAACTATTTTATTTTTGAACTTCTACTTAAATTTATAACTTTAAATTTACTTATAAATAACTAAATATATATTTTATAAATTATAAACTAACTTATATAACTTGTCACAACCGGAAGACCCTGACGTATAACGTGCTGTGTTGGGTAGGCTAATACGTGAATACTAAGGTAAGGAGGTGAAGGTGTAATTACAGAAGGTCAAGAAGTAAGTGAGAAATTCTGCCCGACTGGCTATACCGCCTTCCCTGTACAGTCATACCCTGTATGCGTACTGTACGTACAGTATATTTCATATACGTGACAAAATATAGAAATTATAACTTATAAGAAAAAGTAAAAAAACAACTCGAATTGTCACAGTACCTCGGTACAGTGCTGACTCAGCATAGGTATAACCAGTAGTTAGTTACAGCACAATAAGAATCAGCTTTTATATAATCTTTGATTTCTACAGTACCTTCAGTACTGTAAGGTTTCAAAGGCAGAGTGATACAGTATTCAAAGATATCGATTCTCATCAACTAGTCAAATCTTATACAAACTAATCTCTACTCTTCTCAAAGCTCTGCTTCCCCTCACTTTATATCGAAGGCCAGTCGAAGCCTTA
>Ga0247734_1001433_pt1 | contig 18193 bp, 17 predicted proteins | sample UWRJL103311B2_FD_180933 | JGI IMG/M metagenome (GOLD analysis project Ga0247734, IMG submission 180933) | Plant litter microbial communities from Arlington Agricultural Research Station in Wisconsin, United States - UWRJ-L103-311B-2 | ecosystem: Environmental > Terrestrial > Plant litter >... | reverse complement strand
GAAAAGTCCCGGGAGCTCGCGTCCCCTGCTAAATTTCAAGCGTTGCGCGACTTGCTCAATATATTGAGACCTAGGGATACGGGGCGACTCGCTGATTTCGTTTTCGTCTTCGTCTTCGCTTTCACTCTCAGAGTCGGTGATTCGCTGGCTCTGTCCATTCAAGAACATATCCTGTCTGAATTCAAGCAGCCGATTCTGCACCACCGCCCTGAGCCTCCTAGGATACCCATCATGCTTCTTTCTCATGCCGAAGAAGCAGTCCGTGTACGTGCCGTCAATCGCCTGCTTCGTCAGTGACGTATAATCCTCACTCAGGTGAATGAGGTATCTGAGCTGCTCCTGATAAGTTCTCCGGACAGGGCCAAGCCGTTCAAGCTTTTCTGTGCATTCGTGGATGCCATTCTCCACGTCTTGAACTAGGCTTGGTAGCTGTGACAAGATCTGGTCCTTGAGGACAGAACTGAGTCTGGTTTTCAGAGCTTCCACGCCGCAGTGGTCGGGGTTGACGCCAGTCCAGATACCTCTGGAGAAGAAATCCTCCTCGGTGGCATCACGTTGGGCCGCGGTCGAGCCCCGCTGTTCGAAGTTGCGGTTCCTCAGAACATGCCATCCGAGACGGAGCTCCACCTCAGTGTTCTGGGCCAGGGACACCCAGTACCCCTCGGAATCGGAGCCAACATCTAGTGTATCGGGCTTTGTGATGAGCCCCATGGTACGTAGCCCCTCTGGGTCGGCATGTTTGGCCATTGATGTCACTTCCTGAAGGACATACTCGTTCTTCGCCGACACTACGGCTAGGATGATGCTCCTCGGCCTAACCATATATTTCTCAACCATGCTGCGTACTGTGGCGACATCGTTGTCAGACTGCTGCTTGTTGCCAGCCCTGAAGAGACCAGGGAGGTCTACCATGGTTAGATGCGGCTGGTTTGGCCCGGTGAGCTCGATGCGGAGGATATCGTCGTAGAACTTTCGAGCCACCGGAACCCCCATGGCTTCCATTGCCTCCTCTGTGACTGCTTCGAGACCTTCCTTGTCTATACTAACCCGGGGTTGCCAACGCTCGAGATCATCTTTTTCTTTGTCATATCGACCCTCGCCCGGTGTGATGAATACCTTTGTACTTGTCAGGTGACCTCGGCGAAGAACCAACTCTGTCACGAAACGAGTGCAAAGCCCGTCTTTTGTAGGGAATCCCATACCAGAGATAGCCTCCAGGACGGAGCTCTTTCCCGCAGACTGATCACCACACACTATAATTTCCGGGAGGTCGACATACCGGCTGAACCCTTGCGCACGGAGGCTGTCAATGATATCTAAGAGGTTTCGATGGTCTCCCGTCGGGATATCTGCGGCCTTCATATTTAATGGTGTGAGTGATGGTGCACTTGAAAGATTATACGGAGGATGAATGTCCAAAAATCCCTCTTTTAACTTCACCTCAGAGCCGGTGCGGTCTCAAATCTCGATAAGGCTGAGTGGTATGTGGATGGCCTCCCGCAGATTTGGGCAGCAAGACATTGCGGTGCTTTTCCATGTTGATTGGTTCTAGATGCGCTGAGTGCATAGCTGAGTAGGCAGGCTGTGTTCGCGCGTTCAGAGTGCGTCGGTGAGAAGTGACACATTGAACGTATAGTTGGCATGCAGTTGGTTAGTATTGGTGCGAGCCCTCTTTCGACAGATCATGCACCAAATCCCCATTTGGAGATATCGTTGCAAGTTGCTGTGCCTAAAGTTGCCACTTGCAGCTAAGTCTTACAGCTAAGTCCTGCAGCCAAGAGTAGTATATGGGATGTGTTTAGTAGGCTCTGAAAATTAGAATCCCTTGGATTACTTTCTACTGGCATGCCAAATTGATCTATGTATATACCGGCATTTCATCGATACTATGATTTAAACGGTTTGCCCTTCTCATAGACCTGCCAAAGTCATCTTGGCTGCTCCACCCAACATGCTATCGCCTTTAAATGGCAGATGTTGTTGGAAGAGCTTGGGGCATCCCATTGCGTGCCCTTAAACGATTTACACCAAAGCCCTATTTTTATACCTTTTTGATATTGTTATCAAAATAATGTATATGAATAGATTTAATATAATTAAGGATTAAAATGGCATTTTACTTTATGAAACATAACTTACAACTGAAAATAATACTTGAATTATTAAAGAATTATTATAAGAAGATAGATAAATTAAATGAATATAATTTAATATGAAACTAAATTCAAATATTGAAATTTAAATGGTTTTGATTTACATTTGATTTATATTTGATTTATTATAATTACTTAAAATAGTATGAAAATAGGACTTTCTCGGCCGGTGTAAATCGCTTACGGGTGCGCAATGGGATGGCCAGAGCTCTTACTATCTGCTATACCCAGAACCACGGTAGGTACAGTCGCTGTTGCTGTCAAAGACGGACCTGCAGTTGAATCCTTGTTCATCGACCGCCGGGAAGCAGCCAGACCCGTCCTCAGCTCTCCCACGGTCACCTTTTCAATGCGTTTACTGAAATTCCAAAAAGTCTTATCTCTGGCCGCTCCCGGAACATCACGGTAGGGCGGTGGCATCCATGTAGGGTAGACTTTCTGATGACAAGCCGACACCCGGATGCGGAGCGGATGTCGAAGTAGAAATTCATGACAAAGATAGCAGGCTTTCTTACTCGTGCCCATCAAACGTAGCTGGGGCACTAAAGCTGGGTTGCGGTCGTAGAAATCGAGAAGCTGCATTTCGGCATGGAGTGTAAGCGTCAAGCGGCATGCTCTTCGCAACTTGGCCTCTGCGTCGTCTGTTTCCCAGCGCCGGGCCAACTTATCCATCGTAGTCTCGCAATCTTTTTTGACTAGTCGCTTGAGAGCTTTCCGGAGAGGTGTTTTCTCATGAAAAAGCGAGAACTTTTGCTGCGCGGGGGCTTCAACATCCTGAACGTGAATGCCTGCAAAGACCTCAGGCTGTTTCATTGTAAGTTTGACCATAGACTTGATCGCTCCCCAATAACGAGCAAGTTTGTAAAGAGTTTCCATACAGAACGGATTCGGCGTTGGGCCAAAGGCGAGTAAGACCTGCAAATGCTCCGGATAAACCCATCTAGCCTGCGATGCCCACTTGACAAGAGAAATCAACTGAGAAGTCCTGGGGGAGCTTATAGATGTGGGCATGAAAGGACACGTCTTAACCCAATGCCGAAAACCTGGTTCCTCAAGTATTTCTTGGGTGAAATCATTGCCGGATAGCCTGGAGATTGCCAGCTGGAACACACGTCGGATTCCACCTTTCTCAAGCTTTTCCACCAGCGATAGAATGCGGCTTTCGTCTAAAATGACCACCTCCTCGAGAACCTCGGTCTCGGCTTGCATTGATAGCTTCTCTGCATTAGGCGAAGTGTGAGTAACCCTGGCGTGGCAGTCATCATAAATGATTACATACCTCTATTTGCAGCAGCGATAAGAATTTGTAGCACCCTTTTAAGCCCAATAAGGTTTTGCTGCGATAGGCCGCGATTGCGAGCCACGCGTAAAATTGTTCCAGACGGCTGATTCTGCTCCATGCAGACGGCCGAAGCAGTCTCCTTACCGGAGCTTGAAGTTGAGCAGATAAGTGCGAATGAGTCAAGGAATTTCTCCTTTAGCTGGCTATTTCTCAAAACATCGGCATCAGGGTATCCTTCGAGGAGGCCTTTTGTTGGTTCTCCACGAACAGGGTCGATCAGGTTCAGTAAAGCCGAGTTGATCACCAGTTGCTTGCGGGCCTCGCCACCTTGTCGAGTCGGTGCTATTTTGTCCATGACTATTTGGGAATCCTGGGATGAGACCATTACCAGAGAGCGTCCAGTGAGATATAACTGGACGGAAAGCTTTGAGGACAGGCACAATAAGAAAGAAAGCTCTTAGCACTACATGAGCGGCAGGTCTTACATAGCATTATGGAGTCAGCCTCAAATATCACCTAATGATGTCACGGGAGGCAGTACACATCTCGGGGGGTTACACATCTCATGGGGGCAGTACACATCCCATTGGAGTACGGTAAATAGGAGTTGCATAATTTCCCATGTAATCATGTAGCCAACGGCCTCTTGGCCTGCCGCAATGCCACCCAACGATTGACAAGACCAAACTTACGCCCGGTAGCCTTATGCGCCCTCTCTTCACCCATCCGTATATCATCCTGATATTTCAAGCTACATCATTCTGCTCAGAAAACTCTCTCCGTTGTTTAGCAATCAATCGACGTCTTTCACACAGAGGCTCGCTACAGCTCCATCTTATTCCATGGCTTTCTCACATAGCCCAGATGTTTCCTATGTAGAAACAAGCTACTCAGCTTCTGCAGACTACGACGACACCATGGCATGGTTTATCTCTAACACGGACTCGGCGATGCTTCAATCTGGTGTATCTCTATCCGCGCCAGCTCCTGTCTGGGATGTTGATGCTACGATCGATCCGGCACTGCTGCTGACCCAGGATCAAGATTTGGAGAATTATCCGAATGACGCCGCGCCCATCCATCATTCTTGAGATGTTGGCATGTTGTCTCCATCCCACTTAGGGATATTTGACGTTGGCGGGGCGGGACAAGAAGAGTCCTATGTCTATGAAGGCGACCAGCCCAGGAGAGGGGCAAGCGAGGGGTCCTTGGGCTCTATGCCATCTCCCCTCAAGACAAATTCCAGGGCTCGCTCCCTTTGCACCTGGAAAGATTGTCAGTATCGTGGATGTAATACCGACGAGGCGAAGTAAGTTCGCATCTTTAATTATTTTGAGGGCATTCTGTTAAACATCCCTCAGAAATCATGCCTCCGCCCACCGTCAGTGTCCCAAAGAAGACTGCGACTGGGCTAAGGCAAAGAACCAAAGCGAAAAGGACCGACACGTTTGGAGCAATCACAAGGTCTGGGCCGAAGAGAGCGGATACCCTTCTCAAGGCGCAGTGTGTGACCAGTGTTATCAAACATTCTCGCGCAAGGACAGGCTACCGCGCCATAAGAGGGAGGTCCACGCTGCCCAGAAGAGGGTAAGATGATCCAAGTGCTCATATATCGATTATGGGATATCATGGATATTTCGCCACGGGAAAATGAACACTCTCGTCTTAGTGTGACCGAGGCAAGTTCGGGCTGGTGTTGAACAGTCGCAGAGCTCGCGTTATCTGCAGTGCCTTCACAGAACTATATCGCATAGATGCATTCTATTATAGCCATGTAATTTATCCTCTGTCTCCATACACATTGTGAAAATATGTTATTATTATCAGCCTCAGACCAAAGAATATTCTCACCATATAGGAAGTGTATTTGATGCTTTACGAGCTGCGTTAAAACTTGAAACGCGAACCCCGGCTCCGAGCCAGTTATAACCCGTATCGATAGTGATTTAAAGTGCCGTAACCATATAGGCTTCAATGATAGCGATATAAAACCTATCTAATAGGTTTAATATGTCCGGTCGTCACCCTGCTTTACTCTAACCGGGCATGGCTACGAAGGCTGCATTTATGAATGGGTTGTCTATGTGGTTAATTCTGGGTGGCATTAGCTACTCTCTCGCATTGAATCTTGTATGTATTTCCTCGTACTTTTGCTTTCCAGTCATATATAGTCTCAATGCTCTCATACTAACAACGTGCTTCTTTTTTGGCCTCGTAGTAGCACCTGACGATGCAGACTTCACTTCCACATGACCTTGTTCAATCGGGGCGTCGACACTACTATCTGTGATATCTACCAGCTGTGCTATCTTCTTCATGGCTATTGGACAAACAATCTTCCAGAAGCAGCTACAGGTGAATATGAGGTCTGTTTTATCCACTGAAACCGTGGAAAAGATATTGAAGTCAGGTGTGACTGACTTGGCGTCAATGGCTGATCGTGTTTCCCTGCCCGTAGTCGTGCAGAAGTATAGTCTGTCAGTTACAAGAGTATTTTGCAAGTACCATTCCTTATGCCTGTCTTCGAATCTTTGTGTATTATTATGCAGCAGAGATTTGATTGGCGCATTGAATAGTATCTCTCTACATTGTCTCCAGCTATTTCATTCTTCTTGCTACTAAGCGGCAAGTGGATATCGACGAAGGGCAAACAACGTCCGGTAACAACAGAGGAGATAGATGAGAAGAAGGCAGAAGTTGAAACGAATGCAGTGTAAATTGTGAGAAATATTAGGCGCTATAGTTTTCTGATACCTTGATTGTGAACCACATGAATTTTTTGTAAATTGCATAATTCAATAGATTGACCGTGCAATAGTAATATATTTACATTTAGCATCACTACACAATTACACAATATGTCACATAGAGATGATCTAGTGTGAGTTTATTAAGCTCACCGGTATAAAAGTGAATAACCATGTGTTGTGAGAGCAGTTAATTGTGCCAGGTTGCTCTTTTAGCTTAAGCTCCACGCTATACTCATCATCTACAGCTCTACCTAATTTTTGTATCTTGCAGACAAGATATCCTCTAGACCAGCCGCTCACTAATTTCGCTCAGCCTCTGTCTGCAGCAATCTTGGCCTCATATTCCGTGAAGGTCTCAATGCCTTTGGGGACACCATTCCACTGGAGACCTTGTTCGTCCATGAGACGAGCGCGGATCTCCATAGCACGTTTCCATGAAGGAAGCTCAATCATGCCCTCGTGCCATGCGCGTACATGGGGAAATCCCTCCCAGACCTCATCCCATGAGCAGGTCAAGACCTCACTGAGGCGGAAGTTCCAAGGCACGAAAGCCATATCGGCAAAGGTCATCTTGTTGCCAACCAGCCATTGCGCATCTCCTGGCTTGCTAGCCAGAACCCCTTCCAGAACACCGAGGACACGCTTGATCTCATTGACGTATCTATCGAGTGCGGATGGTAGCTTTTCTGGGTGTAAGTGTTGAAACCAGCCTGCCTGACCATAGTATGGGCCCTGTCCGCTCATCTGGAAGTGAAGCCACTGGTTGCAGAGATGTCTCTCTTTCAGAGTATCATAAGAAAGATGATGAGCATCATCGTACTGCTCGATTAGGTACTGGTATATGGCACCCGACTCCCATAAAGTCAAATCGGTGTTGGGATCCTCAATGGCAGGCACGCGACCATTTGGATTGATGTCGGTAAAGGGCTTCTTCTTGACACTGTCAAAACTGAACGACTTGATCTCGTAGTTGAGCCCGAGTTCTTCGAATATGAAGATCGCCTGAGAAGGATATCACGTCAGTGGTGCTTTTGTGTTGTCAGGTATGAGTCTGTCCGTTTCAAGCCAGTCCTACCAGGGGGCATTACCTTCCACGGGTTGGGACCGGGTGCTTTTCAAGCAAAGATTAGCAACGAGGCTCTCTTGAAGCTTGAGGATTTCATGGGAGTTGGGAGTCTGGGGGGAAAAAGAGAAAAAGAAAAGACTTACGAGTGAGCCAGACGCGGATAGGCTTCGAGTTCTTGGTTGCCATCCTTGGTGATTCTGCTGGAAGGATATGACTTATGTGGTCCTTATATTATGAAGTGCGAGGAATGGTCTTGAGAATTATCAGTGGCGCTTGTACCGCACGGAAGATTCAACCGCCAGTGGGAGCGAGTTGGTGGGAGAGGGCTTCCGTTGTTGGAGCGACTGATGACGGGTGAATTGACTAATCTGCTACCACTCACTTACTCACTTTACTCCGTCCACGGGTGAATATGGGGTGCCGGTATGGGTGTTACACATGCTGTCCAATAACTAGCTATCTACCAAATCCACGCCGCATTGTCCAACATTGCCTGTAGCAGTTGTAGTCTGTGCTTATAGGAACCACTATCCACCCCAGTAGCTGACTGTATCAAACTTGATTTCAACTTTTCTATTGCATAAATATCTATTGCCGGTGGCAATGCGACTTGATGAGAAGTAAAGTACGAGCGGGCTAACTTACAGCCGCTCTGTATAACATTGTCCATGGTTGTTGTGGCCTAAGGCACCCTTGGCCTCACAATACACTACAGTATATAGCATCGGGAGAAGGGACAGCACCTCATCTCCTCCTTAGACTTCTTTCTGAGGATCCTCCTCTCTCATTTGTGATATAGGGTCCTTGACAGTGATGGAGTACCAACAATGCACGGGAAATGAACTTTCATGGTGCTGTCCAATGACATCCCCCGATCACTGTTGGCTTATTATCCCTGATACCAAAGAACACCGTGTGGTGTGGGATTAGCGTATTCATCTCCAATACATGAACTATTGAGTCTTAGCTCGCCTACCCCTCGCCCTTCATAGCATCATCCATTACCTAGGACCGAGGTCACTTTGATATGTGACTGTTGCAACATTATAAATTGATGTGGGATTATCCATATCTCTCATGCAGGAATTGGGAACACATGCTGAGCCTCGTAACAATATTGTTGGAAGAGCCTTTCGAGTGTGTTGATTTGATACGAACAAGTTAGATATGAGTACGCTACAGCACGGCACGAATCAGAATATTATCTACAAATTGCCACAAATATGCGGCAAAAATATGAAGCGAAACATTGAAAGTATAATAGTATAGAGAATCTGCAAGAGTTAGACATGCCACAATCGTGTCTCTCTATGACTTCAAGCCACGCAATTCTTGCATGCTGAATTGACCATAAGCTTGATATATTCTAAATTCCGCGACAAAACACCTCGAATATCATGTAATGGCTAATTAAACAGTGAAATGAATCCAATTATGTGTTGCTGACCTTTAAAAGCAGAGTATAACGTCACTCATTGAGTCCAGTAGTCCCCAATCTGTCTCAAATCAGTAATCAGTGCTGGAGGATTATCCAGCCCCGGGAAGTGACCTCCGAAGTCGTGATCTACAATCTCGTCAGTACAGCGGACCATGATTATTGAATGAAGCAAAAAGACCGAGAACTATGGCTACTCACAGTTGTACGTAACCAAGTTACCTACTCTTGAGATCACATTCTTCCCCCAGAAGGCCCTACTGTACTTGAAGCTGCTAAACAGCATAGGTGCATCAGTTCGTGCTTTGGTGTAATTCACTTTAAACCCGTTTGAATTCTGTGGATAGATGAAGACGGAGGAGACAAAAGACTTGGTCAAATAGTACAGAGAAACCGAGAGGAGAATCTTGTTATGCGTCAAAATTGATGGCGCCATGCCAGCATGCGGGTCAGACCCTTTAGACTAGTTAGTCTCGATGTCATCCAGAAACAGGCGGCACTTACATTCAATATATTTCTCCCCAATCCAAGACAGTTGTCCGACAGGATTGTCGTAAAGTGCAAGTCCAATGGTGTTCGACTATCCAATACTTAGTATATGTTGTGGCCTCAGGTATTGTCCAGTATAAACACCTCGTCGCTCCTGTACTTAGATAGCTCCTCCATCGCGGAGACCTTCTTTTTCCATACTGGACTACAGTAAAAGACCCTTTTCCACCTTCATACATTTCTAGAAACCTCTCCTCCCTCTATCATCGTGACTAGAGGCTCTTGACAGCATATAACTAGGTTTGAGTATGCAAACATATTAGTAAAGACTGTCCGCTTACCTTAGTAGATTGTTCAACACTATACCCTAGGCCGGTCGCTATGAGTTCAAGAGTCAAATCTTCCTGGATTTGCTCCTCGGGGGTTAGGGTGATGTTCTGTTCAGCCATGGCCGCTGGACTTAGAGGTGCGAAGGGTACACCAAGTAGATGTACTGCCCGAACGGTCTTATTAAAATTATCGTACAAGCTATACGCTATATTGTTCCCAAAGTCGGTTCCATGGGCAGCATATATTTTGTATCCGAGAACGTTGGTCATTAATTTATTGAAGATCCGAGCTGTGTCATCCAACGTCCAGTTTGCTGGTGGCACACTGGAAAACGCGAAGCCAGGCAAGGACGGTATTATAACGTCAAAAGACACAGGTTTTCCGGCTGGAGTTCTTGATAGTGAGGTCAATGGATTGATCGCTGGGATGAACTCCAAGAAAGATCCTGGCCATCCATGATTTAGCAGCAGAGGGATGGCGCCGGGATGCCCTGATCGCTCGTGTAAGAAATGAACAGTAATACCTTCGATGGTTGTGAGGTATTGATGATATCTGGTTCGCTGTGAGGGACTGCCTGCCATGTACAGTACATTGCTCTGAAACTCACTTGTTCAGGGAATCCTGCTCTGCATCCCAGTCAAACTTCGTAGTCCAGTCTTTCTGCAATGACTTCAACACTCCAAGATCAATCCCAAGACTTTCATCAAGCCCAGGGTACTCGGGACGTTCTGGTAGCTCAGTATTCTCAATCAGCTCTGACATCCGACAAGCACGCTCTGACAGGTTAATCTTGAAGTTCTGTTTGGCGGCAGCTGCTCCGGTGGCGACCAGCAATCCCGCCAGAAAGTGAATCTCGACACCAATCCTCATACTGTACAATCTTGACCTCAACTGTGAACTTGTACTTGTACTTGGACTTGGAATTGAGATCTGTACTCGATGACTCTCCCTGGAATGCTATCAAAGTGAAGAGAGTTGTTGGTCTATGTAGGTAGTGACACGCTTTATGTAGATAGATGATCACCACCACCACCACCACCACCATCACTACAGTATGAGTGAGACCTTGTCGTGTTTGCCTGGGCGTGAGTGCAGCCCTGTCAACTCATCCTGACAGGTTTATCGTCAGGTTGGATATGTTTTTGGCTTATCTCCGCTAAGGTTGCATGAGCTGACATACACTGCATGCTAAAAACGTGGCGGCGCGCGGACTACTTGCGGTTGGAGATGATTGTGGTAATCTCGCTTCCACTTCTTGCCTTTTGAGTATGGGAACCGCGTTGAAACAGCGAGTGGTGTCGATGCCGATGGTATTAGGCTAGGTACTGTACATATGGCTGTCACTTATATTACACTTGCTATGCTGTACAACGAGTGCCGGGATTACTGTAGTCGAGAGGGTTTAAGACTATTAATTTCTCAGCTGGTTCATTCCCATATATTGTGGCTGACACATAACCTTGAACTTATCAAGCTTACTTGTACTTGATGCAAGTCACATCCGAATTTACTATAATCATAATACATATATGATATGCTTGGACTATTGAGTCATACTCCCGCTATCAAGAGATTTTGAGCTAAAGTGCAGTGATTGATGACCATTAAGTTGAATATTATAAATACGCGAAGTCAGTAATGACTTTACAGCTCAATTTAACCTTCGTTTCATTATGCTTTTCGTGCTGCCTCTGATGCGTTGGGTAAGTTCTTGCCAATCTCACTTGCGTATACAATACGTTCACGCCAACGTGGAATTATCCTAGGTTGCGAAACAAGCCTTTCTTTCTTAGGAAGTTTCGTCCAATTGGGAAGGTCGTGTATCTACCGTATGAGACTGTGTGGTGACAGACACTTGGAATACCTTAATCCAACCGGATAAAGTTGGTATAACTCATCCTACGATCTATTTCATTGGATATCTCACTACCAACCGCATAAACATGGGACCATGTAACCAAATAACAACATAAGCCCTAGAGCCGAAGCCTGGTCAGTGATCTGCATTTGGGTTTCTTTTACTTGGAATTACACGACGGGAAGCAGCCAGAGATCACGAAAACGCCTCCCTAAAAATTATCTGAAAAGAGCTACCTGGTTTTACAACGCATGATGACTGTGTTCGAGGCTATAGAGATAGTGGCAGTTCTGTGTATGTTGACCATCGCCCGGCCTATTCACCGGCTATATTTTCACCGTTTAGCGCATATACCAGGCCTAAAACTTGCCGCACTTACTTTGTAGTGCGAATCCCACTTTTACGGTATTAAGCAAGGTGCCTTTGTTTTCAAAATTCAAGAACTTCGCAAAGAATATAGTTTGACTTCAAGCACCGCCTTCGTACTAGGCTAGCTGGGTCTTGCAAATGATTAAAGAATTTATCTAGGTCCAATCTTACGAGTTACTCCAGACGAGATTCACGTTAGTGATGCTGGATTTCTAGATGCTGTAGATGGGCCGTCAGTGTCTCGGAGAGACAAATATGATTATCAACCAAGAACCTTACCTGTTCCTGATAACGTTGGCGCAGCAGCAAGCCATGATGCCCATAGAAAACGTGGAGAGGCTCTTAGCCCATTCTTTGGAAAGCGTAATCTTTTGTATCTTTAGCCATTAATTATGACCAAAGTAGAACAGTTTTGCCAGCTGATGAAGTATGCGACGGAAGAAAAGCCAATAAATCTGTCAGATGCATTGTTTGCATTTTCTAATGAGTACAAATTCAATGATTTCTAGAAGGCCTAAGATTCTAACGAGAATATAGTGTTGTCAACAACTTTCTGTTTGCTCACGCTACCAATGTTCTTGCTAATGAGGAGAAGGCAGCTATCCTTCGCCGCAACAGTAATAATATTCTCATGGGAATCAACGTCTTCTAATTGACTTACTTTTATTACTCGATGTGAGTCCTCGAAGTTCATCATAAGACAAACATATTTTCTAATTTTGATATAGAGAGTACGGGCGGAATTGATAGCACTAAAAAATCGAAATATTCTAAAAGATCAAATGAAGAGCCACTAGGACCAACGGGCATGGAATCAGTGTATGACTCAGTTTTGGACAGTCCTTTGCCACCACCATCAGAAAAGTCTTCGCTGCGTCTACAGCAAGAAGGGTCTATATAAGTGCTTACTGGAACCGAATCACCAGCCAAGTCGCTCACTATAATACTTTATCATCTTTGTTCAAATCCCGATTGCTTGAAAAACTTCGAAAAGAATTGAGCACGACTTCAGAACCAGTGTCTTGGACAATGCTTCAGCAACTTCCTTACCTTTCTTCTGTCATTGAAGAGGGGAGTCGTTTCTCTTTTAGGGTCACTGCACGGTCAGCTCGTATCGCATACCATCCTCTCACTTAAACACCTAGTTCTCACGTCACTGCTTCATCAAGTAACATGGGGGTCAAGTCTTATATCATTCCCTCAGATACCCCCAATTAGTATCACGACGTTGAGTATACACGCTGCCAAAGATGTTTTCCCTAAACCATTTGTTTTTGATCCGGAACGTTGGCTGGGTGAGGCAGGACGTGGACGCCGCAAATTTCAGATGGCATTTAGTAAAGGTGACCGTAAATGCTTAGGGATTGAGTTGGCAAGTGCTGAACGGTATCTCTTTATAGCGATGCTAGTGAGAAGGTTTGAAATGGAACTGTGGGAGACGGATGACAGTGATGTTGCCTTTCTCCATGATTATCAAGTTGAGATGCCGAAGTTAGACTCTAAGGGAGTGAGGTTTCTGGTAAAAGCTCGATAGCACCAAGATTTTCGTATCTGATGTAGGTAGTACTGCAGAAACCTCAATCCAAATCCACCAATCAATGATCACTACATACGTAGTGTATGGAATGCGAATTCCATTTGGAAAATAAGTAGATAAACATTTTCCTCAACAAGCGATGAATTATTCAAGTAATAACTTAACACTTTGGAATTCCACATATGTTGCTTTTCTCGAACCCTGGGAGAGACTCCTCATCAATAACAGCCGGCCCTGCCATCCTTCTTTTATGACCTTACTATCAAATTCAAAATCCCCAAAATGACATCATTGCTACTGAAGTTCTCAGGGACATCATTTTGGTATCTTAGATTCTAAGAGAAATTCTCGCCAGCTTTGATTGCTCTGAGAGAAGATCATCGTTCATTTTGTTTAAATACAGATCCAGAGAGACTAGCTAAGGCAGCAAAGACTCCCACCTGAATATGCATGCAATGGTGGTGCAGCGCCGCCGAAAAAGGGGATGGTGAGACAGAGGAACAATTAGATAATATACCCGTAAGAAATATATACTGTGGATCGTTAATGTCTTTTTCAAGTTTTATATGAACCAAACTTCAATAGATCCCAGACGTATCTTTGAAGAGTCTATTCATAACGCTGTCTCTAAATGCTCGTGTGTAAAACTTCTCTGATACCCTTTCGCTAGGTCTGTCGTTGTGGCTTGTAGAGCTATGGGAGCATGAATGTAGATATCTATAATACTTGAGCCTCTAAACCACTAAGTTTAATTTAACCCCAAATCAATATATGTGGCCAACCACTCAGAATCTCAAAGCTTATCGCGGCGGAACGATTAAATAACTACCATACGAGTAGGCTCCTCTTCTTCGGCGCCTGCAAATGTTGTGTTGAAGGTCGAAACATACGCTAGCCTTTATCAGTGCGTATTCAATAATCGTACAGGCATAGGTACTGCAGGTTGAAGGGGTAGGCAGCTCTCGAGCCAGGTCCAGGAAACACGTAGGATAAATCACCTACAGTTGGCATTGGCTCGATCGCCCCTTCTTGTTTCGTGGAGAATCGATATATTAATTTTTGTACACCGAGTGCTTCCTTTTTGTTTGGCCAAGATTAGTGCTGGTTACAGTCGACCTCCCCGTTTGGACGGATAGCCAAGCGAGGAAGCTACTGCAACCACAGACAACAGTTACACAGCGTGAGATGAGCAGTATGAATGAGTCAAGCCCAAAGCAAGATTTTGAGGCCACCAATTAACTTGTTTCTATGTTCGAATGTTTCACCGCTTTGCCATCAGGTTTGCGTTTCTTTGGTTTTCTGCTATTCTCGATATTCTCCAACTTATATGAACTTCTTTCCACTTCACTTACTATACAGCACTTTTGCTATATTCAATATCAAGCTAGAAATCTTCACTCCACACATCTTCAATCAAATTTAACTTTATCAAACATTCAAAATGGTTACGAAAGTGTTCCACACCGACGCCCTAGACGGTCTATGTTCTCAGGATCAGCTAGATCTATTAGATTCCGTCGACCGTCTTCGTTCTCAAGGTATCAGTCATTATGTCTCATTGCCACAGATCATTGTGTGTGGAGACCAATCATCAGGAAAAAGCTCGGTGCTGGAAGCAATTTCCGGTGTATCGTTCCCAATAAAGAGCAACTTGTGCACCCGATTTCCGACCGAGTTGGTCCTTCGTAAAACATCAAACATTGGCGTTACTGTGTCAATTGTCCCGCATCACTCTCGCAGTGAGTCCGAGAAGCTCTCTCTCGGCAGCTTTCAAGAAAAACTAGACAACTTCGATGGGCTATCGGCTCTGATTGATAATGCGAAATCGGCGATGTCAATCTCAACCCACGGCAGAGCGTTCTCGAAAGATCTCCTCCGCGTGGAAGTCACGGGTCCTGATCGTCCACATTTGACTATTGTGGACTTGCCTGGGCTCATCCACTCTGAAACAAAGCAACAATCAGCCTCAGACGTTGAGCTTGTACAAGACGTGGTCCAATCCTACATGAAGGAACCTCGAAGTATCATTCTTGCGGTCGTGTCAGCCAAGAACGATTATGCGAACCAGATCGTGCTGAAACTTGCCCGTGCTGCTGATAAACGGGGTGTTAGAACGCTCGGCGTTATCACAAAGCCGGATACTTTGATTCCCAATTCAGAGAGCGAGGCCATGTACATCTCTCTGGCGAGAAACCAGGACGTAGAATTCCGTCTTGGATGGCACGTTTTGAAGAATATGGATACTGAAATCGGAATGTGTTCGTTGGCTGAACGAGATGTCAAGGAAGAAGAGTTCTTCTCCCAAGGGGTATGGGAAAGTTTGTCTCGCTCGCTGCTGGGCGTCGACAAGCTACGAAAGAGGCTAAGCAAAGTCCTGCTTGCACAAATTGCTGCTGAGCTCCCAAGCTTAATTGATGAAATTGAAATCAAAACCAAGGATTGCCAAAGTCGGCTAGACAAGCTGGGTGAACCTCGGGCCAACTTAGAAGAACAGCGGTTATATTTACTTCACATCAGTCAATCATTCCACTATCTGATTAAAGCTTCCGTCGATGGTACTTACAATGATCAATTCTTCGAGGATGCCGAATCTGATTCCGGCTATCGAAAACGCATTCGGGCTGTAGTGCAGAACCTTAACCTTGACTTCGCGGAACGTATCAGCAGGAGAGGTCACCACCGCGAAATTGTCGCCTCTCCAGCAGAAGCGTCTGTTTCCAGGGGAGTGATTCCAGTTACGAGAAAAACCTTCATAGATCATATACAGCATCTTATGCGGAGGACCAAGGGACGGGAACTACCTGGCACTTTTAACCCCATGATAGTGGCAGATTTGTTCCTCGAACAGTCGGCTTCGTGGGAATCGATTGCCCGGAGCCACATCGAAAAAGTCTGGACGGCGGCTAGGGACTTTCTTCGCCTAGTTACCGACTACGTTGCTGATTCCGCAACATCGGAAGCACTCTTCCAGAAGATTTTCGAGCCTGCTCTGAAGAAACTTTTGGAAACTCTGAATGCAAAGTGTACTGAGCTATTAAAGCCACATCAGAAAATCCATCCGATCACATACAATCACTCTTTCACCGAAGCTCTCCAAAGGGTCCGGAATGAACGAAACAAGGATGAATATTCAGAAATAATCAGAAAGTTCTTTGGCGCAACTCTTCTTGACTCTGTTTCCTTTACAGCCCACCACAGAGATCTCCGCCCTCTCGTCTCAGCTCTTTTGCAGCGTACTGAACCAGATATGAATCGCTTTGCATGCTCCGAAGCTTTGGATTGTATGGAAGCTTATTACAAGGTAGCCTCCTTGTTTTCTTTAAATATCACAGTTTTGCCTTGTGGTCACACGCTTACCAACCTATTAATTATACAGATTGCTCTCAAACGCTTCACTGACGATGTCGCTATTGAAGTCGTTGAAACTAAACTGGTCTCTCCACTTTACGACATATTTTCTCCAATATCCGTCACTTCTATGGAGATCGACCTCGTAAAGCAAATAGCAGGCGAATCTGAAGAGAATCGCGTCCAGCGTGATCAATTGACTGGACAACTCGAGGTTCTTGTGAATGGCTTGGAGACCTGCAAACAATTCATTGGCATCAGAGTGCTTGGTGGGAAGTTCGCCTACATTGCCCCCTTTTGAACATTTTCTTACGTCCTGAATAGGTGCAGATGGTGGCTTGATTCAGAGAGCTACCTGGCTCAGATCTGATGACGATCGTTATACTAGCGATTCTGATCCTGATGATACTAGCTCTCTATCTGATCGTCGCGAGGCCCGTAGAAGCGAGGCCCGTAGAAGCGAGTCTATCGAACCCGAGCCCGTGGTGGCAGAAGCCGCAGAAACTGTAGAGACGCCCGATTTCTTGACATTCAATCAGGCACCACCAATAGATGCAACACATTTCGAATTCTCCCCTTCGCGAATAAGGAAGAGTAAGAAATTTTAGCACTGACCGGATGCTGGCCCCTAGAAGATATGGAGGCCTGAGTTGGAGTTGCGGATGATATACTTAAATTGTGCCTTTTCGTCGCTGTGATAACCTAGTTTATATTAGGTATAGAATTTCAAGGCTGCGCAAAAAGTAAAGCTGCGTGTTTATCGTGTACACCTGCTATTTTTGTGTGGGTGACCAACCATGTTTCCGCCGATGGAGCAGGAGCGTCGACTGTGACCCAGAATTCGGGGGTTTAACTTTCTTTCTTTCTTTTCTTCTTCCTCTCTTTATTGTGGATTTAGACCGGTAATTATGACAAGATTACGGTGAAAGAATGAAATATAATAGAAGAGTTGGTGGAAATGTGATATCTCCATCGGGTGAAGCAGTCCATGGGCTGCGGATGGATTTACCTGCTCTGACGATGAACTGAAGTGGAAGTATGAAGTTATGGCTTTTTACCACATTAAGCTCACCGGATACTAAGTGCGAGAAATGCCATATAGATTTGCATAGATCAGCCGCAGCATCTGTAATATAAACATAGTCACCTGGTACAACCAATGCCGTGCCGGACTGTGAGGATCAGGACTTCGGGAGCTCTCTTGAGACGGATTGGTTGAGGCTACTCAAGTTGATACAGCACATCGTGCATTTCACCGTGTCGTACAATGGCTCACACCGGCCTCATCCTGCAGTCTCTTTCTCTCAGCAACCAGTCGCGTGGAGCTACTATAGCGCAACTCGTAGGCCGTCAATACCAGCGGTACATAAGCAGGATGGAAGCCTCGTTTGAAGATTTTCTGATTCCGTCTCGACTCACTTTTTCATGAATCTAGTTGTTTGAATTCACCCCTCAGAATGCCGTAAGTCTCTCAATGCTCTAAAGTTTGACGGGATTTGCTATTGACTTCATGACAAAACAGACCCGGACCCTGCGTTCATTTCAGACGCGGCCGCTGTCGTCGCGGCACCAGCTG
>Ga0247734_1001432_pt1 | contig 18194 bp, 26 predicted proteins | sample UWRJL103311B2_FD_180933 | JGI IMG/M metagenome (GOLD analysis project Ga0247734, IMG submission 180933) | Plant litter microbial communities from Arlington Agricultural Research Station in Wisconsin, United States - UWRJ-L103-311B-2 | ecosystem: Environmental > Terrestrial > Plant litter >... | reverse complement strand
CATGCTGCTAAGGGCTGTAATACCCATTAACGAATGTACAAGGGCAAGAATGACAATTTCTGTGTGTTTCAGGAAGCCATGTGCAATATTGTGATTTTGTTGTCATGCAGAAAAGCACGTTGCTCTTCATATCCACGATCCTGGAGTGAAAGACGCCTCACTCCAAGAGTCGGTACCCAGACAAATTGGGTGTCCGTTTTTGACAACCGAACCGTTTGGAAGGGTGATTTCAAGTAGGATGAAGTCCTAGAGCACAATGAATGAGCATTCGAGATAGCCAAGTACCCAAGACGACTACTCACATGTACCGCCAAATGAGGAGCCTCAAATCTGCCGTTCTTGATACTGTCGTCAATTTTCAGAGTTCCCTGCCAGTTCAAGTTCTCTTCCTGTGAAAGAGCTGGAGGAATAGCTTCTAGCTTTGCATGGCCAATCGTGGAATGGCGAGGAACCAGGTCTGCACCAAAGTTCATAGCAATCTGCCGCAGCACGGTCACCCGCACGCCCACTTCCGCCTCAGATTTGGATTCGGATTCGGAGGCTGGAAAAGGGTAATGATGATGTGGAACTTGGACATGAGATGTTTTTGTGGGGGATGTCTTTCGCGTGCTGAGCAACTTTAAAGAACTTGGGCAGCCGGTTATTTGCAGGAAAAACGGGATTCCGTCTTGGATTGCAAATGCTCCGACAGACGGCACATACATCTAAAGCCGATGTCAGTATAAGATAAGAGCAGACTTATATTGTACCCACTTGACATACGACAGGGTCTAAGCCCTTGGCAACTGTCACATCGTGAACGAATTCTCTCCATTCTTCAGGGCAGCCTTTTAGCGTGGAACGGAAAGGCAGACTAGTATCGAGATCCAGTAAAGGTCGCGAAGGTCGCGTCCGTGGAATATAATCAAAGTCGACTGTGAGTCTACAAGATGAAGAAATTAGCGGCTCCGACTTTCAATATTCATTACCGAAAGAGCTCACTTTTTCGTGTTCGTGAGCTTGGGCATTCTTCGATGCACCATTCTCGTCACAACGAAATGCATTGAATACTCCACTTTGATAAACTCCCTTTCCCCAGGGTTTCCACGCGTAAGTACATAAGAAGGCGGTAGCTCGTACTGCTTCTCTTGTACCTTCTTCACATGTTGAGGTAAAGAGTACGCGAAAGGCAGAGAATCGTGGCAGCCGATGTGCTCTGAGTCTGTCGACCGGGAATAAAGGGAAATCGAGTCACTGATCAATGTCTGGTTTCGATAGCCCGCCAAGGTGTTAAGCTCAATTCGACCTTTTACCTGTGAGTAGCGTTAGCGTTTGAAAACATTTTGGGATGACAGTGTTCCTGTGGCACTAACCTCAAGTGAGACTTCAGTGATCAGAGAGCTGTCACTAAAGTGTAATGAGCCACTAATCCGTCCACGACGGCCGTAGCTCAAGACTTTGGAAGACTGCGCCTGTCCGTTGAACAGAACGGTAGTGGAAGTGTCGAATTTCTGAATGAAAACATCGTCTTCCGAGGTATTCAGCATCTGGAGACCATGGCGCGGTCGATAAGAGATGCTACGTTCGCCAACCAGGGGGTCTTTTGAGTAAATGGGCGAAGGTACTTTAAGCAAGGACGCGTCAAGATAGGTAGGAGGGGGAGCAGACGCGTCAACCATTTTGTTTTGAGAGTGGGGTGGGAATAGGGTGAACGCTTTCTTGGTAGGCATAGCAGCTTTATATGCATCTGACACGAGTTCATGATTTGCATAATGACTCTGCGCACTACTGTGGGGGTTTAAGGGACCATGTCTCTGTCTTATTTAGATCCCCGGACTGCGGCTCCGCTGTGACTCCCGCCAGACTAACAGCCCAAGCTCTCAAGCTGTTGCACTATTCAGAACTGAAGTCCATAGCTAACACTCCCAACGATAGAAAAGAGAGAGAGACTCAATAATCGAAGCAAACATTGAAGCAGAGAGACTGAAAGAGTGCAAGGCATCGAGTGGTATTTGCTGAAGGTGAGGGTCGAGAGGGGTCGAGTCATTATTTCGTGGCATTTCAAGTTGCGGATCCTGAGTCAGCGGAGATCTGGGGTTCGCTCTATGATGAACGTTTCCTGAAAATCTCGCTACGCAAAGTTTGAGCTATATTTATCGGTAGTTTCACAGCAACGATCCGCGTACCCTGGCAGTTCGGAGTCTCAACAGGATACGAGTCACCCTGGAAAGACTACCTTCTCTCAACATGAACCAAAATCCAGATGCTTTCTTGCTCCAAAAACATCTGCGCCCGTAGCTCACAGGAAGATATAGGGGACATTGTTAAGCACCCTGGCTGTTGCGCAGCCTCGCAGCCACAAACTAGCAAATACATCTGCGGTCTTCACCTTAAGGCATTTTAGTGGCCGTAGCTGTGCCATATCAGTCCCGGTATGGCACTAGTATAGCGGTGTAATGCCGATGACAATTCAATGTCATCAGACGACGGTGGAAGGTTCACTGCGAGTTTGTGAACTTTTTGTGACAGTGACACTGAGAACATGAGGCCATTGCGATAAGGTTAGGGTCCCACCCTCTTGACCTCATACTCCTTGCATAATGTCCTATTTTCTTCCTCATCTTCCCTCAGGATGGCATGTAGACGAGGCGATTAAATCTGAGGAAGACCGTGTTGTGTGCATTCGATTTGGACATGATTGGGACAGCCAGTGCATGACTATGGACGAGACGCTCTACTCTGTAGCTGAGAAAGTGCAGAATTTTGCCGTCATTTACCTGTGCGACATCACAGAGGTTCCCGATTTCAATAAGGTGCGTTCTTCCGCATCTATGTACGTACTTTGACTGAGAAAATGTCAAACGTTTTGTCTAGATGTACGAATTATATGACCCTTGCACTGTGATGTTCTTTTACCGGTAAGGTCATATGTCCCTCGCTTGAAGGCTGTTCTCACTAAACTATCCGTCCAAACGAAGCAATAAGCATATTATGATAGATTTAGGCACAGGAAACAATAACAAGATGTACGACCTTCTCATCGCCTCAGTGAATGCAGCGCTAATCTTCGTGGTTTCAACAGCAATTGGGCTATGGACAACAAGCAGGAGGTACGTCTCGCCAAGTATATTGGACTAATACCACCGAACACTTACCATTTGAACAGCTCATCGATATCATCGAAACCGTGTATCGCGGAGCTTCGAAAGGTCGTGGTCTTGTCGTGTCTCCGAAGGGTCAGTGCCACCCATACAAGTCGCATCGCTTACTCATCGCATTTCGTAGACTATTCAACTCGTTACAGGTATTAACATATCTCCCCGCGATGCTTCATTATTATGTATACCATTCGTGTCAACACGATGAGGCGCTCAGCGCAATCAACGTTTTGTTCCACAAATCAACCCTAGCATTCCAGCCTTCATCCGTGGGGTTTGGAGCCACACCAACACAGAACTCCATGTAGTCTTCCCAACCCTTCAAACTCTCATCGCTCAACCCTGTGGCCAATGTGACATTCGGTGCGCAGGTGGCCTGCGACTTGTAGAACCAAGCCGCGCTCGCGAAACTGGTATTGTCCGGCAAGACCAGTGCAAGCACTTCGTTCTTTACGTCGTCAGCCATTGTGTCTGCTCCCTCTGTGCTATTCCCGCCTGTGATCTCCTCAGCCTGATCTCTGGTCTCGGTCAAGTTGAGGGCATATTCCAAAATGAAAGGGAAGTTCATCATATTCCTCGTTCCTTGTCCTGGACGACCAGGCTCCGGGAAACTGAAGAACATGAACAAGGTCAGTACGAGTGAACTCAGGGAACTCGTACTACTGAATTTCAACTCAACTGGTTACGTTCGTACTTGAAATTCCCTGATTCCAATAACATCAGACTTAAGAGAGCAGCCTGTTCCCCTCTGGATGTAATCTGATAGTCCGTAAACGCCTGATTTATTTGTGGAGCTGAAAATTCAGCATCACGACACTCTGATGCGAAGGTGGCATTAGAGGCGCATGCCTGCATGGTCTCGTCGATAGCAAGCAGAGTATCTACTGTGATCTCTACCAATGGCGAGCTGTCTCGGTGTTGTGCAGCTGAGTGTGATCGTGAGTAAGAATGCGGGTACGCGGCTGCATAGCTCAAGAATGGAAGCGCGAGAATCGTCTGAGAGATGAACATTGTGCAAAGATAATGAGGAGTAGAGAGTAACAAGGGTTGAAGGGGTACCGGTTGAATGATACTGTCATTGTTGCTGCTCTTTATATAGCTCCACCCATGTGAAATGAAGGCGGAGGCTGAAACATTCAATGGGGTGGCCAAGAGGCGCCCATCAGGACAATAGGGCGCTATTGTCTACCATTGTGAATAGCAGTGAAATTTCTGGTTTCAACAGACACATACTGATACATAACACAGCATGGAAGAGCGAATGCAACATAGATTTTGAGAGTGTCATACAGCCATATAGTCGCATAATCAGACCCTTTAATCCCATCCAGATGTCCCTGCACCAGCATCTGCAGCCCAGCCTCCTGCAGCAGGCTCAGCAGACCAGTCAGTAGTAGCACCAGCGGTTGGCTCTGTTGACCAGTCAAGTCCAGCTGGTCACGAAAACTAGTCAGAAGCAATCGGTATTCAGGGGTCGAACGATTCTTACCACCGTCCTGGACCAATGCGGGGTTAACACCGCCAGTGCCCACATCCCATTCTGATGCGGGTGCTGCATCCTCGGCACCTTGCTGAGCAGCGAGCTTAGCAGCAGCCTCTTCCTGCTGTTGTTTCTCAACCTCTTCAGGATCACGGTAGAAGAACATGTCGACCATGACATTCCAGCCGTCAGCGGTACGAGGGATGGTACCGCGCAGACGGAGAACTTCACGAGCGAGCAGCCACCAGATGAGACCGATGGAGTGTCTCGTCTTGTTATTGGTGGGGATGGCAACATCAACAAACTTCAAAGGTGCGTCGGTGTCGCAGAGAGCGATAACGGGAATGTTGACGTAGGATGCCTCTCGGATGGCTTGGTGGTCAACGCGAGGGTCGGTGACAATGATGAGTCGAGGCTCCTTGAACGAGCGAGTGATGTAATTGGTGAATGAACCGGGGGTGAAACGTCCGGCAATTGCCTGGGCACCAGTGTTGGCAGCATACTTGAGGACGGCACGGTGTCCGTATGGGCGAGCAGAGATGACACAAACGTCGTTGGGGTTTTCAATGGTGGCAATGATACGAGCGGCCAAAACGAGCTTCTCCCAGGTCTTTCCGATGTTGATAATGTTGATTCCTAGAGACAGAGAATGAGATCCCTGAATTTCTCGCGAGATAATCGGCGATGTATTCACCGTCAGTCCTTCGCTTCCAAACGTAGGGCTCCATCTGCTTATCACAGTTTTTGGTACCAATATGGCATTGAGCAGCCAGCAGGAGCTTGATCTCCTCCTCGGTTGCGCTTAAGACGGAAGGTAGTTTTGAGGCCATGGTGGTCTATGGATCGAAAAGTCAGTTGCCATCCAGAAGTACATCCAAGCCCAATCCAGCATGAAACATGGCGAGATTTGCAAATCGCTCTTCCCTGTCGTTACGATACACTATAGGAACATACCTTCGAGGCTTGGGCGACAAAAGTGAGTCGTTTAGCGGCGGCTTCGTCCTTCTGGTCGCTGCGTCGAGCGTCTCGTCCACGGCTCCCAGGAATATTCGAACTCCGCTTCCGAATTAAGCAATTCCACATGGCCCGCGCTTTGGACCCACATGTGTCACAGCATGCTCTAAGCCCTTCAAAATCCCTCCCAGCTCCTATTGTAGCATCTAATTATCAATGTCCATCCAGAACAAATCTGTACCCTAAGCCAATGTATTTCTTCTCAAAATTTTCTGGATTCGACGCATGACTTGCGGGGTTTTGTGGTATTTCTCCCAGGATCTACACCATATCTCACACCACAACCAGAAAGACCGCGGAATATGCTTTGAATGCATATTCATAAGGTATCAGGCACTATCCAGATCTGACTTCACACTTCCTGTAGTCATCAAGAATAATGGACCTTGGCCGTTGTTCTAGGTAGGTGTGGAATGGTGAAGACACACTGAATATGCGCATTGCCTCTGGATTTAGGTCACGATGCGGCATTTACATATTTCATATCTTTGAGAAGCAGACCAACGTTCTGAATCGTCCAGACGACTACAAACTTTTGTAAAGCGCCAGTCAACGCCGTCGCGACTCCCATCACCGATCACTTAAGGGCGGGCCCTTACGCGATGAGTGCCGGCTCAGCCTCAGTCATCGACCACAACGACGAACCACGCTAGATCATTCGCTCTCAATGAGTCCTAATTCATCCAGCGCAGCGTCGCCCACGCCATCGACACCTTTCGAAATGTCGGAAATAGGTCCTCCCAGCTCAGTAGCATCAAGTCCACCACCCTTCGAAGAGGTGATTATGACGGAGAACTTGCTCAAGACAAGAATGCTGATGGAATGCCTAGGTCGTCTCTGAAGAAGAAGAAGAAGCTGATAAGGAGGATGTACGTCTTGAAGTTAGTGGAATCGCTCAATAACTCATTGTGTCTATAGGCAAATGAAGATCGGTTCAAACGCCTCGAATTCGTTCTCCAGAAATCTGCGCTGTTTGCAGAAGTTCTTCGCAGTAATATGGAAACCGCCAAAGCCCGTCAACGAGAGCAACTGCTCGAGGAGGAAGAAGCGAAAGCAAAGGGCAAGAAACGAGCGCGAGCAGAAGAGGCAGACGCCCCCCTCAAACGTCGGAAAGGCGCCGAAGGCTCCGTCGATAGCAATGTCCAAGTTGACAAGAACGAGGACTCCAAGAATATTTCAGATTCGCCTATTCTGAAGCAGCCTTCGCTCATCACAGGTGCCAAGATGAAGGACTTTCAGTTAGAAGGGCTGCAGTGGATGATTTCTCTACATGCAAACGGCATTTCTGGAATTCTCGGTGCGTCTACAGATTCTATCAATTGGCATATTTTATTAATCACCCGTTCAATAGCGGATGAGATGGGTCTGGGGAAGGTAAGGCTCGCGAGCAATCCCTATCTTCGCAACAGCTTACTCATAACGACCGGTAGACTCTCCAAACAATCTCGTTTACCGCTTATCTTCGAGAAGTGAAATTCTCTGGACACATTCTAATTGTATGCCCTCTAAGTGTAATGCACAATTGGGTAACCGAGTATGAGAAGTTTGCACCCTCTGTAAGCATTCAATATACATGGTTCTATGCTCTACTTTGACATAGCAGCCAGATACCTGTTTGCATGTATCATGGATCGCCAGCCGAAAGGGCCGAACTACGGAACACTGTTCTTGCTCCTCCTCCAGTCGCGAAACAGAAAACAGCACCAAAACCAAAGCCTAAGCCGAAAGGTAAAGGCCGTGGCAAGGGTAGAGGTCGCGCAAAGAAGCCGGAACCTGAGCCTGAGCTGGAGCCGGAGCTGGAGGGAGACGAGGAGGAAGACGAAGTCGACCCACGAACGCTTGCCTTCCCTGTCGTGATCACTACCTACGAGATGATCATCCGAGATCGTGCACATTTGGCGAATTACAATTGGGGGTACATTGTTGTCGATGAGGGTCACCGGTTGAAGAATATGGACTGCAAACTTATGCAGGAAATCAAGAAATACAATGCTTCTAGTCGAATGATTCTGACTGGAACACCTTTACATGTATGCCTCGCCTCACATTCCCGTTTTCCGCCAACTAATGCACGAGCAGAACAACTTAGGAGAACTATGGGCGCTCCTGAATTTCGTCCTTCCCTCAATCTTCAATGATCTAGACTCATTTCAGGAATGGTGGGTTGGATGTTCCAAGTGATATTTTGAGCCATGCTTACTTGTGACGAATAGGTTCAATCTTCCGACTATGCAAACTACCTTAGGAGACCGTGCCGCTAAGATCATTGACTCTCTGCACGCCATCCTCAAACCATTCTTGCTACGACGTCTGAAAGTCGACGTAGAGACTACATTACCTCCGAAGAAAGAATATGTTCTATATGCTCCACTTAGTGCCGTACAACGAGAAGCGTATACACGGGTTATTGATGGAACGTTAAGACAGTACCTTTTGGGAAAAGAAAGCACTAAAGCCCAGGCCAACGTGGACGATGGGCCGCGGAAGTTGAGAGGCAGGAAGGTTAAAAAGTATCAAGAGCTTGACGGCGATGACGACGAATACTTTGACATGGTCGAGAATGGGCAAGTAGACGAGCGAGGCGTCGTACCGGAGAAGGAGCCTGAGAACTTGGAGAAGATTAGTCAAGAGCATCGTGAAAAAGCTACTAGTTCGTTCATCCATTCATTTCTAGATTGTTACTAGGTACTGATACTGTATTGGCAGAGAAGCAAGTCAATAACATGCGATTGCAAAACACAGTCATGCAACTGCGCAAAGTGTGCTCTCATCCTTTCCTTTTCGAGTGGCCAGAAGATCCCATAACACATCAACGTGTCCTGAACGATGACCTGGTTGATACCAGTGGGAAAATGATGGTGCTGGACCGGTTGTTGACCGAACTATTCCAACGCAAACATAAAGTCCTTCTATTCAGCCAGTTCACCACCATGCTTGATATCATCGAGGTATGATTCGATCATCTTCATATACCAAGTCTGACACTCATTCTTACTAAAGGACTGGGCTATTGAAATGAAGGGCTGGAAGATATGTCGCATCGACGGTTCCACATCTCCTTTAGAGCGCCGAAGCCAGATGAACGAATTTCAGAACGGCGGGACCAAGCGCGATGCACCACAGCTCTTCTTGCTTAGTACTCGAGCAGGAGGATTGGGCGTAAATCTTGTTGCCGCCGATACTGTGATCTTTTACGATCAAGACTGGGTGAGTAGGCTCTTCCCTTCCTCAATTATTGCGCTGATCATGTTGTTCAGAATCCACAAATGGATGCTCAAGCCCAGGACCGTGCACATCGTATCGGGCAGACAAAACCTGTTCTTATCTTCCGACTGGTTAGTGCGCACACCATTGAGACCAAGATCATGCAGAAGGCAACAGAGAAGCGGAAGCTAGAGGCTCTTGTTATTGCCAAAGGTAACTACACACCATCGTTCAAGTATTTTTACAATGCTCATCCCTTCGGATAGGCAAATTTCGCATGCCTGCAGGTGCTGCAAAGGCGAGCAACAGTAAACAGTCGGCAGCTGAGCTCGCTGCTGCGTTGCTTCAGTTGGAAGGTGAAAAGATTGAGGTTGTTCCCAATACTGTGGAAGGCAAGAGAAATGTGATCAGTGATATGGAACTTGAGATGCTGCTCGATCGCAGTCCGGAGGTCTTCAGTGGCAGAGGCGAGGGCTGGGCGTCGAAAGAGAGAAACGCTGCCTTTGAGGTTTTCCAAGCGCCCAAGGATGAAGGAAATGATGCCTTGGCAAAAATGCTAGGAGAGGATGTAGAGTGATTATCTTTTTCTTGTTTGGAGTCTTGCTTCTTGCTCTGCACATTGCTCTCTTATCATTCCTCTTAATTTTGCATATTCGAACCAGAAACCATTTTGTATACAGCATTCGACATTTTAGTTTAATATTCATAGGTGTAGCATAATATGCCGCTCTCAATATCGATAACATCCCATACTCTGAGATCTTCATCCCACATGCCATCACCTGGAATAGTGCTAGAAAGCTACAATAATCAAATATCAGAACAATGCCTATAACGTCAATAACGTCAATACTCTGGGAACTCACATTTAAGAATGGCGCAACACCGGTCGGATAGGTCTGGGATTCCTCGAATGAGTTTTGTTTTTGGACGGATCCGCCATTGTACGAGTAAAAATTCCTTGAATCACGGTTCTGCCAGTCCCACCATATTCTGTCGACCATCTGAAAACAGTATCAGCATTCAGGAGAGCCCGTCCATGGTTTTATGCGCTTACGGCGTGATGTAGCCAAAATATTGGATCTAGAATTCAAAAGTGAGATTGATCCCAGGAGGAAGTTGTGCAAACTTTACCGTTGGTCGACCACTTCGGTCCTGGTACACAGCCCTCTGGTGCATTTCCTGGACAACTTCCACCGCCATCTCCTCCCAGCATGAGGTGTACAGGCCCATGGGGTCCATTCCAGTTTTCAAACACCTTCTGGAATGCACTGAGATCACCAAAGAAGCTTTTATTTCCGACCATGCCTTCCAGATACTCGGGAGTAATCCACTTTGTTGCTTGAAAGTCCACCGTAAAACCGTCGAAAGCCGGGTCGTCCCCTGCGTCAGGCCATGGACGACCGATGACCAGATACGGTCGGTCAGTGACATTTCTTCGAAGAACATGAGGCACTGGATAGGCTAGTGTCAGGTTCGAGAATCCTCCTGTGTCGAGTTGTAGGTCATCGCTGAAGTTTCCTGCAGTCAAACCAAGTCCACTCTCAGAGTCTGCATCCCATAGAGGGGAAGCGAACAAATCCCCGGAGTCTATCATTGGCAAGGAAGTTAGCCTCAGTCAAGATTAAGTAATTCGACGATACCTTTAGTCCAATCCCAATAAGGTTGCGCCCCAGTGTACCCACAATGATCAATGAGCGCTCGCTCAAAGTAATGGACAAATACTCTGTGCCATGCAAGAAACTGTCCTGTAAAGTGGATCTACATAAAACGAAATGAGCTCAAGGAGTTGGAACTGGAAGACAGAACATGAAGACTCACTCGGATATTTAGGTCCATGCTATGAGACAGGAGTCAGCAAGGCTTCAAGCAATCGACCTGACTGCTTACTGCATGTACGTGAAATCTAGTATCCTTAAGTACGATAGTGATGGTTTATAGATGGAATATTGACTCACCATCGAGAACACTACTATTTTCTGTGATCGGAGGAATGCCCGACAGCATTGGGTCTACCGTGGGAGCAATATCAGCAACGGTATTGTGGGGCAAATTCGCGAGGCACTAGAATGATCCAGCAATAAACAATTAGCCCCTATGCATTACAGACTGCAACTGACATTGACAGCAGAGATCCACTCGGCACGTTCGTCCTTCGAGATTTCACGCCATTCACGTCTAACTCTGGGGCTCTTGCAAGATGCAGTCTCAACGAATATTGCTGAAATCCATAGAACTCCCAGAACCAACGAAGTAGGCGGAAACATAACAGCAGGAGGACCGGGTGGGCAAGGCGTTGGTAGACCTGAGTATCGCCAAGTCTCACCCCCCGCTCATTATATATAGAAGAGTTTGGACGCCCGCGAGATAACCTTCTTCTCCCGCGACTAGAGCCCAGGGACTTTTAACGCATGATAGCCTGGTAAGACTATTTAGTATACTACGCGATCTGGGGTCACTCCTCAGAGCAGAACTAAGGCAGGCGATGATACAACGCGCTATAAGCAGCAGATCGTGCAATGTTGATATTCTGCACCTGATCTTCGTGTCTGCTTTCCGGAGTTGGAGGGTAAAAGCAGTCCAAGGGAACAGTATGAAGAAAACGTGTGGCACGTACTATTCGCAAGAGTCTTATCCAGTTTCCAGACAGCGTGCGCTCTACACAAAAGTGCTAGGCGATACGCACGTACAAGTATCCACGTTTCATGAGTTTGTGTTCCTTTAAGGAAGCCATTTGGACATGGACATGGAACGCCCTATAGCAGTCCCATGACTTGTCGGGGTAGCAATAGTTGAACACCACCATGAATTCATGATATTAAATGTGCCAGAGGGACTTGTGGCCACGTTGTCGACGGCAATTGCAATGGAGGGTCGCTAGTGCCAGCGCCGGACAGAGTTTTATAACAAAACGTTTCGGACGAGATCGGTCTTTTCATAGTGACCTGGTCAGCAGCTTCGGGGCCGTACGAGTGGTTTCGAACTGCCCAGTAAGGTGTACTACCAGCTATAGGCAGCAGGGCACAGGGCGGAGTTTGAGTTTGAGAATCTCTGCCAAGCTAAAGGGCCAACAAGTAAGATAACCTTTTGTTCTATCGGGGAATACACCCTCAAAAAGATTTCGGGCCACGCAAGTAGGTCTGGAGACGTTGGATTGAGCGCCGATAATGCCAATGTCATCTGGGGGCACTGATGAGAGACACTGTTAGTCTGAGTTGTCGAAGAGCAATTGTCCATGTACAGCTGAAAGGCTTGAAAGAAGGGACAAGCGCATGTCTGTGACCCCCTGTACAAGCCAAAGAAAGGGATCACAGGCCGATGGATTGAAGTGTATAAGCCTTTGTACAGCGGCATGACGCATCGAAACATGAACCTCAAGGCCGAACGCTAGCATTGCCCCCATTTGAGGCCTTAGTAGGCGCCTGGTATCGCTCCTAGGGGCTAGAACTCCGTTCGAAAACTCAACCTACGACTGGTCGATCGCCATCCTTTTCGCAGCAGGCTACTCTCAGTTGATCTATTGGAGTACCTGGCTGCACATAGAGAACCACGAGCCCAATCGCAAAGACAGCCATAGTAGCTGTGGGGGAAATACCGTGAAAGTGCTGTATGAGTGTTACAAGTACGTACCAAAATTGGCGGGCTAATAATCTACCGGTCAAGTAACTAACCATGGTCAAGTACCGACGGAAAGCTAGCCTTCGCTAATGTCGGTGTTTGCCAAACGTTGTCTTTGAATCCACTCTCCTACCAAATCTTAGTGCGCATATATTGCCAAAATGGCATGTTGTGGATGTCTTCAGGTCCATCATGAACTCTGACATCTCCCAACTGAATTTTGAAGCCGAAATAGCGGAGCAAGTAGAGTAATTACGAAGGAAAACAGGGAGTTAGAGTTTCGCGACCTTCTTTAATCCGAGTCTTTGCTTTGTATATTTGTGGTGCATATATTGCTGGTAAGAAGATAGCATAGTTGGAGACCCGCAGGAACGCCCTCTGAAAAGAAAATACGACTATGCAGCAATGCATGCACAGTAAGTGTACCAATCGTTTCGACAGTGCTAACTACTAGATGCACGAAAGCACCTCCAAGACCAATGGATACCGAGAAGACAACTCGTGCCTCCTTGCATTACTACAAAGCTAATCCATCACTGAGGTTCACCTCCGAAAGGGCGCGTTGCAGCGCATGTCCTGTCTCATCTATAGACCTCAAAAACCTAAGCAGATCTTTGCATAGTTGCCAATGTCCTCCTTCGACTGCAGTTCGTAGCAGCCTGATAGTGTCCTCATGTTTCTCATCCAGCTGTTCCAAATTGTGCAGTACCAGTAGATACGATCCAGCAGTTTTCAGACGGTTTGATTCTAAACAGAGCTATAGAGATGACCATCAGATTTCAAGGCGCTGGAAAGTACAAGAAAACCACAGACCTCAAATAGTGCTTTCGGGTTCCCAACGATATTGAAAAGCCGCCGCCATCTTGTGACTTCAGTTTTCCTGGCACAGCCTACAACTATATCCAGGGACGCATCAAAGTGGTCCAAGAATTGTACAACCGTTTTCAGTACACTGTCGTCAGCAACATCATCTTCGTCCTTCGTATCGCCTTCGGTTTCCGATTCCACGACAGTATGCAAGAGAATCTCCAAAGCATGGGCAAAGTAAACTAGTTCTTGGTAGTGCGTAGCGAAGGCTACGGCCTCCCGTATCTGTTGTTCCGCAAGATGTACTAGTAAGATGTGATGGAGGAATAGGTGGGACTGTAAGCAACAGTATCAGTTATGGCAGCCACTAGTGGAATACAGAAGATTGTGCCTACACTTGTCGAATGCCGGAACATCACGAACGGGAGGTTTGATCGAGTAGCGGCTTCATGTTCAGCTCCGATAATAATTCCCTTGTCCATGAGCACAGCTAACCCTGTCCATGAGCATATGTGGCATTGTGGCATCGGAACAAGGCTCACAAAGGGGGTAAAATTCAAGCGGAATATTGACACTCTCTTTGACCGCATGATCGCTAGGTTGAGCCTCGAGAGATAGGGCATTCAACCATACTCGCATTCCGCGTCCGTCGTAGGCCCATAGAGAGTTCTCCAGAGCTCCGATCCCTCGCAAATGGGTCCAACAAAACTCAATGCGTTCGGCAAATATTTGCATGTCGTATTGTACGTCACGGTCAGGAGCTGGCTGCGGATGTTTGGCAATTGCAATTGGGGAGCAATCGAAGAAGAATCATACCTTTCGCGGTCGAAGGAGGATTAACTGTCCCCCGCATACCATAAGCACAGTAGCAACTGACAAGTCTTCAGTAGGATCACCTAGATCTAGCATAGGAAAATGTTCAGGGACCTGTGTGAAAAGTAGCCTTCGGTGGTCTTACGTTTCTGCGCCGGCGGTATCATCCAACTCAGCATTCGGACCGCACTAGGACTGACAATGATTCCATCAAATGTTATGCTCCCACAAAGATGGAGTTTTATGGAATCGTCCGTGGGTGTGATCAAATAATGTGACAAGCTATTGTCTGCAGCATAAACCAGGAGAGAATTGTCGACAAGGGACATGATGACCACGGGTGCAGTCAGCACCTCCCGGAACAGAACGTTACGGTTGCTCAACTCCGAATCTCTTGAATACAAGCGGATCTGGAAAGCAAAGAGGGGAAGAGGAGAATGAGCAAAGAAATAACAGTACGCATTCGGAATATGCACCTGATATGAACGAGCAACTTCAACAGCAGCAATAAGAACATGATGAAACCACAAAAGGCCTCCTCGGACTGAGAATGCTTGCTCCTGAACCTCATCACTGAACAGTTTCCATCGTCCAGATGTTGAGCTGTAGTGAATAAGACCTTTCCTGCCAGCTATTGCTATGAGACGTCCATCATTGCTGACAGTGGAGTATCGCACAGGCCAATTTGCGGCCAAATATTGCTGTGGTATCTAAAGCCAATGTGACATTCGGGGCAGTGAGCTAAGCAAGGGACTACTCACTTTGACGTGTTGCCAGACATCAGCCTCAGGGTTGATGACACTCATGTCGGGCTGGTCTGCCCCCCGGTAAACTAGGGCCCTATCATCCAACTGAAGAAATGCATAGCGTGTGTTGTCCTGGAGGATATTTCAATTGAGAGATAGAGCGGGATATTAATCCGTTTACCGGCGATAGTTGTCCAGTGGATGCGCTCTTGGCAAAAGGTATCACGAACAATTGGCCATCAACACCTATAACCTTGTCAGCGCTAGTAAGTACACCAGGAAAGATACCATTACTTGCTGGAGAGGGCTTTGCAAGCGCAAATAGTTCGAAATTTCCAGGGGCCCAGAACTGAAATACTTAAATAAGACTGTTCAGGAAAAGGTATGATACGATCCCACCAAGCTGATGATCCCATGCATATACAGATCCTGAAACCTAGGAGAAGATTATAGTCAGGTGGATAATTGTATAAAAAGTTGTGATCTTACCTTTCCTCGTCCACAGAATCGTCGACTCCGAATCCGGAAGCCAGGCATCTTCCTCCGACGCTGAAGACTGCCCAGCCATGCTCCCAACCGACAGCAAGGACATAGCCATCCGAGCTCCACTCCATGATGCGGACGGCCCCAGTAGGCTTGTTGTACGGATTGGGTGCTTGCACGTCCTGTGACGCAGGAATCACATCCTGTTCTGAAGGAAAACTAGTGAAGCATAAACCACCACTAAGGGAGCCTTGAGTTTCAAATACAACATGAGAAGTAGGGTTCATACCCCAGCATTCCGACGGCGACCAGGGTAAACTTTCCATTGACCGCTACACAAACAGCCCGCTTCGGCTCTACATAGACGCGACGACTTCGCTGGTGAAGAGGTTCATCTGGATCAACGACGCGTTGCTTCTGTACCCATCGTGGTGTTACGAAGTCATGTATGCAGGTCCCCTTCCATAAAGATTGCGGGGTGTCCCAGGATTTCCCAGGCCGGGGTGTCTCGCCGTCTGCCGATTCGTCAAGCGCAACAGAATACACTCTTCCGTCAGACGTAATCCAAACCTCGACTCCGGATATTCGCGAGAAAGAGATATCCGCTACAAAGACTAAGTACATTACATATGTCAGGTCAGTATAGTGATTGAAGAGTGGAACATCATATGCGCACCTTCGGATTCTAACAACCATTCGTAGTCTCGTTCGTTAAGCTGCCAGGATTCGTGCTTGCGCAAGTGATGTGGGGCTTGTTCGTCATACTGCGATGTTGCACTTTCAGGCCAAGGAACGCGTTCAACGCTGGCCGGACGTTTTGTAGAATATATAATGCATTGTCGCCGTGGCGAGACGCTACAGATTGGGATCAGACCTAAGCAGCAAACAGTATTCGATTTGGCATACTTGACAAGAGTACCCTGGATATGGATAACACCCTCGAACCGGAGAGCAACAGAGCTAAGAGGGAATCCCTCCCCAGGACCTGCTTGGAAGTTCTGCTGCGCCGTACTTGTGGTGAGGTGCTTGAATGATTGATATACAGCTTCTGTTGCGTCATATTCTACAGAAACCAAGACAAGAAAGGAGAGATTTGTCTGTGGGAGAATGTTAAACGCGTATTTGGAGCAATGCATGGGCTGACGCACTTGAATTACAATGCGAGAGCCATCTGGTGCCCAGTATGCAGCTTGATTATCGCCATGGTCGAGTAGGGATATCGGCGTTCGTGCAAGGTATGAAAGATTAGCACAAGGCTAGAGCACAGATATCGATGAATGTTCGCTTTACTTTCGACTCTGTCCACTCACGCGAACCCTCCACAAGGCCACGCCATTTCTTGTCAGAGCACAGAACAAAGATTTCCTGGGACTGGGTGTTATGCTAATCACATCCTCTGGAGGAATATTAGGCAGCGATGGGACAGTAGAGACTCTTCTAGCGGTAGAGGTGGGGAAATACATTGCATTGCTCGTGGTGGGGAAGGGAGAGACCGAATGCGGTAAGAACGTGGTCAGGTGACGTGGAACTGGTTACTGGAGTAACTGGACGCGACTCGGACTGCCATTGGACTGCCACATTTTCGGTGTTCGTAATATTCTCCACCGTCTGCCATTCTATACAGATTCTTTCCGGGAAATGTAAGCCACCACTTTCGAATGAATACTGCGATATATGATTCTGGTGTAGGTTCTTAGAACTACATGAGTTCGCTTACAGCGGCCCAGACACCGAATTTCCAGCACTAATTTCCATCACGCTTGGACATATCAACCGCCACCCACAAGGGTCTCAGGACGTTTTCGTACCTATGTTTGTCTGCGGGTGGCCCTTGGACAGCCTTAAGAAGCTGGAGCTTGCGGACAAGCACCAGATTGCTGCAGGGCTCTCGGAAGTCGAGAGAACAGATGAAGTGCTGGATTATATCCTTCAACAATGCGCGAACAGAAATCTCTCCCTCGTATTCTACCGCCTGAGTGCAGATGGAGCCAGGAGGGCTTTAGCTAGCCTCGGTGTGATTGGGAGTAACAGGTCCAACTTAAACGAGCTGCAACGCACCCAAGATCATCAAGAAGTACCAGACGATATTGGGTACTTCCGACCATCCGCAGTGATTCAGCCCTATTGGCTCACCATCTGTTACCTCGCGCTTCAGCTGCCTTCTATTCTTATGACCATGAGATATCAGAACTTATTTAGAACACTTGAATTGCAGCATCCGGCCATTTCCAAAATATTCGGTCCCAATCGTGACGGGTTAGTAGTTCTGCCGTGGTAGCAGCGCTATAGTCTCATTACACATGGATCGATACACAAAAACGTTCTTTTAAATAATGCGAAAACCAGGAAGCAGTCTACCGAATAAGCCTGCATAACAAGAATGATGACAACATTGTCCGAAAGATTGTAAAGACTGGGAATACATGGACTATGTTCATCGGACTTTCCATTGACCTGCTTGAGGTGGCCCTCGTCTGTCCAAAGCAGAAAGTAGCTGCTCGTCCAGCTGTGACCGTGGTGCAAGCGCCGGAGACATGCTTGACCGCAAGGGAAGCATGTTTAAATTGTGCTGTGCCATAGACTCCGCTCTGTACGTGTTCAAAGTCTCTTGTGGTCGCAGCGTAGGAGCGCCATGATAATGCTGAGCATAGACCTGGGCATTTTGCGCCAGTTGCCCTCGGTTGAGAGGGACAGACGGGACAGGGTGATACAAGGGCGACGCAGGGTGAGGTTGCGACGGCGGTGACACGTTGCGATGTCTTTGTGGCTGAGGTGCATACTCAATGGGTGCTTCCGTCGTAGAAAAGCGGGAGGTGGTGAATGGCGGTGATTGTGGATCGGAGTTGGCTGGTCCCGATACCCACGAGCTTGAAGTGTAATCTTCTCGCCCAG
>Ga0247734_1001431_pt1 | contig 18194 bp, 20 predicted proteins | sample UWRJL103311B2_FD_180933 | JGI IMG/M metagenome (GOLD analysis project Ga0247734, IMG submission 180933) | Plant litter microbial communities from Arlington Agricultural Research Station in Wisconsin, United States - UWRJ-L103-311B-2 | ecosystem: Environmental > Terrestrial > Plant litter >... | reverse complement strand
GTACCCGGTACCGTTGCGACCACCATGAGAGTGGCCCATGTAGCTGATGGAAAAATGCTCTGATACTTGGAATCTGAACATGAGGCGGAGGCCAAAGGCTTTGCTGTACCAGTCGACTGATTCAGTTGCATTACGAGCGTTGATACAAAGGTGGTTGATAAAGTAACCAGTCGTTGCTGGATCAGAGGGTTTGTCATCTCCGGGCATCGGAATGGGGTACTGTGTCTCGGCTCCAGTATCATTGGCGACCCGAGGAGGGAATTGTCCACAAGTTCTTGCTTGACAAAAGCAGTATGCTGCTGCTGCGGCGAAAATGAGGGATGGCTTGAAGAACATATTGAGTAAAGCTATAAAGACTTTAAGATACTGAATTGAAAGTTGTGTTTTCTTTAAATAAACTACAGGTAGAATAGTAAGTCTACGTAGCCTTCTATTTAAGAACATAAAACACTTGTGCTACCATAAGACTTACTCTCGTGATTGTATTTTCTAAGCAATTCAACTGGTCAAGACAGCGCGGCGTACATTATGCGTTTCGAAGTTCACCTAACTTACCACAAATGTCACACCGCTTACGGCCGTAACTTGAATCTCATTTAGAGCTATGACTACAAGAGTAAATCAGTACGAGGTGTTACAGACTGAGAACTCTCTCTCAGTCGATAAAACTTTTATCGCAGGGTGGAGGAGATAAGATGTTGACAAGTGTTATAATCCGATTCGTTACAATCACAAACTGACTCCTTCCTAGACAACTCCATAACTGCTCTCAATAGCAACACCAATGTTTACAGGCCGGCCACCCCCCTTCATAATAATATGTGATTTTCCTCCACCTTGCTGCAATCGTTGATTCTCACACTCCCAAACCGTGTCTAAGCCATGTGCCTGATTGTTATTGAGGCCAAAGAGAAATTCGACAAAATTATATTCACTTGAAACTTGAACATAACCGAAATGATTTCGAATTATAAGCTTTTTGCTTCACTAGATAACATCACGTAACTTTCGATTAGAGATAAATTTGAATTCTGATACAGATTAAACAACATTATACGATTTGGCTATATATAACAGCACTTCGGCATCGCGAGAGTAGGAACTTAGGCTTGCTTTATCTAACTTACTAGATTTAAAGCTAGATAATTAGAGGACCAAGAAGTTGTACTATGATTCCTTTGCTTAGCACGACCCCGTATCATTAAGGTGATCCCAGGGCTATTATGTATTGGTTACTCCGCTGATTGAAAATGCTAATAATACTCTTATTACTCTTCGCACTTGATTTAATTCCTTTTGAGCGAGAAGTTGGCATTGAAAAAAAAAAGACCTTCCATTTGTTTATAGTTTTTTTTCAAATAAAATTCAACATGGGCTTATCTTTGTTAAAGCATATAATAAACTTACCAAGAGTAACGAGATCAGAAATAATTTAAAGATGTAGACCTTATCCCGACATCGATATGTGCTTCATATCGATTAACTGTTATCTATTGGTGGCTGAAACCAAAAATAAACTCCTTACAGCTTTGGACCGAGAAGGACTTAAACAGGTCCAGGATCCAAGCGGTTAACCGCCTGTGCTCTTTCTAAATTTATAATATAAAAACAGCTTCGATGGTTATATAGAACTTGCTATCTTCTTGATTACTACCAACCTGTTTAACCTGCTAGCAGTGCCTGAAAGTACATGCCCCACTTCAGGAGCATATGGACGGTTAATAATAGTACATAATTCAACAAATGTACTGCATGGCAAGGATGCAACCAACGGGATATGCTGCCTTTAGAACAAAACCGCATAGATCCAGTGGTAAGTAGGTAGATAGCAGACATTAACCGGGAGACAATCAACTCCTTTTCAGCCTTTTACTTCACTCCATAGCCAGCAGGGAAATATTATCTTCGTTTAACCGCCATAACTATGAGGAAGAGAACTATAGCACACATCAAAGTAAACTTCGTAAGCAAACATCGAACTTCGCTTATAAAATTTTACATGTTCTTTTTGTTTTAAATGGAAGAAGAATTTCTAATGAAGTTGTCATAATCTTTTAGTGAAGTTTACTATATTTGACAATGTAATAAATTTGGACGGCTACTATTTGTGGACATGGACTACTGGCCAAAAACGATACCGGGTTAATTCAGTAACTATAAAAATGTCAGGTCCCAAAAGGAGATGAAAATTGAACGGATCGGAAGTTGGAGACCAGAGTTTCCACTATACAGCGAATTTCATGAATTTCACCACTCTAATTAATGGCTCGAAAGGTATGCCGACAAAAGCAGATTAAGCGTGCTTATAGGAAGACTTTTTGGCCATAACTTTAATTATACTGGATCTTGAACAGCTTTATTTCATTTCAGCATCTAGGAAGTACTTTGCTACGATTAATCTCACAGCTATGTGTAATATAAAACTGCAAGGCTTAATGATTGTCCCCAAATATATCCTCCTTGATAATCTGTACACCTTTGTTAGAACCTGAGAAGCTTACCTGCCACTTTTTGTTGTCTCTAGGCACAATTTTCACCTTCAATTCGCCTTGGGGTGTCGGCATAGAGGATGTCATTGGATTAGCCTTCCGCGGCTCTGCCCATTTGCCAGACTTGGTTACCGGCTTTATCTCAAAGCGAAGCAACAACAAAGCCACAAATGACATAATCTGGCTGCTAGCAAAGTGACGGCCAGGACAGAGTATTGTTCCACCACCGAAAGACCGGAAAGCCGCGGGGTTTGTGCGTTTTCCATCCGGCCGTGGTAGAAATCGATGGTGGTCAAAGGTATTGGCCGTTGGGCCCCACACTGATTTATCAGTGTGCTGAACTGGAGCGACGGTCATGACGGTAGCACCTTTCTTCAGGAGGTACTTGTTGTCAAACATGATGTCCTTCATTACTACTCTGGCAGCAATGCCGATATGCACGTATCGTAAGATCTCTTGCCACGTTGAGAGGAGAATAGGGCATGAGGATTTGACCTTTGCCAAATCAATGGTGTAGACATCGTGATTTCCTACCTCCACGAGCTCCGTTACCTCTTTCCGGCACTCATTTAGCACCACAGGGTCGGAGAAGACGTGATATACCATCCAGAACGCGCTCGCCACACTATTCGTCAAAGAGGCGACCATCTGACCGACCTCAGTAGCTGCTACGTCTCTACCACGTAGACCATGGTCTGTATTGTGCTTGTACCGGCACTGGACAAGAAGTGAGCCTTGATTGTGGCTATTTTCAGCGAAGTATTTCTCAAAGGCGGGGATAAGCCGGTGCTCGCGCGCGTGGTGGCTTTTGCGTGCTAGGATACTAGGCCATGCCTTGAGCATGTGGACCATGATGCCTGGCTCAAAGACGCTGTGTAGGTATGGTCAGTAAACACTACAGCTGGTACATTATTGAGGATGGGGTGTTAACATACTACCATGCTTCCACCAGTGTTGCATCACGGAAGGGGTTCTTAGGCCCATATATTGACTCGGTTGTGGCCATGAACAGCTCTCGGCGAACCCAGGAAAAAAGATCGACTGTTGTGGGTCCGTTTAAAATAAGATCTCCTACAGAGTTCGAAATCTGTCGGATTGCTGCACCATTGAGCTCATCGAGTCCAGAACCAGGGGATAGAGCTGGGTGAGTAGAAGGCACGAAGGTGGACAGGTAAGAATCGTGATCAAACATCTTTTCTGAGCCTATGATGGCGTTTCCAGCGGGGCCAACACCCATGACTGTCGCTGCTGCTTGGGCTTCGATCGGGGCAAACGCGATAGTCTTAATTTGGCGTTGCAAAGGCGGGATGAGGGATAGGGAATTGATAATGTAAATGCGGTGGCCTGGCATGCGCAAAGTATAGATTGGCAGACCATATTTATCTCTAGTGGCGAGAAAGGATTGTCAGTATCAGGTAGTTAGCTACCAGTACGTTTAATACTGGCTTTTGAGAAGCATACAGAGAATATTTGAGGCAACTAACCTTAGTCTGATCGTAAACTTTTGCATGCCTAGGATGAGACCAAGCAGTGGACTGAGAAAGGGTATCCAAGTCTCAATCGCAGGCGGCTCCTTTGCATCTTGAGTGAAACGAAGAAGGGCTGCAAAGAAGGCATATGCGCCCGTAACAATGCTTATAACTAAGGTGATTGTTGAAGTCATGCTGCTCGCAAGGTATTAACCTCAAGCTGGAGCTTGAATAAAATTTGAACCTCTGTCAATACAAATTATTCCCGAGAAAGAAGAATATTTCCTGCGTAAATTATCAGAAACAGGTATGGAAAACTATGACCGTGTTATCATGTTGGTGCAAGAGGGAAAATAATAGAGGGTGGGTGGGTAATTACATGGAAGCTGTAAAGTAGGGATGCAAGCAAATTGAAAAAGGGCTGGAAATCTACGTGAAATATGTTAAATCTGGACAAGACAACCCACTGGGGCTAAAAAAGTCGCATATAGTTATTGAGCGCCATTTTCTATTCACCACCGCGTACGGTTTTCCAATTTTCAAGGTTGTGAGCGAGGATCATTCCGTAACGGCCAAGTTAACCCGAACTGTTTGGCAGCTCAGCTCCTTTAGGTCTTGTGTTGCAAAATTGTTATTACTAATTAATTAGCCAGTTGGATATTATATTGCCTGCCAGTAACAAGATGAGTTTAGTAATTTAAACTGTTGGTTCCAATTAGACTGATGCGTGCATGAAAACTCCGGCGACTAGCCCATAGCCATTCAGAAAGGTTCATTGGCCTTGTTAGTCAGCTTCATCAACAGAAATGCAATTCCAACAATACCACCGCATGATTTATTGATACTACGCTTTACGCTGTGCGTATATTCACGCCCCAAATATACCGTTATATTGACATACCAATAGAAACCCATCTACAGGTAAGTTCAAGCTGATAAGCCGAATCAATGAGAATTCCATTCGCGGAATGCATGCTGTACCAACGAAGGTTCACAGAACATTGATATATCTCACAATGCAGATGCACGTCATATTCACACTTTTGGTCAGTCTCCTAGATACATTACCTGCCATAGTTGATGTGCTCTTGATTGTGGCTCATTAGGCAGAATTTCCCAACAACCAGCCACTGAGTTAAGCGACGAGAACAACAGGGTCATGTTTATCGAGAAGGCAAGACCTCCAATCAAGACATCATGAAACCCCATGTACCCACAAGCGGATATCTTGGTCATGGCAAACTCAAGTAGGCTGTACCATCAGACAATCATTGGCCCACGGAGTGAGTCCGTGCCTGTGGCAGTTCATGTGGCTCAAGATATGATAGGTATTAAAGAGAGCTACCTAGTTGGCTTCGGGGGAAACTTTGACCCAAATTCGATTTTTACTATCCTTTAATATGTATGGAATTGGGTAAACTAATGACGAATTTCACTGCAATGGTGCTCTTATGTCTATATCTTTATCGTTAGATAAGAGCACTGGAACTATACCAGCCATTATTCTATTTATTCTGCTCCTTACACTCATCAAATACGCTGCTGTGAACTTTATATGGTAATCAGGTAATAGGGGTAGTAATATAAATAGGGACTACCTACCACCACAGTACCCGTCCATCATCCCATTCCTGGACAATCCCATACTCATTCATATAGAATAATGCCGAATTTGTCCATTGATTTACGTAAGTCAACCTAGGATAGAGAGTTGACACCAACATCCAAGTAGATCCTCACTGATCCAATTGTCTAACGCCCTTGCAGTTGCTACAAGGGCAAGCTGACCTCCTCGAATACATCCCATCTCGGACTCGAAATCTATGCCTTCCAAGACCACAAAACCATCCCGAGTATATGAAAGCAGCCGCACTCTAATCGGGTGCTTGTATGGCCAGAAGTACTTCGACTCAATTCGGAGTTTATGCAAGACCTCTGGACATTCGATCTCAATGTTCCCTGGCTTGCTGGCAAAGTTCCATGTTTTGTCATACATTCTGATAAAGCTGAAATGCACACATGGATATTTGGGCTTGGCGTGGGAGGATTAAAACATACCATCCCATTTTGGATTAGAAAGAGATCTTTATAAAGCTCTATAAAGTGAAGTTTCAATTTAAATGGTAGCTATGTTAAAATCGGATGGAAAGTTATTAAGATGATAATCTGGTGACATGAACTTTTGTGAGGGTGTAATATAGAGTATTTGTAGTTCAAAATATCAACATAAAAGATCCCAGATTGCCGTTCAAAAACGGTACATGATTAATGTGATAAACTTCACTTTAGGTTTGGTAAAGGATTTGGTTCAGTGCTTAGTTTATAATTGGATCGCCAGGGTAGAAAAACGTAACCCCTAAATCTTACTAAATAACACTTGAAAACAAATAGCAACATAACGAAACCAAATTTCTTTCCTATGCATCTACTTCAGCCGCTCGAATCAATGCAGCTGCGGTCCAGTCAGGGTTGCTGATCATGAGACAGTGGCCACCCTCCGGGCAGTGCTCAATTACATCGAAAGCACTTGGATTAAGTTGCTGAGCCCCTTTGATCATCATCTCAACCATTGCAGCGCTGATTGAACTCTGGTCTTTGTCCCCCTGGAGGAACGTTGATGGAATATCCACCCAAGCTGCGTAACTCGAGGTGCTAGAATAAACTCCCAGACTTTGTGGCATGAGCTTTGAGAACTGCTCTTCCCCTTGCTCTGGTGTGAGATCATTATAGAATATCTTTTTGGCATCTTCAGGCTCAACAGTCACAATTCCTTTCTTCTTTTTTGTTAGCCTTATCCAATTCCTCTACCAAGGAAAATACAAACTTCCAAATCCAGTTTCATCCACTCTGGGAACATATGATAATTTTCGGGGGTAACGGCTTGAAATCCTGGTGGTGTTGCAAATCCGTTAATCACAACATATCGTATAACACCTCCTTTGAGGCCGTGGCTTTCTCTATCTTTTTTGGCGAGGCCTTTGGGAGCCTCGCCGCCGGGAAGCCCACTATAGGAATGCACAACAAGGATGACGTCTTTCTCCTCTGAGACCAGATTGGTAAGACAGTTACGAATAGCAGCAACGTCACCGCTGAAGTCAGAATGAGGTGGGTTGGCACCTACTGAAGGTAAGGGCAAGCTCACTGAAGAGTAACCAGCCTTGGAAAGGTTCTCAACTACCCCAGAGTAGATGGCTGGTTGATGCCATGCGCCAGGCACCAAGACGATCGTGGGTTTGCCAGACATATTCGTTCGGGTTCAGGTCGTAAATAGTTCTCGCGTGGAGGAGAATTGGACTAATGGCGAAATGATTTGAAGAATACGAAATTGAGAAAAGATAAATAGATTGGATGAAATGAGTGCTGCCCTGCATTGCATTCTACCATCTCCTCTCGCTTACACTGAGTTCTAAGGAGCCGAGCGTTGGTATCTTACTGCACTGGCCTTCCTAATTTGCTTCCGATATTGAACCATGTAGATAGTTGAGTTGTGAAAACATACAGGGTGATTTTCCTCCGGTTAAAGTGAAATTGGATAATCAGATGGACCAACCAACACTAAACAATGGTGCTATGGGTCATTCCTCGGCACCGAAGTCTACGGACACAAGCTCACTATGCCCTTGATTTCTTGCTTGATTCCAACAAACAACTAGAAGCCTACCATTAATAACTACTGGATCAAGTTTGGAGCATCCCATATAGTTAGTTTCTCTATTTCATGTGCCAATCATAGGTGGATTGTTGGAGTTTCGTGGCACATTGGACGATACCCCATGAGCTTGTGACATCCAGCACACACTAGTTGTCAGTCTCACCGTGTATACTGTAAGGCTGTTGGAAACTCGAAAGCGGACCAATTAAATCTAACCCTTTCTCGCCCCCAACCATGCGCATGCTTGTAGACGAGTTTGTACCGTCTTACGTACCTTTGGCAGCCTGCAACCTGAACCATAACCAACATTAAATTAATATGATGCATAGAGGAAGTGAATGGTTAGACCACAAATCTGGGAAGAGTCATCAGAACTTGGTGTTGCTGATTCGGTTAGTATATGCCAACACTTGCGCTAAATCAGGTGATTGACGTCACAGTTACAAACGCCAGTTGCCGAGGTCTTTATAATTTTTCTATAACATCTTTCATACAATGTTCACATATATTGGTTGAAATATTACAATTTGCCGCGCCTATCAATTATTTCGTTCAAGTGCAACACGGTGTACACTACAAATATCAGGATGGCCAACAATAGTATGACGATGACTGACATTGAGTTCACTACCACGCAGCATAATCGGCCCCGAACCTCTCAAGGTTCCTTAGAGCCAGATACTGTTGCTACTGTTAATCAGAGCGGGGAAGTCTACCCCCAAAACCTCCCAACGAGGGGAGTCTCGAAAGTCAAGGGTATCACTGTTATTGTAACTCTGGCAGGTGTTAGTTTTCTCAACACCATGGGATCGGGTATTCTGATTGCGGCACTGCCGCGAATAGCAAAAGATGTCGGTCTAGCACAAAGCCTGATTCTATGGCCCGCTGCTGTATATGCCCTCTCGGCTGGTTGTCTGCTCTTGATCTTTGGTGCTATTGCGGATGTTGTTGGGGCCAAGCTTATGTGGGTGACTGGGAGCTTCCTGTACGCCATTTTCACCATTGCTGTTGGGTTTTCCCAGACTGCCGCTCAGCTCATCATCTTCCGAACATTATTGGGGATGGCCATTTCTATGTGTTTACCTACCGCTGTCAGTCTTATCACCAACACGTTTCCTAAAGGCACATGGCGGAACACCGCCTTTGCTATGAATGGTATGGGCCAGCCACTAGGCTATGCTCTAGGCCTTGTCCTCGGTGGAATATTCACAGATACTATCGGTTGGCGTTGGGCATATTTTATGATGGCCATTATCAACTGTATACTCTCAGTAGCATCGATATGGTCACTGCCAGTTGTATCTCATAATACAGACCGGAAACTAATGCAGCGGCTGGCTAGCATTGACTGGATTGGCGCCACTATATTAAGCGTAGCTCTTGGTTTGTTGTTATATGTTCTTGCACAAATTACAACTTCTTATGCAAGTATTGGGCTTGCACAGAACGCAACACTTATGGCCGTATCGCTTATTCTACTAATCTTCTTTCCTCTGTGGATGCGTTGGCAAGTAAAAAATGGTCGCCCTGCCCTTATCCCCAATAAGATTTGGCGCAACGCATCATTCACGTCTGTCTGTCTATCTGTATTCTTGTGCTGGGCGTCCTTAAATGGTATTGAATATTTTACAACACTATAGTAAGTTTGATCTTTTGTGGCGGAATAGGTTTCGTGTAATTTTATACTTACTAACTGGAACATAGTTTCCAAGAAGTCGAACAGCTCTCCGCCTTGCAGAGTTCATTGCGATTTATTCCCCATCCCTTGATGGGGGCAATAACAAATATCGCAACTGCAATTCTTATTTCTAGGGTAAAACTGCAAACTTTAGCCGTAGTCTCTGCCTTGGTCACCTTGATTGCTCCAATTCTTATGGCCACGGTTACAATTGGCGAGAACTACTGGTTTGCCCCGTTTTGGGCTCTTTTCTTATCGCCAGTCAACCCTGATGGTAATAATCCCTGCTTTACCCGAGGAAATAAGTCAATAATACTAACGAGATATCATCTACACAGTTCTATTCACAGCTTCTAATCTTGTTATATCAGATGCATTCCCAGCTGATTTGCAGTCCCTTGCCGGTGGAGTTTTCAACGAGGTTGCACAGTTTGGGAACTCGGTGGGACTGGCTGTTACAGCAGCTATTGCTGCCTCGGTCACGGAACAGTCTGACTTACAGAGTCATCAGGAGGCATTAATGAAAGGATATCGTGCTGCATATTGGACCATCTTTGCTGGTACGGGATCAGTATTAGTTATCTCCTATTTCGGATTTAAAAAAGGGGGAACTGTGGGGAATAAAGGTGATTGAAGTTGCGGTTAAACATACTAGAAGAATAGTTACCAGCTAATGACTTTGTAAATTTCTTCATATTCTTAAATCAACGGTGTTAAATTCGGAACACTTTGAATACAAGGCTACTGTCAAGATCAGGTAATCTACTTTAAAGGCGGAATACGCCCTCATACAAAGGGAGGAGGAGGCTTCAGTGCCCGAAACCCAGAATTCTACCTTTTGGCCCGTCAAACTTATTGATCAACTCCTCTAACTACTAGTCCTAACATTATCAACCCGCTAATTACTTTAGAACTTGTTGTTGTAGCAGTGATGCTTCATGTGGTGTCGGCACAAGACTTCTTGACATTGCACATAAACTTGAGGCCTGGAAAGATTGGTATGCAGCATGGATCCCGAGTCCTATATTATAATTTCTTTGTTATAGTTGGATCCTTAGTTTCGTTTAGTTTCGTTAATTAAACTTTATCAACATTCACACTGTACCCCAAATGGTTAAAGGTGTGACACTAGCCACGAACAGATGAATTCACAACATACCCTTTTGAAGGATTTTAATCTCTCATATTTGTTTCAATTTCATTAAACCTCATAAGCTTAGAAACAAGTCATTTGAAATAAGTCCTCGTTTACTCGACATAGTGTCCCTAATATAAGAAAAATAGTATCTGAGATACTTTCGAGAGACATGTTTCATCTCTCTACGGGCTCTTGATTGGCATCGCCACAGACATCGTTGGATAGGGGCCCCAACCTGGCTGCCAGGATGTAGGAAACCCTCCAGGAAACATTGAGTCAAAGCCAGGGATTTTAGGATTATCTGTCTTCATCTTGCCTCCGTCTTTGAGGTTCATTGCTGCAGGCATAATGCCACGATATAATGTAGTATTAACTCCAAATGAGAACCATGCAAAGATTCCATCCTTGAGGTCACTTCCCAATTGGACGTATTCGAAGAATGGATCTGACGTTGCGGCTTCTTGTAAGAGAATTGCATCTGCAGCATTTTTGTTCACGGACTGTTTGTTCGTGTTGTATGGTGAGGTGCTCTCAACTTTGTCAATAAGGTCCTGGTCAAAGAAAGCCTGTCCAACGTGCGATACCTTGGAGTTCCAAATAGTATTATTTGCTTCAGCTTTGGCATCTAAGTGGGTGATGACGTGAATATGAGTTGCCCGCCCAGTGTAGTGGCCTGGGAAGATTGTTTGAAACTGCACTACACCATCATCGTCTGTTTTTTGAACACCACGAAGGAATTGTTTATTGAGATTGGCCTTATCTCCCATTCCAGAGCCATTTGGGATGGCGAGAGCACCGCTGTAGACACCCGTAGAGTTCGCAGCTAGAAGAGATACGTTAGTCCACTACAAGGCGAAAGCATATCCTACAGATAATTCTAGAGGGTAGCAGGGGAAAGTATATTCACTTACTCCACATCTCGAGGAAAGTCTTATTCAGAGGCTGGCATGTATTAACATCAATCACCTGGATGTCTAGGTGGAGAGGAACTCCTAACTGCCCATCAACAAGATTGGTGCGGATAGATTCACCAATAACGTCTGCATAATTTAACTGTAAGTTTAGGAGATTATATACTGACAAAAATATAAATGACTTACAAAATGGCCCTTCGGTCGTCTCAGGGCTGAGAATGCATGATTTATTCCCAGAAAAGACAATTGATGGGGCTGTTGAGGCAGTGTAGGGCTTATCTGATTTGTGAGGTGTGTGAACAGAGGACACTTGACGTGCTAAAAGCCTGTTAGTAGAGTCTCTTGAATTTAAAACGCCCTCAAATAAGCTGCCATACTTTGGAGACCTCTCTTTGCCAGTAGTTTGTTGGCTAATTCCTCACGTCTTTTAGTTGCTCGCTGCTCAAGTCCAGACGCCTTATTCATAGAGGAACAGTGGTTAAGGTTATTCGTGTGTGTGGCAAGAAATTCTCTACGAGCCTCGAGGCTACCATGGCCCAAGGCAGTTGCCACCAGAGCAAACATAAGCAAAGCGGAAGTGAGACGCATAGTTACTATAATTGTTTTCGAATTCAAGATAAAGAGAAGTGGTCAGTGAATTGATCAATCTACTCTATCAAACATAAGCAAGTTTGCAAAAGATGGGTATCAAGCCTCTCCTCCTCACCGTTATAACATGACGAGTGAGTTACGACGCGCACATTTAACACAATGTAATTTTTCTAACAGCGCGATATATCATTAACCTTTTGTTCTAATTAAGCCTATATGAAGTTAAACGAGAATACCGGCAATTCTTGGGGAAAGCTGTGATATGGGAAATAGTAAAGAAACCCCAACCAAATAGATTTGATGAGCCAAATCGGACTTGCGGACTGGCTGGGAGAGGTGCTGTTATAAAAAGCTAGGCAAGAATATAACATTGCATAAATTTTCCTGTAATAACGACCTGGTGTAGTCAGGGGGTTGAACAGGCATGAGAGACTGTTTCACCTATTTGCTTAGAGAATGACTACCCTGATTTCCGGCAAATCGACAGGCTAATGCCTTAAATAATAGATTTAATGCCCTGATTAACTATTAATTTAAAGAGCCGGTAAAAGATATTTTACCGATAGGGCAGAGAGGAACAGCGCTAACTAGCCGATGGAGGTGTGTGAGTACAAAAGTGGACGAGGACCCTAGAAAGCGAGAGTCATATTCAGAGATTATAAAGTAGCTATGATATAATATAATATAAACTAATCAGCGAAACCAATCATATTTTAAAGATTAGATAGTTCTATATACTAGAACCTTCTAGACTCTACGTTAAAGCAATTCTCGCAATATCTGTTTTTTTCTTCAAAAAAAGGGCAATAGCATTTCATGGCCGTGATTCCATTATCCGAATACCAAAAAGCACATGCCGTCACATTGATATTGGATGTTAATTCGACCAATAGCCACTGCAATTTTAATTTTCACCTGGATAGATAAGATACTAAAACAGACACCATTTAGGCTAAGTCACCAATGCTGCAGAGTCATCACTGCTGCATCTCGACGATCCAACCAGGATTTGTAAATACATATTAAAGTGCGATTATCATTTGATACCACCCACCTCCTCTGGGAAAGTGGAGGGTTCGGATGATTAAGCTGAGTAGGTGTGATATAAGCCCGACTCACTTCTAGCCTTAGACTTGCCAAACTCCTCGATGCTTAATCTTCGGAATACTAAGAGCAATACGTCAAATAATTCATTTGCAGCCTCGATGGGTGCTATGATTCAACTACTGCTGCTTGTGCTGGCTTGCTTGCAGGTTGGAGCGACGCTTACACTACGCGCAGGCTCTAATTGTACTACAATCTCCAAGCGCCGACAATGGTAAATGCAGAACCCAACTGATCCAGAAGAATTCAGGCCTGTAGAATCTAATGTTTTCTAGGTCAGATATGCCTGACGTTGACAAACAGGCTTACATTTCTGCAGAGCAGTGTCTTTTTAAATCGCCCCAGAAGCTCAATAAGATGCCTGGCGCGAGGACTCGTTGGGATGAGTTTGTGTCACTACATCAAATCCATGCTCTTCAAATCCATAGCACTGGAACATTCCTCCCATATCATCGATACTTTCTTCACGTTCATGAGGCTCTGCTGGCCGAGTGTGGGTACACCGGCGGGCTTCCGTAAGCTAAAACTCTTATTCTATGCCCATGCTTCCTAGATTCACCAGCTGATCGGGTCAAGCAAAGTTGGTGGGATGAAACTAAAGATTCTGGCAAATTCTCTACAGCCAAGGTCTTCAACACCAATCTCGGGTTTGGCGGGGACGGCCAGGGCTCTAACCATTGCGTAGTTGATGGGCCGTACGCCAATATGACCGTCAACATCGGTGCTGGCTTTCAAACAAATTCCCGTTGCGTCAACCGCAAGATTACAGACGCACTCAGCTCGGGTTGTAGCCCCGCGCAAGTCGCCTCTGCCATAAGTGGTGCAAACTACACCACGGCTTGGCTAGCTATCTATATGGGGCCTCATCTCTATGGTCATATGGCACTAGCAATGATGGTACATCTTTCTCCGTTTAAAGCAAATACAATTTAGTATTCATTATCAAGACAGCTTCGAGCTAACAGTTATTTTTATAGAATGGAGATTCTATAACTTCATCAGGCGACCCACTATTTATGATGCATCACGGCTTCGTAGACAAGATGTGGTGGGATTGGCAAAGTCAGGATCTTACAAAGCGACTAACGGACATGGGTGGCCCCAATGCGCAAGATCCAGCAGTAGGTTTTATTGAATTTGGTGGAGGCATCGAGGCGCAATCCAAGATGTGGGGAAAGCCAAGTACTGCTATGTTGGCGATTACTCCAGACCCTGCAGCCGGGGATGATGGTAATATCACCACATTAAACCACCAGCTTTCTTCGCTGGGACTTATCCCAGATGCAAGAGTGAAGGACGTCATGGACATCCAGGGAGGCTATCTTTGCTATGAGTATGTTTAATTAGGAGGGTAGCTTGTTTGTGAGCTGCATAGTATAGAGTTAACTTTAAAATTATGGTAATACTATCAAGAACTATTAAATATAATAAACAATGTAAAATAACTGACAACACAAATTACGGTTGGCACTAATGTATTAACGGTATAACCAAGTGGTTAGCATCGAGTTGGCGGTTAGTGCCCACACAAGGCAGTAGTCCCATCCAAGTCTAGTATCGTAATCCTATAATGTCATCTATTGTAGTTACTTACGAAGGTATATTAAGAATCTAATAAACACCCAGCGAAAAGTTAAGGTTCCATGATGAAATCCCAGACCCTGAGACCTTCGAGGACCCATGTCAGGCAAAGGAGGGTGTGCGGTACTTTAAATGGTTGGGGCTTTGAAGTGAAGCCGAGTCATGAAGTCATCATATTTGATATGACGTGAAAAATATCAGGTACCTAAATAATCATGAGATCACGATCTTAACCCCTAGATAACCCCCTGAATAAGGTTTAAGCTTTCGATAGGAATAAACCACGTGAATAACGACCATTGCCATTATAGATAGTGAATAGTGATAGGGTTCTGTTGCGCTCCTTGTGTAATATATAGAAAGTAACATAGACTTTCAATTCTTTTGTTTTTCAAATCGAACAAATACCACCAGAATCCTAGCACCACAATATCTTTCGAACAATAAAAGAACACTGGATTAATAGTATAGTGTGGATCATAAACGACCATGACCCCAAACACTAGAAGCCATGATGCCCCTCAGCAGAAGCAATCCGATGCGCTTCATAACGGGCAGACAGAGGGCAAGGAGAACCAGTGGAAGTTTCGAGCGCCGTATAAGATCCAAAACGAAGAATCCTTCAAATCTCGTTACGAGGGCAGCTGCCATTGCGGTAAAATCAAGTTTCACATAAAGAAGAAAGAACCGCTGGATGCCAAGTACTGTCATTGTACTACATGTCACGCGCTTCACGGTAATATATATATATAGCTTACTTTAAGAGAGTTTATAACATGGACTAATAGACTGTAAAGGGGCACCCTTTGGATGGACTGCTATATTCGACAAGGAGGATATTAATTTCATACAAGGCCACCATGACCTTAGCTGGTATGACAGCATGGAGAAAAGCACTCGACATAAATTACCTTGCAAGGTAACTTGTTCGTACTGTCACGCGTCGATTATGGACGAAGGGAGAAACAAGATCTTGGTCTATCCAGCTACTATCAAGTTTAAAGGTGAAAATGAGAAGAAGGTGTTCGCAGGACGGTAAGCTTTTCATGGACTTTACACCCATCTCCTCTCTTGATTCTTGAGAAATCTTACTGAAACAATCTGTCTTATAGATATCATATGTTTTACGGACAGCGTGTGATGGATATCAATGATGATTTACCAAAATGGGAAGGAAAGAAAGACGATAGCGAGTTGATGAATGAATAATGGCTTACAGATTTAGTACCAGGAATATAGATCAACTCGCACGACTAGAAAAAGATCATTTCCACATGGGTAGAGACACTTTTTGAAAAACGAAGTACTAAACAAGTAGTCCTGCTTCATATGTAACTCATCTGTGCATTGCTAGCCTCGTGAAATGATGTAATATATTTTGTAGTCTGCCTGAGTCCTATGGTGCACAACAACGTAATTGACTATATACGGTCTTGTCTACCTTGGTCTGATGAAGACAATATCTTTAGCAAATCTCAATGCCACTTATCCGAAGAGAAGAGGTATCATCTAGGAGCTGAACATTTCGTTATGCAGTGCACGCCAAATTGCATCCCCTTTCTTAGGTTTTGACATGGTCTATTTCCGTATATGCATGTTGTACTTTGAAAAAGTGAGTCGCAGCTCTATCTATCCTCTTTTCCGAAGCTCTTTTAATACGTTTCCCTTATGCATCTTCATCCTATTTACGATTCTCCATTAAATCACTCTTTTCATTCACCCCGCTCCACTTAGGTTTTCCGTCTGGAATGTCTAACACACGATTACCATAAAAGATGTGGCACCTGTGTTAATTAAGTCAGAATCCAAATCCAATCCATGCAAGATGCAAAATATAAAACCTAGTTAAACAAAAAGTACTTACGTTGGCTCGAAGATCGTCAAGTCTTCCTTGTTTTTGAAATTGATCAAGGTTGGGAACACCAAAATCATATTACGGCCCTCATCCAAAATAGGGCTTCGACAGTACGAGCAACTGATTTTACAGGGAAGTTGATGTTCAAGAATACTATCCCCGCTATTGAACCAAACCAGGTTTTTATGTCCATTAATGAAGTTAATATCTTCCTTGTGGAAGATGGCTGCCCATTGGAAAGGTGCTCCTGTAAAAATGTATAATTAGCTGAGCTGACATGTGTTAATATCATCTCAAAATTCAAACTTGCCGTGTAGCTTCTGACAAGTCTTGCAATGACAGAATTTTGCATCTAGCGGCTTCTTCCTGCTCAGTTCGTATTTAACCCGTCCACAGTGGCAGCTTGCATCGTATATGGCATGGAAATCAGTCTTTGGTTGCATTTTATAGGGCATGCGTGTCTTCCACTCTTGATTCTGGCTCCCGGATTCATTCTGTGTGTTCTCTTTGGCATCACCATGCATAGTGTAGGAATCATCACCGCTCATTTTGCTATAACAATATGCAACGTAGACGCGAACTTAGAGTCGATTTCCAACTTGTGTGATATATCAATAAGAATTTAAGACTTTATGAGGAGAAAAGTGATGGATAGGTGCAGCACTTCAAGTGCCTTCATTCAGCAGATTTCTCTTTTGTTTACCGTTGTAAAATATATTCGATAAACTTATGTCCTCGGTGAAAAGAACGACGAATATAGTATATGCAGAGCGGGGCGGGTGGAGGGGTTTATTGGCATGACGTACAGTTACTACCGGGTTACCCTCCTTGTAGTTTTACTTTCGCTAAATTTTGCAATGACTTCATCTATTATTGCGATTCAGTTCAAATAAGATGGAACATAGATACATATATTATTACGCATTGGGGATGGAACACAATTGTATCATATGTCATAGCGCTACAAATAGGGTTGGAGTATACAATATGCCGCTTAAATGTGAATAAGTTGCAATGGAAGCAGATACTGTGTTGTAATCAATACACGATCGAGCATATACACTTTTCATTTTTATACAATCGCACAATATAATTATCATATTAGCTCATAGTCTTTTACAAATCATTAATATTCGAGACCTGGAACTTGTATCTTAGAGCCAATACTGAAAGACCGACGATTACAATTAGCACCAGTATTTCCCGCCACATCCCATGCCCTCCCATTCCCTTCTCTTCTCTTCTCAGCTGTGCTAACGGTTCATGTCGGGCATTTTCAAGAATTCGATTCCGATGCTAAGGGAAGACGGAAGGTACATACATATGTCTAGCGACAGACACATTTGGCTGAATGCGGAGGAGGAAAAAAGCGCTGCTAATTCGAGGCGATGTATTAAGAAGCATTATAAGATGAATACTGTGGCAAGTTTGCTAGGCCATCCATCTAGAAAATATTGATCTAAATCGACGACGATAGGGTCGAGGTGTTGAACGGTAGGGAGTGCGTGCGTAGCAACACGACTTTTTATATGTTAAATGTATCATCGGTCCAGACCATCCATTCAAGCAGGTTTATGTCGTGCAGGTGTGCGATTTTAGCTAGCTCGGACAGGATGACCCGAGTATGTCTGTGGCGGCACAGTTAGAGAGAAAGATAGTCATACATTATGGAATATGGAACGCAATGATAGGCGCCTTTATTTAAAGAGAAAACGATTGCAAA
>Ga0247734_1001430_pt1 | contig 18194 bp, 13 predicted proteins | sample UWRJL103311B2_FD_180933 | JGI IMG/M metagenome (GOLD analysis project Ga0247734, IMG submission 180933) | Plant litter microbial communities from Arlington Agricultural Research Station in Wisconsin, United States - UWRJ-L103-311B-2 | ecosystem: Environmental > Terrestrial > Plant litter >... | reverse complement strand
AGTGTTATTGTGTTATTGTCCTTAATTGCCTTGCTCTTCCAAATCTTTGACGGGCGGGAAGGACGATTTATTTGTTATTTAGTAAAGTTTGGATGGGGTTTTGATCAACATGTTTAGTCTTTTTGCTTTTATATCTATTTAGGAAAAGCTTCCGATGGTGTGGTTGGATGTGGTATGGATCATATATGTGGGAGTTGAATTAAGTAGTCTACCATTTGTAGCTAGACTTGACTGTTAGTTTCCTTCTTGTTTCTGAGGGATGGTGTATGTCTTAGGTTTAGGGTTTGAGTTTTGGTTGAAACGCATATTAGTTCCTAATAGGTTACTTGGTTTGCCTAACTGATTGGGATATGTCTGAAGTTGTACAGTATACATGATAATGATATCTGTGCGGGTTTGAAATTCACTTATTTTAGCATTTTTGAGTTTGAAAATATGTTATCATATCTCTCAATTGTTTCTCCAAAATCGTTCTCATAGTTAAACTCCCAAGGCAAACCTAGACAGAAACTACAACTCCCACAGAAGCATAGTAGCACCTAGATGCTGAAACAGTGGAATAGTGTAATCTGCGTCTCACTCCTGTTCTCTTTGATGTTGTTTCAATGTGTTTGTAAACTTTTCTCTTGTTAGCTTTGCCTCGTTATATACTTGTTACAGCCTTGCCAGAGTTTAAAGCGCAACACCAGCTTATAAACTTAATGATATCCACTCGAACGTCATTAAATGTATGCGATGGAATTTGTCTGGAGAGCCAACTAGGGGAAAATCAGAATCTCCTATCCAGTGATAGAGTGAACCAGACCTGATTTGATTATATATATGTTCACACAATATAATGTGACATTATATCACCTTTTCAATCACGGTCTCGGTATAGAACTAAGCATACTACTTTATAGTCACGTGGGGCTACATACAACGTCCCAGCCGCCAACCAACCAATACTAACACTAAGTTGTCACAAGATAACACATTGATGAAATAAATTTCCTCTAGATTGCGTCTGGATCTGATAGCTACTATCTCGAAGCTCTTTTCATTATCCATTCAAAATCCCAGGGCAATCTCTATAACAGCTTGTGTAACCAACATTCACTCCATCTCACTTGAACTTCCGCTACTCCTGGGTTGAAAAATGCGGACTCCAAGTCATATGAAACCTCACCATATAGATCCTAACCATCGAAAAGGCCTTAGTGCTCCTCGAATGCCTACTCCGCCTAGACATAACGATCGTACTTGCTTCTCCTGTGATACCATTTCCATACGAGGTTGGCCATCACGGGGCGGCCTAATAGCCCTGCGCCGTGTAACGGCACTTAATTATGAATTTCTGGGACTGGATGCGCTCAACCCTTCTCTTTATCGTGACTCTGACCAAAATGCGGAAGACGAGTTCTGTCAAAGATTGCTGTCACTTGGTGCCAAATGGTATGATAGCCTAGACCGTTTCAAATTCATCTATGCAGTAGAGGAGAACGAGGAACGGGAGATTACCGCTTTGGACATGGAGGAGGAAGGCGCACATATGCCATCGGCGATGGAGTGTCGGTGGATCAGCGTAGGATATCCGAGTGGGGAAGAGGAGGGAGGACTCTGGGTTGCGGAATACGAGATTAGTATGTATGGCATGCATGACAAAAAGAACTATGCGCGGGATAATGTTGTAGGTACTACTCTTCATTTGGCGGAATATCGTTTCTGAAGGCATAGCCTTCCAAAATTGGACAGGTTCTTTTTTCACGCTGCTGGAATAGATGCTGATTACAGCTACTTCAATGTCCCATCAATTTCTAAAACTAAGAAATTTGACCAAGAAATTATCCTAGGCACAGTTGCTGCTTGCGAAAACTATGGACGAAAAATGCGCCATTTTGAAGATGTTGGGTGGTAAATTCTATGCTAGCCTGGAGAATTACAATGGGTTTGGTTGTCTGAAAGCGTGGAAGGAGAAAACTACTGGGGAATTTGGCCCACTGGTACGGACGAATTGAAATAAAGCTGAAGTAAAGCTGGTGCCTTTGTTCCTTGGCGAATGCCGCATTTTGTTTTGATTATTCTGTTTTGAGTCGTCTAAACTATGAGCGAGGGAACCAATATATTTTTATAAGCTGTTTCTATGCTATGCTATGCTATGCTATGGCAAGATATATTAATCTACTTTTATCTGGAGTAAAAGGCGAATGTAAGAAAAGCGGCTGAGTTGGAACACAGGATACCGTAATTAGTATATCATTGAGCGAAGAGATCGCCGATTCACTTATTTGTGAGTTATAGTACAAAAATATCAACCCCATTTAGGCTTGCAGCATGGGTGATAGATGACAAAGTCTTATTTACCGTATGTATTGATGAATTCTCGCCATATGCCTTTGTGGTGCTTAGCATTTTATGGAGTTGACCGGTTCTCCATGTTTACAAAAGGAAGCGGCCATTCTAATCCTATTGTTAGCCCAAATTGATAAATTTATCTCGATATCTGAAGTATGTAGACAAGATACAGCATGATAAAATGACTGGGAGAAGCGGAAGCCAAAAAAGAGTCAAGAGGCTGCAGTCTTGGATTGCTGACTGGTCTTAAGAGGTTATCATGCTAGGGCTAAGTAATGCGACGCCAAGTCCAACATGTTTTCGGCTTTTAATATCGACTTCAACAGCGTTGACTTTTTCTTGGATATTCCTCGCTTGAAAAATCATCATGGCTGATTGCGGTATTGGGGATACAGTAAGTGTGTGGAAGTAGGTAGTTCGTGAATATTCTCGCTTAATTCAGGGGCTGGACGCGATATTAGCTTGCCTCATATTGCGCCACCAAAGTGTATCAATGCGATCTAGTTTTTAAACAACTCAATATAAACATTAGAATATACATCATTATACAAAAGACAACCCTTTCTAGTTCTTAAATCCCACCCCGGCACCAACTGGACAAGTCGGCATATTCGCCTGCCAAAACTTCTTGGCGTACTCGGGCAAGTAATTCTGTGTTGTGAAGCTTGGATCCATATAATACCCAACATCAGCAGACGTATATTTGCCTCCCAGTTTATTCAAGATCGTTACCACCGTAGAAGCAAAGTAATCCAAGAATACCACATCTACGACATCCGGCGTCGTTCCGTCATCAGGGAACGAACCATTGCCAGCAACGTAATTGGGTTGTCGGAAGCTAGGGATAACGGAATGCGGTGTATCGTCTCCATCGGTGCCGAAGTCATCGCTGGTGGTGTAGCCTGGTGCAACAATTGTTTGACGACGATTGATACCGCGGGTTTTGAGAGACGAGGAACGATCAGCTAGAATGCTAATTTCAGGATCGATGCAAGAGTCTCGTTCGACCACGAGCGGCATGCTGCCAAACATGTCGTTGCTGCGTTTGTCGTTCAAAGGCGCCCCGTTGATGCTGTTTAGAACGTTTTTGGCGAGGTTGTAAGGGACAGAGGGAATATATTGGAAAGCATCAGTAAATGGGCTGACGATGAACGAATCGTCGTAGGTGAAAGGCCCTTTGACAAGATCAAAACGAATACTACCGGTGTTTACAATGATGTAGCGGGCAATGGTTGATCGCGCAGGGTTGATGACTGTGGCTCCAAGAGCTGCTTCGACGAGACTGAAGATGTTGCCTGGGGTATTGAAGGCTTTACATGTCATACAGTAAGTGTCCGGAGCGCAGCCGTATAATGAGGTGAGATCGAGCTTCTTGCGAATATCTGTAATGTCACCTGTGACTCGGAGTCCGCTGTGATAGTCAAAAGTATCTGCTTGGGAATTCGTGGCGTGGTATTCAAACGTCAGGCGGTTCCAATCGAGATATCGTCTTGAGTAAACAAGATTAGAGACAGAAGTATTAGAAGCTTTTCTCGTTGGGTTTGCAACTCCACGAGGCTTCACGTTGCCTGTAAAAGTAGATGAGTTGATGCCACTCATGGAAACCCATCCCAAGGTCTCACAATATCGTCCTTTTTAAATTAGCGATAATTTCAGCTGAACAGAAATTGAGGAATCTCACCTGACTCAAGACCAGTACTCATATCATCGAATACTTTGAAATCCCGAATATGCGTGTGTCCACCAAAGAATTGGATTGGGAGTCCTGGACGCATAGATCTGATAGTGGAATGCAGGAGACCTAATGTGCTTGAGGTATCAGAAGCTGGGGCACGGACTGGGTTATGACCAATAACCAGGAAGAGATCAATTGGTTTTTCGTAGTTTACAGCATTAATGAACCATGGTTGCTGGACCATGTCGGCTGCTTTGATAACCTTCGAAACATTCGAGTTGCCACCAAAATTGAACAAGACACCAAAGGCCATAATTCGCAAACCATGGGGAGTTGTAAAGTAATAATGAGTCGAGCCAATGTACTCATATAGTCCGGTTGCAGGGTTAATAATCTGGACATTGCTTGTAACGTATTTCTCCCCCCAAACTTTGCTAAAGTTTGAATAGGTTTCGTAAGCAATATCTGTTAGGTACAGCTCGTGATTTCCGATAGTAAGCACATCATATTCGATTTCTTCGAATATCGGGTTTGAGAGAACACCATTGGGTAGAGCTGCATCGCTAAGACCATTTCCGTCATGGAGATCACCTGGGAACAAGCCATTAGAACTTTGGTTACATATCCGAGATTCATTAGACCTACCAGTATCGATCAGGAGTAAATCGACACCCAGATTCCCGGCTTTATGCTTCATGTGTCTGGAGAAAGAAACAAAATCTCCCCAGTCAGCACCATAGTTCTGTTCTTTAATATGGCCCTCGAGCCAACCATGGGTATCTGTCTATTCCGACATTAGTAAGCGCCACTTGTCTAACCAAAATATATACTCCACCACCACGAGAGTTACTTACAGTGTGAAGGAAGTTCAATTGACCCCATTCCAACTCAGCTTTTGGCCCAACGGTGGCTCCACTAGCATCCGGTTGCATCCTCCTAACATTTCGTTCATGAACAACTTCCGAAGAAGGCCCATAACAGCCACCACACGCCGCCACCACCTCAACTATCACACCGGCACTCAAGACCCGAGAGAATCGCATCTTGGAATTGGAACTGGACAAGCGAGAAGAGTGAGAAAGTTGGGAGAAGAGGGTAAGCGGAGCCTTTTCCAAGAGGACTCAAGCTTTCTTAAAGACATGGCGCGAATGCTTAATCCAATAGCGGGCCCCACGCCAGGAACCAAGGAATAGGTTCACGTCATGTTGTATAATTGCCTACGAGCGGCCAATCCCGAACAGTTATTAACTCACGCATTCCGGATCTAGTATGGTAGCCCGTCGTTTGGCTCGCATGGATCCTCGAGATTGATGCACGTGGCTGTGCCAAGAGATATCGGAGTTGGAGGCTTACCTTCCTAATGCAGACGATGCCTGGTTATCTTATACGCCACCGATATATACACCGAAGAAGTCTCGAATGTCTCCTCCCGTGTTTATGTCCGATTACGTTTAAACATTCTTCCTTGGGCCGATGATTAGGGTTGGATATCTAACAATTCATTATCTCATAAATCAGACCCTCTTCAGGTAAAACCCGTAAACCACCCCATAAATGGGGCTTTGATTTCTCGACCAATGAGATTACAAGGAGGGTTAAACCTCGTAGAGGGTCTAAGAGGTTTCGGGCGCGGTTTGTATAGTAAGTCGGCTAAGCTTTTTACTTTTTATTAAGAAAAGTTTCTTACTTTAAAAAGTAATACTTCGTATATACTTTATATATAGAATTTTATAAATAATAGTTTAATTTAAAGTTTAGTTTAATACGTATTAGAAAATTGTAAGGTTTTAAAGGCAGTGTGATATAATATTTAAAGATATTAATTCTTATTAACTAGTTGTGGTGCTGGAGAAACAGTAAGAATCAGGGAGCATAATATAGTAGAGTTATATAGTCCTTAATTATATAATCTTGAAGTTCTAAGAGCTTTTTATATAACCGTCTTGTAAAGAGGAGATAGGACGATAGTTTAGTCTAGCTTGCAAAGTTAAGTAGGGAACATTGAATTAACATGTTACAACTTTTTACACGACCTGATAGCGTTAATAGATTAAATAATTTAATAATAAAATAAAAGACGTTAGTATTAAGAAATTGGTATTAATAAAAACAGGGGTAAAATCTAGCGTAGGAACTTGGTTTAAGTAAGTGTTTTGAGAATGCAGAAATGTGAGGGTAAGAACGTCTGAATTCTTAGAAGCTCTTACGAGCGTAGCTTTATATATCCTAAGCTTGGTGAATATCTGAGGCACCTATTTTGGTGTCACTATTGAATGTCAATTCCTTCTTACAACTAGGAAAGCTAATACAGCCAGTTTGACACTAGTCAAATCTTATATAAACTAATCTCTAGTGAAATAATATATAATTGATAATTCGTAGGCTAATAATAGTAAAAGACGAAAGGTAGAGGGGTGGGGATCAGGGTTAAGAATCGTATAGCGATAACTTGTATTATCTAATACAGCTGTTGCCGCTGGCGTTTTCTTATTCCAAAAAGAAAAGAAAATTAAGATTGCTACACAAGCTATTAGTTGGTAAGATTATCAAACAATAGAGTACCGAAGGTATTATAAGAATCAAGTATGGTATAAAAGCTAATTCTTATTATATTGTTATTAACTACTATTTATATCTGTGCTGACTCAGCATAATATTATACCGAGGTATAATACCGAGGTACCTGCATCACTTCTAGTAGTCATCATATGGTAGTATACAACCTTCTAGCCTCGCGGACACGTCAATAAGCCATCCTCAAGGGCATGGTCATGGGATAAAAGGGTGTTTTGTACTGTGGCTTCATAAAATGCCACCTACTTTTATGCAGCCACACCCCCAGCATTTCAAACATCCAGCAAACAGCTACCCACATTCTTCATTTCGCCCCATGGAGGATCGTACCGATGAGGCGTATGAGCGACGTCGCGAACAAGTTCGGCGGGCCCAAAAGTAAGTTGAGGAGTTGCTTTTCCAAATGCCTTATGTTGATTGCTGTTCTTACGGTCTATGATAGGTCGCACCGTACACGAAAGGCCGTATATCTCAAGTCGCTCGAAGATGAAATCTCCGAGCTTCGAAGGCAAAATGCTGCGCTTCTCAAGGGCACGTCTGTCCAACACCTACCTAGCCATACCCTATTCCTAACGCAAAGCGGTTGGTAGAATCCAAGGCAAGTCGAGATATCATCCGGCAATACCAGGATATCTTGGTTGTCAATGACCTCCCATTTCCACCATACGATCCTGAATTACCACCTTCTGACGACTTAACTACTATCAATGTCACCGGCGACAATTACAAAACTCAAGGACTCCAAGCTCAGTTTGTTCCATCATACTTCCCCAGCGAAAGTAGTAGCGCTGCACAGCAGTCACACACGCCTCGTCTGCAGAATATCACGCAAATCGGCATCAATTTCATCCTCGCGCTCGAGCAACCATGCCTCAGTCACCGCAACCACACTCCTCCAGACCTTCTAATCACAGACAGCAGGGGCGCTACGGGCCATGAATCCATGCTTTCGAGTCCTATTACGGCACGCGGGCCAGAATCCACTCCAATTAACTCAGTTCATGAAGAATACCCCCCTGATGCGCAGTGGACGGTACCAACAGCGGAATTGGAAAGCTTGCTGCTGTTGTCCCAGGGCCTAGTATTGGGCATGGAAGAGGTAACGCCCGTGCAGGCATGGCAGATCATTACGCAACACAATAGGTTTGATGGTCTGACGTTTGAGCTGTTGGAACGTCTGAGGCGTGTGCTGTTGCCAATGGTGGAGTGCTATGGGTATGTTCTGATTTACTACTTGAGCGCCCATGTTGCTAACAACCTGCGGCCAGATTTGGTGCCGTCGTCGAACGTGTTAGATTTGAGAAAGCTTTAGATGAAATATTTTCTTAACTCCTCAGATTCTAAAAGTAAATTAGAAGATATCACATGAGAGCATGCTAGATAGGTCTGAGCTGCTCCCGCTACGCTCAATAGGAGCTGGAGATATCTATCTCCGCACTCCGCCTGTATATAACATGCCCTGGTCGATGCTTCTTTACAGGAAGCGATCCGCTCAATAGATCACCTGTATCTACACAATCCAGCTCATTTTCCAGCACAGAAGACTTATGTACCACATACTTGGCCTTCAGAGCTTTCTGGGGTCGCTTATGCCAACACGAGGAGAAGTCAATACGCTATTACTGTGGTAGCAGGCATAAGTAATGTATATGGTGAAGGCGGCCACCAGTGCACAAAAACTTGCTGGCAGCTATTGTAAACAGGACAAAGAGCAATATGATCGCTGATTCAGCTTTTCAAGACAACTAATTAGCGTAAACCGAGAACACTAGCTTTACCGCTCTCCTGGCCCCTATATGCCCCTTCCCCTCCAGCTGTACAATACTTATGCCCTGTACCACAGTAAACCCCAAGGAAGATACGCTCAGCCTAATTGGATAGCTAGTAAGGAGTGACTTGATCTTTTATTAGGGATTGCATTTATTTACTTATTTAACCCCATGTTTTATCTGCTAGCTTGCAGTAGTTTTCGGAACAAAAGTCCAGGTTGTACGGTATACCTCAACGCTTCAAGGCTGAGTTCAACAGTCGTGGATTAAGTATACAGCCACCCTCCCGTTCCCGTCAACGTGGTTCGTACGACGCCCTCATCGTATATCGAGATGACCTTTTCCACAAGTCCCTCATCATTGAACTCCAAGAACAGCATGCCCCTCAGCCTTACCACAGCGTTCTCCTTCAACGCGATACCCGCATACTCGCTTTTCTGTGGCCCTTGCCAGATATACTCGACAGCGCCCAATTTACCATCAGCAAGGATATCAAAATCGTGAAACAGTTTCTCTGGGAACGCGCCCTGACCAGCGTTCTGACTTGTGACGCTTGCAACGAAGGCTTCTCTTCCATGAGAGAAGACGCCATTCTCCTCTATCTGGACATTTTCCGTAGCTAGCGCTGCATTTGCACTTGCATTTCCGGCGTTGGCGTTCAGGTGGAACGCCGCCAGAGTCTTGCGAAGACACTCTCGGAACTGTCGACTAGTCTGCGGATTCTCCCCATAAGTGGTATTCGAAGGTGCTCCGGAGACCTCGATAACACCCTTCATCTGCTCCTTCATGACATCAATTGGCGTAATCGTAACCCAACTCCTCACCAGTGCCTCTTCATCAAATACGACCTTCTCCGCTTCCCATACATCATACCGCCCATTGGTCTGCAACGGGAGTCCAACGAATGGGCCACTCTGCTTGCCCGAGAGACGTATAGCAACAGCGCCGCGGTTGCCATCAACAATGTTGTATCTATCGACCGCGCTTAAACCCTTCAAGGCACTGTCGACGAAACTCGACAATGCGGTCGTGAAGCCTTTGCGGCTGATAAAGATGGTTCCGTCATAGTTCCAGAAAGTATCAGAAGAGACCAGAGGTCCATTGGCTTCGTACTGGCCCTTGCTGAGGTTTATATGGAAAGAGCGGAAATTGTGGCGAACGAGGGCTGTGTAGTGTTCATCATAAAGACCAGGACAGGTACTGAAGGTTTCGGAGCCCATGGTAGTAGAAGCAAGTAATGTGAGATGTGCAAGAGGATAGAGCCAATGAAGCTGCATGATGGCTAGAAACACGATGGAAGGTGTGAGGGTTGGGTTGATGGTGATGGACTCATAACGGAAATGGGAAATTCCAAACTATATATACTCAAACTTGAGAAGGACTCGTACCCATTGTAGAAACCTATTGAACAATATGCTTGGAGAACGAGTTACAAGTACTTGACGGGATTATGGAATCATAAATGGTCAAATTGTTGATTGGACCACCAGGCTTACGCCAAGTAGAGATCACCCTGAGAGATACCTGGATTCCAGCATCGGTTACCCACCGCATTACCACAAGTAGATATCCACCTTGATTTGATTCCGTCATTGTTTACGTTTTACCGTCTCTTGGTACAGTACAGGCGATTAAATGTCAACAGCAAAGTCTCCAACCTCTCGGATAAGCTCTTGGAATGGCAGCTTCCAAGCTAGTTCCTGCTTGTACAAAGACACCATATCTATTATAACCTTCCTAATAGTAAACGTGTCACGTAGGAAATAAGGATTAGAAGAATAGTGGTGAGCGAAGTCAATACACGGGATCAAGGTATACAAACGCTTGTATTAGAAGTAAACAAGAGAGCTGGCTAGCTAAGAAGTAATGGTGGTGCCAAGGGCATCGCGTGAGGCTCCACAACGTCGATGGCTTGTGGCTTAGCTTATGTGTAATGCCAGCTGCTTAGGACCTGTTTTTGAGATAATCATTAGTTATCCCCTCTTTCTCTAACAAACCAGGTCAACTTGCAGCAGAAGCGTATATTATTGAGGTCTCCTGCACGTGTAATCTACATGCCTTTATATCAATATTCTCCGCTAGAAAGCGAAAGTTCTATACGTTTGATTCGACTCAAACCAGGATGCGGAGCAGAGGAGATAACCTGTGAACTGGAGCATGTCTCATTAGATGAGTGTCCTCGTTACCAGGCTCTATCGTACACTTGGGACATTGATGGAACGATAGGATCTCCACGGCACTTTGAGATAAATTGCGGCAAGTCCCAAATCTTTGTGACCGAGAATCTATTCTCCGCCTTGCATTATATACGGACAACTACTCATGAACTCACTCTCTGGGTTGATGCTGTCAGCATCAATCAGTCAGAAAATCTAGAGCGTGGCCAGCAGGTGCGAATTATGCACCGGATATATGCCGCAGCGTCTTCAGTTGTGGTCTGGCTAGGAGCCCCAGAAGGAGAAGATGGCGCTGCATTCAATCTCATTCAAGGAATTCAGTCTTTCGACAGAACATTAAACTACAGTAGATCAACCGACCTGAGTGTTGGAATTAATGAGGCTATAGAAGGCAATATTCTCCCACCATTAGACAGCGCACCATGGAAAGCACTGGCTTCTCTATTCGACAAACGATATTTCTACCGGGTATGGGTTCTACAAGAGAGGTCGTAGCTGCACGTACAGTGTCGTTCCATTGCGGCAACTACAAGACCGATCTTGCTACCCTGCTCAGCGTTGTGGACTTTCTGTCAGAGCTGAAATTGATATGATAGAAACTCTTACTAGGCCACATGAGGTTCCACCTACATCTGACGTCCGCAGAGAGAATATAAGGGATATTATGTTATGGCGTTTACGAGAAGCCATATCTTGGCTTGGGGAATGCAAAGACCTTGTCGATCAGGGTGGTTGTTCTTCAAAATCAACCGATTTACTGGAGGAGGAGTTCTGGCAGACGATTAATTTGAGCGGCTTTCCTGGAACACCAATTCCAGCTTTCAAATCTCTACAGTATTATCATAGTTTCAAAGAAGCCGCCAGTATCTTAAGCCAGTATGGAGAAGCAAGTAGTACGTTTGACCAGGACTTGAACAGGATAGCCCGAGAAGCGTCTAGTTTTGAGCAAGCGATAGCTCTCTGGAGCCCTCGAAGACTATCTGGCAAAACAAAGAATGGGTACCTTGGGATGTTTCCACAGGGGTCCATTACAGGTGATAGGGTTTTCATAATTAAGGGAGTTCCAACGCCTGTCGTACTTCGGCCTATAAGCGGTGATGTATATCGCTTTGTAGGCGAGTCCTATGTTCATGGGTTTATGAAGGGGGAGGTTTTCAGTATGCATGATTACAAAGAGTTGTGGAAAGACGTATTGTTGCAATGAATACTTAGCTACAAGTACATCATGTCTTTCTCTTGTGAATATAATTATTATGTTCGATCTTGTTGAGCCGATGTACTAGGTGAAAAGAATAACAGTGAAAGCAACTAGACAGGGGTCTCAATTAATGGCATACGTTCTACAGAATGTCACGGAGAGTGGGGACCTTTTGTGGTTCTCCCTTCTCTCTATACTCCTCCTTCCTTAGATCCAGCAATATCTTATTAATATAGCTTCATTCTTGTTATTATTCTATCACCGTATCACAAAAATAACTGGAAGTGACGGGAAAATCCTGACTATATAAATAGTCCAAATAAAATTGTCTAACTGCATTGCTAGGAATTGGTATTACTGCCCATCTGTAAGTCATGTGATAGCCTCGTTCTGTGCTAGGTACAGCACGCGATGATTATGTAAGCAAGGGAAGGCATTCGCCTTTCCCTTGCGTTACTAGATAGAATAATTCTACATTGCCCCAGCTCTCATCCCCAAGCACTTTCTTCAAAAGAAAAAAACCTAAAAGACAATAAAATCTATACGAACAAATGGCTTTCTCTTGATCCTGTCTTTTCTTTCGAAATGGTGAAATGTAGTTGGCTGCAAATGTGATTGATTAGCGAAAAAATGATTCGCAAAACTTCAGCTGTAGTGGTAATAGTAGTAGTAATAAAATGAGTATCCAAAGAAAACATGCGAGCGGGTGTTGTAAGTAAATCTACGGTTTCAGATATGGCATTTGATGAATTTGAAGTGTGGGAAACCGGCTCTTATATGCCAATGAATAACTCAAAAGGGAAAAGGGACCAAAGAGAAACACCGTTGCTACTCTTTTCCCCCTGAACTCGCCTGGTTTTGGGAAATGAATATAAAAAGGGTAGGTAGGAGGTAAGGCAGAGGTAGAGGAAGTTCGGGAGGATGTTCAATCTATGAGAAAGAGAGAAAGAGAGAAAAGGGGAAAAGGAGAAAAAGAAGAAAGGAACAAAAGGAGGAGGTCCATTATGGACAGGTCGTAAAAAATGGATGTACTTGTGCACTTAGTTCGTGTCCTGAAGTCGTAATAAAACCAGATTTATTTGATATCTAACGTGTTTTTGTAATTTTATATGTTTTCCCGTGGATTTCATTTGTTCTGGCCGTTAATATGCTCGTGCGCTCTCGTCTCATCTCATGCTCCCATATATAATTCGTTATCAGGCAATGCCTCTGCTAGAAAACTCCATTACTTAGCATAGAATACGCGCAGCAGCCTTCCAACAAAAGAAAAAAGCAACGCGATTGATCAATTGATCCAAGTATGCTAACTCCGTAATGTTGTTCATTCGTTTGTGCAGTGCCCTGTTCTCGAATTTGCTTGGATGATATAAAATTCGTCCGGTCAATACCTTCCTCTACGAGTAAGGTTCTCTATACAGCTCGAACTTTACTGCCAGACTCCTTTGTCTCCCTCATTACCTCTACCCATTTCTCGACTTCCAATAGTGCTTTTCTAGGGTCCTTCTTTCGCTTGAGCAGGAAACCCTGAATCTCAGCTGGACTCAATAGATCATCTGGAATTTTCGTAGAAAATTCAAGCGCGATCTTGCTGAGATTTTCAGCATCTACCTTCCCGTCCTGAACTTTCTCCAATGGTGTTAATGAGTCTGGCACACTAACTTGGGATGTGTAATTTGTAGGGGTTGGTGGTGGTGTAAGTTCCGAGTCTTTTTTCTTTACCTCCAGAATGTTGTTTCCAGCCGCAGTTTTCGAACCAGTAATGGGTGTGGTCGTCGTATTGGACACCGCCATACCAGTATCCGGTACATCACTCGCGTACATTCGCTCAAACAGCTCTTCGATCTGTTTCTGCGTTGCGTTACGGAATGCGACTTGGTGATCTACCCGGCCATCACGGATGAGTGCATCGTCGAGCTTTTCCGGGTGGTTGGTTGTCATCACCAACACTCTACCTTCATGTGACGCAACACCATCAATGACATTCAATAGACCTGAAAGGGAAATTCCTTTCTTGGCGTCTTCATCGTTGGCTTTTTTGAGGGCTTTTGTGAGACTCTTCACATTAAAATCTTTCTCTTCTCCATTGCCTTTGGTAACGTTCTCTTCATCGGCTGCGGCTTCGTTTCGAATGAGTCCCGCCGTGTCGATATCTTCGAGTAAAACGATGCAACGAGCTGGTAAGTTGGTGAATAACATGCCGAGATCTTCTTCAGTAAGAGTGGGCTCTAATAGTGAGACAACGTGGATATCCAGACCAAAAACCCCAGCAAGTGCGAATGTCAGAGAGGTTTTTCCTGTGCCTGGAGGACCATGGAATAGATAGCCACGTCGATAAGGAATCCCACGATTAGCGTACCACCGAGCGGTGGCTGGGTTGAGATATTCGTTGATATCAGCCAGAACGTCCAGCTTCCGATCATCATCCAACACAACTGTATTCATAGGTCGACAAGGGCGTTCCGCAATTTTGACCCAGGCACCCCTCCCACCCCATCTCCTCATTTCTTTAGGAGCTGGACGTTTAATAATAGTCTTCTGGCGATGCCCTTGGTGATAATGAGCTTTTGCATCTTGGATCAATGTCTTGATCGGCAGGGAAGATCGACCAAAACAAGAAATGGTAACGTTTTCGTGATCTCGGAGTGGACCCCCAGAGTAATCACTAAACATGGAGACTTCTTTGCGGCGAAGCTGGAAATAGGTTCCGTTATGCCAGAAATTATGAGATCCGATAGCCGGTGTGAACCGAGGTGTTGATTTGGCTTCTTGGTTGGAAAAATTGAGATATTTCACTTTGCCGGTTGCGTCAACTAGTGTTTGGGGTGCATCTTTATCCTCACTGTCGAGCTGCCAGGTACTTCTGGATGGGGTCTCGGCCATGAGGCGTCGTGAAGAACTGACAGTGTATTTGTGTGCGAGGAAATGGATGATGTGGGTGTGGATCTCATCTCTAGATGTAATTGAGATCTCGGACATCCAGAATGAGGCTACCCAGTTCCAGAGCACTGTCCATGTTGAACGGCTAAGCCGGATGCTGAGCCAAAGAATAGCTCCCAGGGAGACCAATACGGTGACGTCGAATCCGAAGGTAAAGAGGAGGAACTTTTGGATGGGACCGTAGCCTGGGATGAGGGATTCCAGAAGGTTGCTTGGCGAAAAGTTCATCGAGGAGGTTTCATTTGATATATTGCCTGTTGCCTGAGGGAAGGCGCTCTCCATGATGGAGCTTAGTCCACGGCTTCTGGTCATGATTTGGATGGAGTCTTCTCAAGAGACTAGACGTATACTGTGGGTGGTCAAGTATGAAAAAAAAGGCAGTTGTCTTTGCCTACTGCCCTGAAGGGAAACAACTTTCTCGGGGAAAGTTATAGAGCCTTCCTTGCAGTGCAAATGCTGATAGGAAAGAGGTATTGATAGAAGGCGCGGAGGAGTTTATATCTGGGGTTCACCTCCAGACAGCAAATCAACTGCTGTCAGGGTGAATAATCGCCCAAAACTTGAAAATGCACTAGATCGAATCAACCGCCTTTTCCCTTCTTTGTTTTCTCTATCAAAAACTTGAATAAAATGCGAAATACACTCTGGTTGTGGGCACCAAAGAATCAGAGGTAAGGGTGAATAAAGATATTTCAATCTAATGTCTGTACAAGTCGGTTCCAGTCTGTTGGTTTAACAGCGCATACATCCAAGCTGTGCGGCGGTGCAGGTCAATACATGTAATAATATTTATGGACACAAGGTGGAACCCCTGGTATATATTTATAATTATGGTTTCTCCTCTGTCCTCCCCACTCATTACGGTACTGGTATGTATGACTCTTCTCAAGCCAACTAGCCAACTAATCTCTTTTGCTTGTGAATGCCTAAAGAGCTGACAGAAGATGTGATGGCGAATAGCCGTCGGTCTAGGTCGCCGTTTCGGTGATGGATGATCCTTTCAAGGCAGCCACACACCTACGCAAACCTCATCCCCGCTCACTCATCAAATCAGTGTTAAAAATTGTAGGCATCTACATGGATGGGGGGATAGTAGAGCTGGAGAAGCGAAGGTAGGTTGGTAGGTTTGTTGGTTGGTTGGTGCGCAGCATGTCGTGCACTAGTGGTGGCGATATGTAAGGCAAAATCGCTGAGGTTCCAACAAACAAAACAATATACTACGCAACCTTAGTAGGCCGAAAGGCTGGCTTGTACGCAATATGGCCGTGGCCCAGGAGCCGAGAGACGAATGAGCAGAGAGATAGATAGTCATAGGTCATAAGCCATGAGCCATGAGCCATGAGCCATGAGCCATGAGCCGAGAGGAGAGAGGATGAGGATGGAAAGCATTTGCACTTGCATTACTGTATTGCATTACTTATTGCATATGGTGAATGAACCATGTAAACCACATGTGAGAACCATAACCATAGCCATAACTATAAACAGAACCATAACCATAACCTTAACCTTAACCTTAACCTTACTTAATATCAACTACTTACTTAGTATTTACTCTTTACCTAGTAATACGCCCTGTCCAGCTCTTTCCAGGGTCCTATTCCCCCTGTCAGATCCAGTCCTGTCCTGTCCTATCATGTATGTTGTGGCGTATTGTATGTCGCATTAAATACTTCTCTATATACAATACAATATATGTATTTATGTTTAAGCCTGCGTGGATGAAGTCCCTTGCCCTCCTGCTATTGATCCATATTTTACGAAGCCATATAGATGGCATGCATCCCCACCCCACTCCATATCAAAGTGTGAAGACGAAGGTGGGCGCTGCATACATTACGTAGGGGTAGGTGGTAGCCCGGCATTGCATCTGATATGTGGATATAGCACAGTCCTGTACAGTACATGCCGTACATATGGAATGGAATGTAGGGGTTGGATTCAGAATTCCTAAACAAAACCCAAGATGCTGGGAACGTGGGAAGGTGGCACATCGATGATCATAAATCATAATCATACGGAAAAAAGGTAATGCACGCCATCGAGGGCTACACAAACCACACCAGCGGTCACACAGCATTGCAATCAATTCCACGCTCGAGAGATGGGATTCGAGCATAACCACGGCAGCGACCCTTCCGTGACCCGTTGCGTCGATATAAACAAACTTATCCAACCAACCACCGGCCCCATCTATTCACACATTCATTGATCTGAACCCCGAGGTGGGTGTCGGCACTTAGGGGAAGAGAGACGAACTGTATCAAAACTAATGATATCTGGTTAACTTTAACCTACTGATCCAATCGGGGAACGAGGAAGGGAGGTTGGCTTGAACGGTACAGAGGAATAACAAGTGTACAGGGAGGCAATTCCCAGCCCCAGACAAGAAGACAACAACCGTAGATGTAATGAACAAAATATAGATGTATCTTCATAAATATACACACACACATATATATCTGGGGCGAAACAAGCTAAGCGGTACACCAGGGGTAGTTGATCTATCATCTATGTAAGTCGCGATATATTATCGAGCAACTTAAATGAGCATCGAATAACAAGTAAACTCATCGAATAATGAGTTACCTAATGAATCACCTACATCAGAATTATCATCAGATCATCAAGTATCCTTTCATCAACTTTACCCTACGGCCGGGATCCGAACTCCAGGGATGGAGGAAACTTTGACAGTGAGTGAGTGGTACGCTTGCGGTTACTCACGGTAGAACGAAAACGTTGAGGTTACATTTGACCATACAATATATTCCCATGTAATAGTACCGTGAGAGAGACCATGTGCGGGTGAAAAAAGTGAGAGAGAAAGTAGGCCGAGTAGGTGACCTAAAGCTCCAACCAAGATATCTGAATCAGCCTCATGGCACAATGGCAGGCGAACTACGAACTACGAACTACGAACTACACCACGCACCAAACCAAGCAGGCCTAGCTAGCCAGCCTTGCCCCCATCCATCATATCATCTCCAGCTATCATCCATCGTGAGGCAAAAGACCGAGATACCAAGTCTACACCGAGCGAGACCGAGTCACCACTCAGTCGCAGCCTTGCCGGAGATGAGTCGCTGAAGCAGTCTTCCGAACCTACACCGAGGGGAGGGAAGCTTCACTTCATTCAATATAATCCTTACCATTCAATATAATCTTACAAAATAGCCTTAGAGTCAGTAACCTTACCTATGTAACCCCTGTCGATCTAGCCACACCGAACCACAGCCTCGTCAACCCCCTACACGCCTCAAGGCTACCAACTTTCTTTCTCTTCCAACCCAACCCGATTTCCGACTCACCCACTCTAATCTATCAAGTAAACGCTCAAGCACCCAACCGCCAGAATGATGGCCTCTACTACTGACGCCGACCCTTTTCTACAGGTCCAAGCCGACGTCCTCGCCCAGCTAGCCACCACCCGGCCGCTCTTCACATCCTACCTCCGCATCCGCTCGCTGCAATCCACATCCACCTCTCCACACCCGCTAAAAGCCTCACCTGAGCTGCTCTCCGCGAAG